>Ga0180222_1002510_pt1 | contig 14539 bp, 14 predicted proteins | sample eDN5th37CKraftOP_FD_151336 | JGI IMG/M metagenome (GOLD analysis project Ga0180222, IMG submission 151336) | Enriched Organic Plus compost microbial communities from Emeryville, California, USA - eDNA 5th pass 37_C Kraft OP (version 2) (version 2) ... | reverse complement strand
CAAAGGATCACTTCGGCCGTGAACTGCCGACCCTTGAACAACCCCTTACCCGCCATGCCTCAGTCCCGCCCGTAGAGCGATCGTCCTAGCCGCGGGCAAGCGCGGGCGCCAACCTTGCAACAGAACCCAACCGGCCGCAGCATGTCGCCGCATTCGCCGCCGGCGTGATGGCGCGGCGCCCGACGGTGATGCTCTATGCGGCGCAGACGCCCGCCGGCCTCGCCGCCGACATCCGCCGCCTCCGCCTGCCCGCCCTCCTCGCCGATCGCGAGGACTGGTCCGCCGAGGCGCTCGCCGCCGCGACCGAGACCGGCACCGCTGCGATCGCGATCGCCGACGACGAGGGCCGGACGGCCGAGCCGCTGCTGCCACGCGGATCCGGGCCGTTCCGCCCGATCGCGCATGACACGGCGTTCGAGCTGCTGTCCTCCGGCACCACCGGCGCGCCCAAGCGGGTGCCGCTGCGCTGGGAGGCGATCGGTGCCGTCGTCGCCGGCGCGCGGGCGACCTATGCCGGCACCGGTGCGACCGACGCGCCGCAGGTGATGGTCCACCCGCTCGGCAATGTCGCCGGGCTCGCCTATGTCACCCCGCCGCTCGCGTTCGGCCAGCGGCTCGTGCTGCTCGAGAAGTTCGAGGTGGCGGCGTGGACGGCGGCGGTGCGCCGCTACCGGCCGGCGCGGGGCACCGTCCCGCCCGCGGGGATCCGCATGCTCCTCGATTCGGACGTGCCGCGCGAGGATCTTTCCAGCCTCTCGCTGATCGCCGTCGGCGGCGGCAAGCTCGACCTCGCGCTGCACGAGGCGTTCGAGGCGCGCTTCGGCATCCCGATCCTGACCGCCTTCGGCGCGACCGAGTTCGGCGGGGTGATCGCCAACTGGACGCTCGATCTCTACCGCGAATGGGGCGCCGCCAAGCGCGGCAGCGCCGGCCGGGCGAGCCCGGGCGTGCGCCTGCGCGCGGTGGATCCCGAGAGCGCCGCTCCGCTCGCCGCCGGCGCGATCGGCCTGCTGGAAGCGCAGGTGGACCGCATCGGCCCGGACTGGATCCGCACCAACGATCTCGCCGCGATCGACGCCGACGGCTTCCTCTTCCTCCATGGCCGCGCCGACGCGGCGATCAACCGCGGCGGATCGAAGGTCGTTCCCGAGATGGTCGCGGACATGCTGAAGACGCATCCCGAGGTGGCGGACGCGGCGGTCGTCGGCCTGCCCGACGCGCGGCTGGGCGAGGTGCCCGTCGCCGCCGTCGAGCTGCGCCGGCGGGGCAGCGTCGACGGCGCGGCGCTCAGGCGCTGGCTCGAGGACCGGCTGGTCGCCTATCAGGTGCCGGCCGCAATCCGGATCGTGCCCGCGCTGCCCCGCAACGCCTCGCTCAAAGTGTCGATTCCCGACGTGAAAGCCCTGTTCGCATGCGACTGATCGAATCCCGCGCGCTCGACGCCTTCCGCGACGAATGCCGCGCCTGGCTGGCCGACAATGTGCCGCGCGAGAAACGGCCGCCCGACGGCCCGGCGATGCGCGACTTCGACCTCGCCTGGCAGAAGCGCCAATATGAAGGCGGCTGGGCGGGCGTTTCCTGGCCGAAAGACTATGGCGGCCGCGGGCTCTCGGTGCTCGAGCAGCTCGTCTGGCACGAGGAATATGCCCGCGCCGGGGCGCCGCCCTCCGGATCGATGTTCGTCGCGCTGAGCCATGCCGGGCCGACGCTGATCGTCTCCGGCAACGAGGCGCAGAAGGCGCGCCATCTGCCGGCCATCCTGCGCGGCGAGGAGAATTGGTGCCAGGGCTTTTCCGAGCCGGGCGCGGGATCGGACCTCGCCGCGCTCAAGACCCGCGCGGTGATCGACGGCGATCATCTGGTGGTGAACGGCACCAAGATCTGGACGAGCTACGGCCATCTCGCGACGTGGCAGGAGCTGCTGGTGCGCACCGATCCCGATCTGCCGCGCCACAAGGGGATCAGCTGGGTGATCTGCGACATGCGCAGCCCCGGTATCGAGATCCGGCCGATCAAGGCGATGTCCGGCCTCACCCATTTCTGCCAGGTGTTCTACGACGACGTGCGCATCCCGCTCGCCAATGTCGTGGGCGAGATCAATGGCGGATGGCGCGTCGCGATGACCACGCTCGGCTTCGAGCGCGGCACCGGCACCATCGCGCACCAGATCGAGCTTGCCAACACGGTCGACCGGCTGATCGCGGCCGCGCGCGCGCTGCCGGCGCCGGACGGGGTGGGCCGCGCGATCGACGACGGCGCGGTCGCCGCCGAGCTCGCCACGCTACGCGCGGAGGTGCTGGCGCTGCGCTCGCTCACCGCCGCCTCCGTCTCGCGCGGGATGCGCGAGGAGGTGCCGGGGCCGGAGGGCAACATCGTCGCGCTCTATTTCGGCGAGCTTTCACGCCGCGTCCATGGCTACGCCTTCGAGCTGCTCGGCCCGCGCGCGCTGGAGCGCGGCGGCGCGCATGACTGGCCGCTCCATTATCTCGAAGCCTATAAATGGGCGATCGGCGGCGGCACCTCCGAGATCCGCCGCAACGCGATCGGCGAGCGCGTGCTCGGCCTGCCCAAGGGGCCGACCGCCAGGGAGGCGGCGCGATGATCGTCGATCTCACCCCCACCGAAGACCAGCGCATGATCGAGGGGAGCGTGCGCGCCTTTCTCGCCGGCCGGCTGCCAGTCGAGCGGCTGCGCGACCCGGCGAACCAGGGCGGCGCGGCCGAGGCCGAAGCCTGGGGCGAGCTGGTCGGGCTCGGCCTGTTCGGGCTGGGCCTCGCCGAGGCGCGCGGCGGCCTCGGGCTCGGCCTTGCCGAGGAGGCGCTGGTCGCGCGGGCGCTCGGGCTGCACCTGGTCTCGCCCTCGGTGCTCGCGCAGATCATCGCGCCGCACCTCGCCGAGGACGACGGGCTGCGCGCGGCGCTGATCGCCGGCGGCACGCGCGCGGCCTTCGCCAATCGGATCGACGAGCGGAGCGGCCATCTCGTCGACGGCGAGGGCGCCGCCTATGCGGTGCTGCTGGCCGGCGGGATCACGATCGCCGCGATCGACACGCTCGGCCGCACCGAGCCGGTCGATGCGATCGACGGCACGGTGCGGATCCGGCGCACCGCCGCCTCGCTGCCGATCGTGCCGCGCGCGGCGCAGGCGGATCGCGCCGCGCTGCTGCTCGCCGCCTATCTCACCGGCATCGCGCAGGCGACGCGGGACATGGCCGTCGCCTATGCGGCGACGCGCGAGCAGTTCGGCCAGCCGATCGGCGCCTTCCAGGCGATCAAGCATATGTGCGCGGACATGGCGACGCGGGCCGCGGCGGCGGAAGCCCAGACCTTCCATGCGGCGGTGACGTTCGGCCGGGGGTTCGACGACGCCGCCGAGGCGGCCGCGGCTGTGCTCCTTGCCGAGACGGCGGCGCTCACCAATGCCAAGGCCAATATCCAGATCCACGGCGGCATGGGCTTCACCGCGGAATGCGACGCCCATCTGTTCCTGAAGCGGGCGCATCTGATGGCGAGCCTCCCCGGCACGCGGCGCTTGCATCAGCGCCGCCTGCTGGGCACGGCATCCTGAGACGGGCGGAGAGCGAGAGAGGCGATGGACATTGCGGAAGAGCTGCGCGCGATCGAGCTGATCAAGGCGCTCAAGGCGCGCTACTGGCGGGGCATCGACACGCGCGACCGGGCGCTGCTGCGCGGCGTCTTCACCGACGATGCCGTCACCGACTTTCGCGATTCGACGCAGAGCGACGACGATTCCCAGCTCAAGCGCGACCCGGATGCCTTCGTCGACGATCTGTTCGCGCTCCTGAAGGGGGTCGTCACCGTCCATCACGGCCATAGCCCGGAGATCAGCATCCTTTCGCCCAGCGAAGCCACCGGCATCTGGCCGATGGAGGACTGGCTCTGGGTGGAGGACGAAGCCTCGCCGCTGCCCTTCCGCCGGCTGCACGGCTGGGGCCATTATCACGAGACCTATCGCAAGACCGCGATCGGCTGGCGCATCGCCTCGACCAAGCTGGTGCGCATCCGCGTCGAGACGGAATAGCCGCGCGCCACGCCGCACGCGGGCTGGCGCCGCCGCCGTCGTTGCGGTAACCGCCCGCCTGGGAGCGAGAGCTCCCGGTTGCGCCGGTGCCCCCGCGGGAGCTGAAAAGGGAATGCGGTGAGGGCCTGCCCCGATTCCGCGGCTGTCCCTGCAACTGTGAGCGGCGAGCCGCCGGCATGAGGCCATTGGGAGCGATCCCGAGAAGGCGCCGGACGGCGAGGACCCGCGAGCCAGGAGACCTGCCGGCGCAGGTCGCTCATGCTTCGGCCCAGGCGAGGCCGCAGCACGGACATCCGCTCGAGCGACAGGGTTGGGCGAAACCGGCGGCGCCTCAGCCGCCGGCGGAGCCTTGTCGCGAGGAGCAGAGATGACCGAGGAAGAGATCAACGCCCGCCACAACGCCAAGGCCCGGCTGCGCCAGGCGGCGCGCGCCAAGATCATGGCCGACAAGGTGCAGGAGAAAGGCCTGCTGATCGTCCACACCGGCAAGGGCAAGGGCAAGTCCACCGCGGCGTTCGGCATGGTCTGCCGCGCGCTCGGCCATGGCATGAAGGTGGGCATCGTCCAGTTCATCAAGGGCGGCTGGGCGACGGGCGAGAAGGCGGTGTACGCGGCCTTCCCGAGGCTGATCGAGCACAGGCTGTTCGGCGAAGGCTTCACCTGGGACACGCAGGACCGCGCCCGCGACATCGCCTGCGCGCGTGCCGGATGGGACGAGGTCCGTCGCATGATCGCCGATCCGGGCTTCGCCATGGTGGTGGCGGATGAACTCAACATCGCGCTGCGCTACGGCTACCTGCCGGTCGAGGAAGTCGTGGCCGACCTGGTCGCACGGCCTGCGGACAAGCATGTCATCGTCACCGGCCGCAACGCGCCGGAAGCGCTCATTGAAGCGGCCGATCTCGTCACCGAAATGGTGCAGGTGAAGCATCCCTTCCGCTCCGGCGTGAAGGCGCAGCCCGGCATCGAGTTCTGAGCGTGGCGATCGGCCGGGGCCTCCTGGTCGCCGCGCCGCGCTCGGGCGCCGGCAAGACGGTGGTGACGATCGGCCTGCAGCGTGCCTTCTCCCGCACGGGGCTGGCCGTCGCCGGCGCCAAATGCGGGCCCGACTATATCGATCCCGCCTTCCACGCAGCGGCGACCGGCCGCCCCTCGGTGAACCTCGACGGATTCGTGATGGAGCCGCCGCTCGTCCGCGCGCTCGCGTCCGCCGCCGCCGAGAACGCCGACCTGGTCATCGCGGAGGGCGCGATGGGGCTGTTCGACGGCGCCCGTGCCGGAACGCGCTCCGGCGCGTGCGCCGATCTCGCGGCGGCGCTCGGCTGGCCCGTCCTGCTGGTGATCGACGCGGACGCCGCGGCGCAATCGATCGCAGCGGTCGCGCATGGCTGCGCATGCTTCCCAGGCGCGCCGCCGATCGCAGGCGTCATCGTCAACCGGCTCGCCAGCGCGCGCCATGCCGCCCTCGTCGCGCAAGGTTTCGCGCGCATCGCGGTGCCGCTGCTCGGGATGATCGCGAAGGATGACCGGCTGGCGCTGCCCTCCCGCCATCTCGGCCTGGTGCAGGCTGGGGAGACGGCGGCGCTGGAGACGGTCCTCGACGGCATCGCCGACGCCGTCGAGGCGCAATGCGATCTCGCCGCCATCCGAGATGCCGCGCGGCACGGCCGGCCGGCCCCCTTCCCCCCGCCGCGGCTGCGGCCGCCTGGCCAGCGCATCGCGATCGCGCGGGACGAGGCGTTCGCCTTCCTCTACCCGCACCTGATGCAGGCATGGCGCCGTGCCGGCGCAGAGCTGCGCTTCTTCTCGCCGCTGGCCGACGAGCCGCCGCCGGCGGGCTGCGATGCCTGCTGGCTGCCGGGCGGCTATCCCGAGCTGCACGCCGGACGGCTCGCCGCCAGCCGCCGCTTCCTCGCGGGGCTGCGCGCCTTTGCCGACCGACACGCCGTCCACGGCGAATGCGGGGGCTATATGGTGCTCGGCCGCACGATCGCGGATGGCGAGGGCCGCGTCCACCCGATGGCCGGATTGCTGCCGGTCGACACGAGCTTCGCACGGCGGCGCCTGTCGCTCGGCTATCGCCGCGCCGTGCTGCGCGCGGACCGGAGCTTCGCCGCGGCGGGCGAGACGCTGTGGGGCCATGAGTTTCACTATGCGACGATCACCGCCGCCGGAGGCGCGCCGCTGGCCGATCTCGACGATGGCGCCGGCACCCCGCTCGGCCCGGCCGGACATTGCGCCGGCCCTGTGAGCGGTAGCTTCTTCCACTTGATCGCCTGAGGCGGAGGCCGTAACGGGGCGGCTGCGACAGGTTCCCCGAGAGGGGATCAAAAGGGAACGGGGTTCGAGACCCCGGCTGCCCCTGCAACTGTGAGCGGCGAGCCATCGGGCCATATGCCATTGGGATCCCATCGATCCTGAGAAGGCGGCCCGGCCGGCACCGACCCGCGAGCCAGGAGACCTGCCCGTCGCGGTCGTTCTTCGTCCGGACAGGGTGTGCCGGCCGAACGAGGGTTCTTCCTCGCGCAACGACAATGCCGCCGCGCCGGTACGCGCGGGGGAAGGGCGCCCGCATGTATCGCGGCCGTTCCCCTCCGCATCGTGCCCCGCGGCCATCGTCAACGACGGGGGACCCGCCGATGCTTGCCACTGCCCTGCTCCTTCTCTCCGGCCTTGCCGCGCCCGACGCACAGGCCGACATCTTCGTCACCGCCCTGCGCACGCCGCTTCCGCGCGAGCGCGTCGCCTCAAGCCTCACCGTCCTCGACCGCGAGGCGATCGAGCGAGCGCAGGCGCCGCTCGTCTCCGACTTGCTGATCCGCACGCCCGGCATCAGCTTCACCCGCAACGGCGGCTACGGCACCAACACCGCGATCCGCATCCGCGGGGCCGAGGCGGACCAGACCGTGCTGGTGATCGACGGGGTGAAGCTCGCCGACCCCTCCTCGACCGGCGGCGGCTATAATTTCGCCAACCTGCTCACCGGCGATGCGGCACGCATCGAGATACTGCGCGGCCCGCAATCCATCCTCTGGGGCAGCCAGGCGATCGGCGGCGTCGTGAACATCGCCACCGCCGCCGCCGAGCAGCCGCTCGAAGGCGCGTTCCAGATCGAGGCCGGATCGCGCCGGACGGTGGACGCACGCGCCGCGATCGGCGGCCGATCCGGCGCGATCGACTGGCGCCTGGCCGGCAACCGCTTCTCGACCGACGGCATCTCGGCGATCAGCCCGCGCTACGGGGGCCCGGAGAAGGACGGCTATGCCAATGCCGGAGCCACCGGCCGGATCGGCATCCGGCTCGCGCCGGGGCTGGCGCTGAGCGCGGGCGGCTATTACGCGAGCAGCCGTACCGACATCGACAGCGCCGGATCGATTCCGGACAGCCCCGAATTCGCCCGCAACACGGAATGGCTCGGCTATGCCGCGCTGACCGGCGACCTTTTCGACGGCACGCTCAAGAACCGCATCGCCTTCAGCCAGACGGAGATCGACCGGATCAACATCAACCCGGCGCGCAAGCTGCGCAAGACCACGCTCGATGCCCATGGCCGCACGCGCCGATATGAATATCAGGGCCGGCTCGGCCTCGCCGATGGCTGGAACGCGGTGTTCGGCGCGGAACGCGAGGAGCAGCGCATGCGCAGCGCCTCGCCCGGCGACAGCCTCGCGCCCTATCGCACCATCCGCGCCGATGCCGCTATCGACAGCGTCTTCGCCCAGATCAACGGCCGCCTCGTCGACGGCCTCACCCTCACCGGCGGGCTGCGCCACGACCATCACTCGACCTTCGGCGGAAACAGCGTGTTCGGCGCGGGAGGCGCCTGGTCGCTGTTCGACGGGCATACCGTGCTGCGCGCGAGCTATGGCGAAGGCTTCAAGGCACCGACGCTGTACCAGCTCTACAGCGAATATGGGAACACGGCGCTGGCCCCCGAACGGGCGCACGGCTGGGATGCCGGGATCGAGCAGCTGCTGCTTTCCGGCCGGCTCACCCTCTCGGCCACCTGGTTCGAGCGGACGACCCGCAACCTCATCAGCTTCAACGGCTGTCCCGCCGCGGGCGGCCCACCGCTCTGCCTCGCGCCGGGGACGGGCACGCAGCGTTCGGGCTATTATGCCAACGTCCAGCGCAGCCGCGCGCAGGGGATCGAGCTTGCCGGCACCGCCCGGCTCGGCCGGTTGAGCCTCGATGCCAACTATAGCTGGACGGCGGCCGAGGATCGTTCGCCCGGCCCCAATTTCGGCAATCAGCTGCCGCGCCGGCCGCGCCATGCCGCCAACGGGGCGGCGAGCTACACCCTGCCCGGCGGCGCGAGCGCGACGATCGCGGTGCGCTGGTCGGGCAAAACGCTCGATGCCATGCAGACGAGCGCGGCGGCGGCGCCCTTCGTCAACCACGCCTACACGCTGGTCGACCTGCGCGCGGAGCTGCCGCTCGCGCACGGCGTGCGCTTGTTCGGCCGCGTCGAGAACCTGTTCGACGAATATTACGAGACCGCCCGCCGCTACGGCTCGCTCGGCCGCAGCATCTATGCCGGCCTCAGCGCCCGGATGTGACCCCCGTTCCGATGAAGGAGACCCGCCGATGAGCCCGATTTCCTCTGCTTCCCAACGCACGCTCTGGCTGGGGCTGATGACGGCCGTCAGCGCCGGCACCAGCCTGCTGCTCGCCTGCGCGACGCCCTATCCGGCGCTCGCCGCGCTGGCCGGCGCGCAGGCCCGCCGCACCGACAGCATGCTGCTGATCATCCTCGCCTGGGCGGCGGCGCAGCTTGCCGGCTTCGCCCTCGTCGGCCCGAGCCGCGATGCCGGCAGCCACGGCTGGAGCATCGCGCTGCTGATGGCGGCGACGGGATCGCTGCTCGCGGCACAGGCCGGCGCGCGGATTGGCGCGCCATGGGGTCGGGCGGGCCGCCTGATCGCCGGCTATGTCGCCGCTTATATCGGCTTCAAGGCGGTGGTGCTGCTGTGGACGCTGCTGATCGGCGCCGACTGTGCCGCCTTCGCCCCGCATGTGCTGGCCCGGCAGTTCGCCCGTAACGGGCTGATCCTGATCGGGCTGGTGATCGTCGACCGGCTGGTCGCCCGCGCCGGCATCGCGCCGGCCGCGGCGCCGGCGCGCGCCTGACGATGCTGCGCCCCGCCGCGGATGCGCCCGCGGTCGTCGTCTGCAGCACCTGCCGCCATTCGCGCGAGGCGCGCGAGGACGGCGAGGGGCTGCGCGGCGGCGAGCGGCTCGCCCGTGCTCTCGCCGCGCTGCGCGAGGCGGAGCCGCGCTATCAGGCGATCGACATCCAGCCGATGCCCTGCCTCTTCGCGTGCAGCGCCTTCTGCACCGTGCACCTGCGCGCGCCGGGCAAGATCGGCTATGTGCTCGGGCGCTTCACCCCCGATCCGGATAGCGCGCGCGCGATCCTCGACTATGCGCTCGCCTATGCCGCGAGCGCGCACGGCCAGGTGCCCTATGCCGCCTGGCCGGAGGGGGTGAAGGGCCATTTCCTCGTGCGCGTGCCGCCGCCGGGCTTCGTCGCCGCATGAGCGCCTTCGATAGCGTCGCGGCGTTCGATCGCGCGCTCCGATCGCTGCCCGGCCCCGACGCCGGCAGCATCGAGGCGGCGCGGCGGCGACAGGCCGCGCTCACCAAGCCGGCGGGATCGCTCGGGCGGCTCGAGGAGATCGCGCTGTTCCTTGCCGGCTGGCAGGGACGCGCGCGCCCGCGGATCGAGCGCGGACGGGCGGCGATCTTTGCCGGAAACCACGGTGTTGCGGCCCGCGGGGTGAGCGCGTTTCCGCCCGAGGTGACGGCGCAGATGGTCGCCAATTTCCGCGCGGGCGGCGCTGCGATCAACGCGCTCGCCGCAGCCGCCGGACTGGAGCTGCACGTCACCCCGATCGCGCTCGACAGGCCGACCGCGGACTTCACCATCGCGCCGGCGATGGACGAGAGCGAATGCCTGGAGGCGTTGTCCGCGGGCGCCGCAGCAGTGACGCCGGATTTCGACCTCATCGTGCTCGGCGAGATGGGGATCGGCAATTCGACCGCCGCCGCGGCGCTCGCCGCGCTGTGCTTCGGCGGACCCGCCGAGCAATGGGTGGGACCCGGCACCGGCGTCGCCGGCGATGCGCTCGCCCGCAAGGCGGACGTCGTCAGCCGCGCCATCGCGCGGCACGGATCCGCGCCGCGCACGCCGTTCGAGATGCTCCGCCGGGTCGGCGGCCGCGAGATCGCCGCGATGGCCGGCGCCGTGCTCGCGGCCCGGCTCGCCCGCGTGCCGGTGATGCTCGACGGCTATATCGGCTGCGCGGCGGTGGCGCCGCTGGCGGCGGCCTATCCGGCGATCACCGCCCATTGCCTGGCCGGGCACCGATCGGCCGAGCCCGCCCATGGGCGGCTGCTCGCCCGGCTCGGTCTCGCGCCCCTCCTCGATCTCGGCATGCGCCTCGGCGAAGGCAGCGGCGGCGCGGTGGCGGTGGCCGTCGTCCGCGCGGCGCTGGCAGCGCATGACGGCATGGCGACCTTCGCCGAGGCCGGCGTTTCGGGCGGTTCGTGACCGGCGTCCCGCTCCACCTCATGCGGCACGGCGCGCCGCAGACGCCGGGGCGGATGATCGGCCATGGCGACTGGCCGGCCACCGCCGCGGGGCTCGCGACCTGCATCGATCGCGCTGCCGGCCTGCCGGTCCGGCTCGTCGTCTCGTCCGATCTGCAGCGCGCCCGGCACGCGGCCGAGCGGATCGCGCAGGCCCGCGGGCTTCCGCTGCGGATCGATGCGCGCTGGCGCGAGCTCGATTTCGGCGCATGGGACGGGCTGACCGCCGCCGATATCGCGCCGGCTGCGCTCGAGGCCTTCTGGAACGATCCCGACGCCGCTCCGCCGCCGGGCGGCGAGCGCTGGTCCTCGCTCGTCGCGCGGGTGAGCACGGCGATCGCGGCGCTGCCGCGCGAGCCGGCGCTGGTCGTCACCCATGGCGGGGCGATGCGCGCTGCGCTCGCCGCGCTCTGCGGGTTCGGGCTGCCGCAGCTCTGGGCGTTCGCGCTGCCCTATGCCGCGCTGCTCTCGCTGACGGTGCGGCACGGCCCCCCGGCCACCGCCGAGATCATGGGGCTGCAGCCTTGACCGGGCCGATCCTCGCGATCCAGCTCCTCACCCGCCTGCCGCTCCCGCGGGTCGCCGCGAGCGAAGCGGACTTCGCCCGCGCCATTCGCTGGTTTCCCGCGGCCGGCCTGGTGGTCGGCCTCGCCGTCGCCGCCGCCGCGATGCTCGGGATGCAGGCGGGTCCGCGGATCGGCGCACTCTGCGCGCTCACCGCCTGGATCGCGATCACCGGGGCGCTCCATCTCGACGGCCTTGCCGACATCGCCGACGCGGCCGGCGCCGCCCATGCGGATCCGGACCGGCTCTACGCCGTGCTGCGCGATCCGCACGTGGGCAGCTTCGGCGCCGTGGCGATCGGGCTGCAGCTCCTCGCCAAGCTGGTGCTCGTCGAACGGGCGCTCGCCGACGGCCTGATCGCCGCGCTGCTCGTCGTTCCGTGCGTCGCGCGGATCGGGCCGCTGTGTTGGACGCTCTGGCTCCCGCCGCTGCACGAGGGGCTGGCGAGCCGCTTCCGCGCCGGCATCGCGCTGCCGCACCTGATCGCCTGGATGCTCGCCCTGCTCCCTGCGCTGTGGCTGTTTCCGGCACTGGCCGCCGCGCCGCTGCTGATCGGCGGCTGGGGCCTGTTCCTCGGCCGACGGATCGGCGGCATCTCCGGCGACGGCCATGGCGCCGGGATCGAGATCGTCGAGAGCGGCCTGCTCATCTGCCTCGTGCTGGGGCCTCGGATCGCATGAGCGCCGGCCCCGCGGCATGGAGCGTCCATGGCGGCCGGATCGCCGAGGCGGCCGCGCATTTCGGCGGCACGCCGGACGGCTGGCTGGATCTTTCCACCGGCGTCAACCCGGTGCCCTGGCCCGGCGCCGGCACCGTCCGGATCGACTGGCAACGGCTGCCGGGCGAAACCGATCTCGCCCGTCTCGAAGAAGCGGCGGCGCTGCATTTCGGCGTCGATCGCGCACGGCTGTGCGCGCTGCCCGGCAGCGAGCTGGGGCTGCGCCTGATCGGCACGCTGATCGGCGGGCCCGCGCGCCACGTGGCGCCGGGCTATCGCACCCATGGCGAGATGATCGCCGGCAGCCATGCGATTGCGCGCGACCAGCTTGATCGCCCCGCGAACGGCACGCTGATCCTCGCCAACCCCTCCAATCCGGACGGCCGCATCCTCCCCCGCGCGACGATCGAGGCGCTGCTCGACCGGGTCGCGGCCTCCTCCGGCTGGCTGATCGTCGACGAGGCCTTCGCCGACGCGGCGCCGGAGATCAGCCTCGCCCCGACGATCGACGAGGGACGGCCGCTGATCCTGCTGCGCTCCTTCGGCAAGTTTTTCGGCCTGCCGGGCCTCCGGCTCGGCTTCCTGCTCGGCCCTGCCGCGTTCGTGGCGCGCGTCCGCGCGCTGCTCGGCAGCTGGCCGCTCAGCAGCGCGGCGCTGGCGATCGGTACGCCCGCCTACCGCGATCGCGCGTGGATCGCCGCCGCGCGGTCGGCGCTTTTCGCACGCGCTGCCGCGCTCGACGCCGTGCTCGCCCGGCACGGGCTGCGCGCGCTGGGCGTCTGTCCGCTCTTCCGGCTGGTCGAGGCACCCGACGCAGCGGAGCTGTTCGAACGGCTCGCTCGCCGCGCGATCCTCACCCGGCCCTTCGCGCACAATCCCCATTGGCTGCGGCTCGGATTGCCGCCCCACGCGGCGGCGCTCGGCCGGCTCGATGCGGCGCTCGGCCATGGCTGAGCCGGTCGCGCTGCTCGCGCTCGCGCTGGACGCCGTCTGCGGCTGGCCCGAGCGGCTGTATCGCCGCATCGGCCATCCGGTGGGCCTGTTCGCGCGCCAGATCGCCGCGTGCGAGCGGCGCTGGAACCGGGCCGACACCGCACCCGCACGCCGGCGCGCGGCCGGCATCGCGACGCTGCTGCTGCTTCTCCTGACCTCGGCCGGCGGCGCCGCGCTGATCGAGACCGGCCTCAGACACGCGCTCGGCGGCGCCGCCTGGCCGCTGCTCGCGCTGCTCGCCGCCCCTGCCCTCGCGCAGCGCAGCCTCGCCGAGCATGTCCGTCCGGTCGCCGATGCGCTCGGCACGGGGGACCTGCCATGCGCCCGCGCCGCGGTTGGCCGGATCGTGGGGCGCGACACCGCGCCGCTCGACAGCGCCGGCGTCGCCCGCGCCGCGATCGAGAGCCTGGCGGAGAGCTTTTGCGACGGCGTCGTCGCCCCGCTCTTCTGGCTGCTCCTCCTCGGCCTCCCCGGGCTCTGGGCCTATAAGGCGGTGAATACGGCGGACAGCCTGATCGGCCATCGCGAGCCGCGCTGGCGGGATTTCGGCTGGGCGGCGGCCCGGCTCGACGATCTGCTCAACCTTCTGCCCGCGCGCCTGGCCGGCGTGCTGATCTGCCTCGCCGGCGGCGGCTGGCGAACGATGCTCGCCGACGCGCGACGCCATGCCTCGCCCAATGCGGGCTGGCCCGAGGCGGCCATGGCCGGTGCGCTGGGGCTGCGCCTCGGCGGTCCCCTGGCCTATGACGGGGCGATGCAGGACAAGCCATGGATCGGAACCGGCCGGACAGGGGCGGGCGCCCCGGACATCCGCCGCGCGCTCACCCTCTACGGCCGCGCATCGGCCGCCCTCTGGATCGTCGCGGGAGGCGCCGCATGGCTGCGCTGATGCTGCAGGGCACGGGATCGGACGTCGGAAAATCGGTGCTCGTCGCCGGCCTCTGCCGCGCGCTCGCCAATCGCGGCCTGCGGGTACGCCCGTTCAAGCCGCAGAACATGTCCAACAATGCCGCGGTGACGGCCGACGGCGGCGAGATCGGCCGCGCGCAGGCGCTGCAGGCGATCGCCGCGCGCGTTGCCCCGCATAGCGACATGAATCCGGTGCTGCTCAAGCCACAGGCCGATCGCACGTCGCAGCTCATCGTCCACGGCCATGTCCGCGGCACCCTCGGCTCGGGCAATTTCCGCGCAGCGCGCGGCGCGCTGCTCGGCGCGGTGATGGAAAGCTTCCGCCGGCTGGAGGCGGATTGCGACATCGTCGTGGTCGAAGGGGCGGGCTCGCCCGCCGAGATCAACCTGCGCGCCGGGGACATCGCCAACATGGGCTTCGCGCGCGCGGCGGACGTGCCGGTGCTACTGGTCGGTGACATCGACCGCGGCGGCGTGATCGCCGCGATCGTCGGCACCCGCGCGGTGATCGCGCCGGACGACGCCGCCATGATCCGCGGCTTCGTGATCAACAAGTTCCGCGGCGATCCCGCCCTGTTCGAGGACGGCTATCGGGCGATCGAGCGGCTCTCGGGCTGGCCCGGCCTCGGCATCCTGCCCTGGCTGGCCGCGGTGGCGCGGCTTCCCAGCGAGGACGCCGTGATCCTCGAAAGGGCGCCGACCGCGGCGCCGGGGCGGCTTCTG
>Ga0180222_1002509_pt1 | contig 14541 bp, 11 predicted proteins | sample eDN5th37CKraftOP_FD_151336 | JGI IMG/M metagenome (GOLD analysis project Ga0180222, IMG submission 151336) | Enriched Organic Plus compost microbial communities from Emeryville, California, USA - eDNA 5th pass 37_C Kraft OP (version 2) (version 2) ... | reverse complement strand
TCGACGCGGACGGGGCGGTCCTGCAACGGGCGCACCAGATCCTCGGCCGCGTCCATCAGCGCATAGAGGTCCGTCCCGTGGTTCCAGCCATGGACGTCCGCCGCCGCGATGAACACCTCCAGCGGCGCATTGCCCGCGCCCGCGCCCATGCCCGCGAGGCTGGCGTCGACGCGCACCGCGCCGTTCTGCACCGCGACGATGCTGTTCGCGACGCCGAGCGACAGATTGTGATGGGCATGGACGCCGCGCTGCGTCTCCGGCTTCAGCACCCGATCATAGGCTTGCAACCGCGCCGCATATTGGTCCATCGTCATCGCGCCGCCGCTGTCGGTCACATAGACGCAATGCGCGCCGTAGCTTTCCATCAGCTTCGCCTGCTGCGCCAGCGCCTCGGGCTCGCTCATATGGCTCATCATCAGGAAGCCGGACACGTCCATGCCGAGGCCGCGCGCATAGTCGATATGCTGCTTGCTGACGTCCGCCTCGGTGCAATGGGTGGCGACCCGCACCGAGCGCACGCCCATCTCATAGGCATGTTTCAGGTCGTGGATGGTGCCGATGCCGGGCAGCAGCAGCGTGGTGAGCACGCTATGCTCCAGCACCTCGGCGACCGCGCCGATCCAGTCCCAGTCGGTATGCGCGCCGAAGCCGTAGTTGAACGAGCTGCCCGACAGGCCGTCGCCATGGGCGACCTCGATCGCGTCGACCTTCGCGCGGTCGAGCGCGCGGGCGATCGCCTTCACATGGTCGAGGCCATATTGGTGGCGGATCGCGTGCATCCCGTCGCGCAGGGTGACGTCCTGGATATAGAGCTTGTCCGTGGCGGGATCGAAGGTCATGCGTTCACTCCTTCACGCAGGCGCGCGGCGATTTTCTCGGCGGTCTTGAGCGCGGCCGAGGTCATGATGTCGAGATTGCCGGCATAGGCGGGCAGATAATGGGCCGCGCCCTCCACTTCGAGGAAGGTGCTGACCTTGAGGCCGGTAAATTCGCCGTCCATTTCGGGAATGCGCAAGGGGCGGTTGGAGCCGATATGCTCGAACTGCACCGCCTGCTTCAGGCGATAGCCGGGCACATAGGTCTGCACCTCGGCGACCATGTCGGCGATCGATTGCTCGATCGCGGCGGTGTCGGTTTCCTCGCACAGGCAATAGACGGTGTCGCGCATGATCAGCGGCGGCTCGGCCGGGTTGAGGACGATGATCGCCTTGCCCCGCGTCGCGCCGCCGACATCGACGATCGCCTGACTGGTCGTCTCGGTGAACTCGTCGATATTCGCGCGGGTGCCCGGCCCCGCGCTCTTCGAGGCGATGGAGGCGACGATCTCGCCATAATGCACCTTCGCCACGCGGCTCACCGCATGGACGATGGGGATCGTCGCCTGCCCGCCGCAGGTCACCATGTTGACATTGGCCGCGTCGAGGAAGCTGTCGCCATTGACCGGCGGCACCACATAGGGGCCGATGGCCGCAGGCGTCAGGTCGACCACGCGCTTGCCGTGCTGTTGCAGTATCTCGTTGTGCCGCGCATGTGCGCCCGCCGAAGTCGCGTCGAACACGATGCCGATGCGGTCGAAGCCGGGCATCGCGACCAGTCCCTCAATCCCCCCGGCGGTGGTGGGCACGCCCAGCCGCGCGGCGCGCTTCAGCCCGTCCGATTCCGGGTCGATGCCGACGAAGGCGCCCATTTCGAGGCTGTCGGACAGGCGCATGATCTTGATCATCAGGTCGGTGCCGATATTGCCCGATCCGATGATCGCCACTGGCAGTTTGTCGCTCATCTTCTCAATCCTTATACTGGAAGGAAACCGTGCCGAGGCCGCCGATGCTGACGCGGATATCGTCGCCCGGCGCCATCGGCACCATGGGCCCAAGCGCGCCGGTCAGCACGATATCGCCCTTGCGCAGCGGTTCGCCCTGCGCGGCGAGGGTGTTGACAAGCCATGTCGCCGCCTCCAGCGGATGGCCGAGGCAGGCCGCGCCCGCGCCGAGCGAGGCGACCTCGCCATTCTTCTCCAGCACCATGCCGCAGCTCCACAGGTCGAGCCCGGCCAGCGGCTTGCGCTCGCGCCCCAGCACGAACAGCGCGGAGGAGCCGTTGTCGGCGACGGTGTCGGCGAAGCTGATCTTCCAGTCGGCGATGCGGCTGTCGACGATCTCGATCGCGGCCATCGCCGTGTCGACGGCGGCCTCGACCTCCGCGCGGGTGACCGCGCGGGCGGGCAGGTCCGCGCCCAATATCACCGCGATCTCCGCCTCGGCCTTGGGCTGGATGAGGCGGGAGGGCGAGACGTTGGCGCCGTCGGCCACCTCCATGTCGTCGAACAGCACGCCGAAATCGGGCTGGTCGACGCCGAGCTGCGCCTGCACCGCCTTGGCCGTCAGCCCGACCTTGCGGCCGACGATGCGGCGGCCTTCCGCTTCCCAGAAGCGGGTGTTGATCGCCTGCACCGCATAGGCGCCCGCGCCGTCCGCCGGGTCGAGGCTGTCGCGCAGCGGCGCGATCACGCCCTCGCTATAGGCCCGGCGCAGCCGTTCCGCCGCCTGTTCATGATCGGACATCAATCCTCGTCCCTTGCCTTCGTTTCGTTGCAGCCTGTTTATCACCGGCAAGGGGTTGCAGCCATAGGAGGCGCCAGTCTATCTCCCACTCTATGAGAGATATGGAATCGCCGGACAGGGTGCTCGACCGGGGGTTGCGGCTGCTGGCCGCGCTGGTGCAGGATGGCGGGCGCAGGCCGCTGACGGAGGTGGCCGCCGCCATCGGCCTCTCCCGCGCCAGCGCGCACCGCGCCGCCTCGATGCTTCAGGGCAGCGGCTATCTGATCCGCAGCCGCCGGGGATATTATCATGCCGGCCCCATGCTGGCCGCGCTGGGGCAGGCCGCCCGCGCCGAGGCGGTGGTGGCGGGCATCGCCCGGCCCATCCTCGCCGGTCTGGCGCGGCGGCTCGGCTGCCTCGCCCATCTCGGCGTGTTCGAGCAGGACATGGTCAGCTATCTGCTCAAGGAGGGCGCGGGCAAGGACGTGCTGTTCACCCGCGCCGACATGCAGCTGGAGGCCTATTGCTCCGGCCTCGGCAAGGTGCTGCTGGCGGCGCAGGAGGAGGAGGCGCTGGCGGCCTATCTGGACAACGGCCCGTTCGTGCGGCTGACGCCCCATACGCTTGTCGAGCCTGACGACCTGCGCCGGGAAATCGCGCGCGCGCGCGACCAGGGCTTCGCGCTCGACCGCTTCGAGGCGGCGGAGGATCTGTTCTGCATCGCCGTGCCGCTGCGGGACGGGGCGGGGCAGGTGTTCGCGGCCGTTTCGCTGTCCTTTCCGTGCCCGGACAAGACGCCGCCGGACTGGAGCCGCGCGCTGGAGTCGCTGAAACGCGCGGCGGGCCAGATCGAGGAGCGGATGAGGGACTATTGGGGTGGAGAGCGAAGCTCAGGCGCGGCGCCATAGAGCGTTTTCAAGTCAGATGGAACATCTGACGGCTCGGAAAACGCGGAAAACAAGGAACTTCCAGTCTCTGTCCGGTTCAATCTGAACAGGACAGAGTCTAGGGTTCACGCGGAGGCGCGGAGACGCGGAGATAATGGCGCGAAGCGCTGTTTCTCCCGCTGACATCAGGAGCTGAGGCAGCTTGGACTCAGGGGCGACTGCGGCTCGGACTCTCTCCGCGTCTCCGCGTGCTCATCATCTTCCGGGCTGGCCGCGCCTATTTCAAATAGCCCTTCCCCCCTCGATCCGCGCGAGCAGGCGGTCGAGCGCCGCGCGGTCGTGCCAGAAGCCCGCGCGCACTACGCCCGCTATGCGGTGGAGGTTGCGCACGTCGGCGGTCGGGTCGCCGTCCAGCACGACCAGATCGGCATCCGCGCCGGGCGCCACGCGGCCCATCGTCGCGGTGCGGCCGAGGAAGCGCGCGGCGTCGCTGGTCGTCATCCGGAGGATGCGCAGCGGGGCGAGGCCCGCCTTCGCCAGCTCGTCGAACTCGGCATGGAGCGAAAAGCCCGCGACCGCCCACGCCCCGCTTTCGTCGCTGCCGGTCAGCATCGGCACGCCTTCCTCGTCGAACAGCTTCACCAGCCGCAGGTCGAGATCATATTCGCGGCGCATCAGCGCGCGGGCGTCGGCCGGGACCTTCTCGACGAACTCGGCGGTCACGTCCTTCCACAGTTGCAGCGTCGCGGGCGGAAGATAGCGCAGCGCGGGATCGCGGGCGAATTCCGGGCGGTCGGCCTGCTCGGTGGTCTTGCGGCGGATCAGCGTCGGCACCTGCCAGTTGCCCGCGTCGCGCAACGCCCGCGCCATCCGGCGGCAGCGCGCCTCGTCGAAGCTGGCGATCATGATCGCGCGCCGCCGCGTGTCGGCCGGGGTGGTCGCGGCGGCCGGGTTGATGATCAGCCGGTGCAGCAGCGCGTCGGCGAGCTTGTCGGAATAGGGTATGGTGAAGGGCGGCCCCTTCATCACCGGGATCGCGTCCAGTTCCCTGCGCAATTCGGCCTGGCGCGTGGAGCAGGCGACGAGCGCGGCCCCGCCCGGCCCCAGATGCTCGATCGCATGCATGCCCCGGCGCGCGGCGTCGACGATATCGACGCCCTGCGGCACATGGCCCGCGACCGGCAGGCCGAGCCGCCGCGCCTCGGGCAGCACCGCGTAGAGCACGGGCTTGCTGACCATGCCGATCTTGATGAAATCGGCGCCGCGCTCCTTCTGGTGGCGCACCGCCTCGATGCCCCGTTCCGGCGTGGAGGCGTTGAGCGGGGTCAGCAGCCCGCCCGGCAGGATCAGCGCCCTGGGCGCGAGCTGCCCCGTGGGCAGGCGCGATTCCGCGCGCTGTTGCAGCATCGCGTCCGATCCGTGCATCTGGCGGAAGCCTGTCACGCCGTTGGCGAGCATCAGGCCCAGCGTGCCGCTGGGGTCCGCATCGCCGAGCGGATGCGCGTGCATGTCGTTGAAGCCGGGGGTGACGAACCGCCCGGCAAGGTCGATGCGCTGCATGGCGGCGTCCCCGGCGGCGGGGTCCGCCGTGCCGACGCTGACGATCCTGCCGCCCTGCATCAGGATGAAGCTGCCCGGCGTCTTGGCGCCGGTCGCCGGGTCCACCACCGTCGCGCCGGTCAGCAGGACGCGGCCGGAAGCGGGGATATGCACGACCGGGCGATAGGGTTCGCGCGCCCAGAAATAGAGGGCGGCCCAGCCCGCCAGGAACAGCACCAGCAATGCTATCGCGATGCGCCTGATCCAACGCTTCATTTGGCTCTCCCCATGGCCGGATCCCGGTTGTTCGGATTCGATGCGGCGATATTTGGCATAAAAATATATATTATGCCAGAAAATCTGGAAGAGCCTGTCGCCTGCCCCCGTCGAAAGAAGAAAGGCCGGGGGTGAACCCGGCCTTCCGTTTCCTACCAGCGGATCGAGATCCCCGCATTGGCCGAATGCTGCCGCGCATTGGCCATGTCCTTGTAGCGATAGCCGAGCGAGAGCGCGACCCGCTCCGACAGCAGCGCCTCCACGCCCGCGCCGCCCTGAACGCCGGTCTTGCCCATGGAGGGCGCGCCGACCGTCATCGCGACGCCGCCCAGCAGCGGGTCGAGGCGCGTCGCCTCGTCCGCCAGCTCGCGGGTCACGCTCGCCTGCGCATAGGGGGCGAGCGTCGCGCCGCCCATGGCGAAGCGGGTGCCGAGCTTCGCGCCGCCGCGCAGCTGCCACGCATTGCGCCGGTCGTTGGTGAAGCGCAGCGCGACCGCCGCGTCGCCGGTTTCGGCGAAGCCGTCCCGCTCGACCCGGTCATAGGCGATCCCGGCAAAGGGGGTGAGCGAGACGCCGCCCAGATCCAGACGGTGCCCGGCCTCGACGTCCACGCCCCAGGAGAAGCCGTCCGGCCGCGATGCGAGCGTGCGGCTGCCGTCCGACAGCGCGACCTCGCGATCGATGCGGTAATCGTCGATCGCGAAGGAGAGGACGCCGCGCACATAGCTGTCGCGGGACGCCCAGCGGCCGTAGAGCATCGCCTGATAATGGTCGTCGTCCGACTTTCCGAGGCCGGAGGTCGAGACGTCCGACGTGCCGTAGGCGAAGGCCGCGCCGAGCAGCAGCGTGTCGGTCGCCTGCGTGTCGAGGCCGACCAGCAGCGTGGTGCTTTCCGCGCTGTAGCCCCGGCCGGAGCGATCCGCCTTCACCCGCACATGGTCGCGGTTGAAGCTGCCCCAGAGGCTGTTGCGGCCGCCGTCCGCACCGTCGAGATGCTGGCCGACCCCGGCGCGCGCCGCGCGCAGGCTGAGCGTCGCGGCGTCCATCGCGCTCGCATGGATGCTGCCCGACAGCTGCTCCATCGACAGGGCGAGCTGGCCCGCGTCGAGGCCGGCGAGGCCGTCGAACAGGCGGCCCGTGGCGCTGATGTCGCGCACCCCGGCCGGGCCGCGCAGGCCGTCCAGAGCCTGCCCCGCCGACCGGCCGTTGTCGCCGGTCGCGAAGCCCGCATAGGACAGCGGCGTCACCGCCAGCAGGATCGCGGTGTCGCGATAGACCACGTCGAAGCGCGTATCGGCGGCCAGCCCCGCGCCGGGCTGGGCCAGCGCCGCGAACGAGCCCTCGACCCCGCCTTCCGCGCTGACGACCGTGAAGGTCTGGCCCAGCTGCGGCGTGAAGCTGTTGGTGGCGTCGCCGGTGATGCCGCGCAGCGTCGGGCTGATCGTGCCGCCCGCCGTATAGACGCTGTTCTGCCCCGTCAGCACCAGCATGTCGTGATGGCCTGCGCCGGTCCCGGCGGTGGTGCCGTCGATGTCGAGCAGCAGCGTGCTGCCCGCCGCCTGCGTCACATTGCCCGCGACGACGAGCACGCCGGGCGAGTTGCCGGGGGAGAGGATGCCGTTGACCTCGACATTGCCCGCGATCTGGCCCGATCCCCCCGCGATGCCCTGCTGCCCGACCACGACATTGCCCTGGAAGACATTGTTGAAGGCCAGCGTGCCCTGCTCGATGCAGGCGCCCTCGCTGCTGCCGCCCGCCGCCATCAGGCTGAGGCGGCCCGCGCCGGTCTTGGTGAAGCAGGCATTGCCGTCGACCGACCCGGCCAGCGTCACGTCATGGGCGCCGGTGTCGAAGGTGGAGTTGGTGCCGACGACATGCACGTTCTGGCTGATGTTCATGTCCGTTCCGGCCGTGAACCCGCCATCCTGATGCAGGAATATGTCGCCGCCCCCGCCGCCGATCGCGGCCTGCGACTGGGCGACGACGCGGCCGGCCACGACGTTGATCGTCACCCGCTCGTTGCTGCCCGTCAGGGTCAGCGTGCCCGCGCCGATCTTCTCGATATTGCCCTGGCCGGTGATGTCGCCCGCCATCACGATATCATGGCCGTTGCTGTCGAACCGGGCGCGCTGCGTGTCGTTGATGAAGAGGTCGTGGCTGATCGTGAAATCGGCCAGCGTGCGCAGCGTGGTGTCCTCCTCGATGCGGACGACGCTCCCCGCGATGCCCAGCGCGGCGTCGGAATCGAAGGCGAGGACGCCGCCGGCCAGCACGATGCCGTTCTGGCTGTTCGCGCCGGTGAGCGTCAGCGTGCCCGATCCGGTCTTGTTGAGCGTGCCCGGCCCGGAGAGATTGCCGGAAAGGACGATATCATGCCCCGCGCTGTTCACGGTCGATCCGCTGTCGGTCAGCGTGACGGCGTTCGCCAGCGAAAGCTCGCCGCCCGCGCGGAACTCGGCCGCGCCGATGGTGAGCGGCCCGGTGCCGATCGCGGCGTTGCCGGTCGCGACGAGGGTGCCGCCGGTGACCGAAGTGCCGCCCGCATGGCTGTTCGCGCCGGTGAGCGTCAGCGTGCCCGATCCCGATTTCACCAGCCCGCCCGTGCCGGACAGCGCGCCCGCATAGCTGCCGTCGCTGCCCTGCGCGAATTCGACGGTGCCGTCGTTGGCGATATCGCCCTGGAGCGACTGGCTGTCCCCGATCAGGCGGCCCTCGGTGACGGCGGTGCCCCCGCTATAGCTGTTGGCGCCGGTCAGCGTCAGCGTGCCCGCGCCGGTCTTGGTCAGCCCGCCCGTGCCGGACAGGATGCCGGAAAGGGTGACCGCGTTCCCCTGCGTGTCGATGCCGCCGCCGCCCGCTTCCAGCGAGAGGGCGGTCGCAAGGACGAGGGGCGAGGTGAAGACGAGGGTGCCGCCGTCGAACACCGGCGAGATGGTGCCCGCGATCAGATCGCCGACATCGTGCGTGCCGGTGATGTTGTTGGGCCCGCCGACCGCCGCGGCGATGTTCGTCCCGAAGATATAGCTGTAGTTGATGACGATGCTTTCGCCCGTCAGCAGCGATCCGATGTCGAAGCCCAGGCCGATGGTGTTGTCGCCATTGCCGATATTGGTCCCCGCCAGATAGGAGGCGGTGTCCTGCGTCCAGCCGGTGACGGCCGAATTATGGGTGATGGTCGAATTGGTGTAGAGGCCGATCACATATTTGGACACCAGCGCCTCGGCATAGACGAGGTCGCTCGCCGGGACGCCGTCGGTCCCGCGGATATTGGTGGTGGCGCTGCTGTCGCCAGATGCGGCGACCGCGTCCGGGTCGATCTGCCGCGAAAAGGCGAGGCCGGTCAGGTCGGTCAGCGCCGAGATGGTCGTGCTGATCTCGATCTTCTGGCTGTCGCTGTTGAAATAATAGTCGTTGGTGATGTCGAACAGGCCGGCGATGTTCCCCGACCAGACCGCGCGCTTGTCGTAGGTCGTGCCGTTATAGGCGATGCCGCTATAGTCGGTCAGCGTGCCGGCGATGCCGGCGACGGAGGACGAGTTGTTGTTGCGGTAGCGGAAGGTCGCGCCGTCGGTTCCCTCGACCACGAAGCCTTCGAACGGGGTGCCGGGGGTGAGATAGTCATAGGCCGGGTTGAACGTGCCGGTGCCGGTGCCGTCGTAGAGGATGCCTGGCGAGGTGTTGCCGCCATAGCCCAGCGTGCCTTTGTCGTTGAGGCCGATCTTGATATAGTCGCCGCTCAGGATGATGGAGTTCGCATGGGCGCTGGCGGGCACCAGCATGGTCGAGGCGGCGAGCGCCAGCAGCAGCGGCTTTGCCGCCCCCGCGCGGCCCTGGAACGGGCGAGATGCGAACAAGGCGTTCGTGGCAGATGCGGCGAGATGGCGCACTAAATTCTCCCTTGGATTACAAAAGACTGGGAGGAAGGGCCGGAATTTGCCGGACCTTCGTTTCCCGGACTCTCCAATGGCCCTGCGCTAGTTAAGAAGGGGTTATCCTTTCCGCCCGGAAAGGATGCCGAGGAAGCGCGGCGAATTACAGAAAACAGAGGCGCTCGCGCGGTGTAGTCATTGACTACATATGTAGTTATGCACTACATATCTGTCGTGAAGCAGATCACCTACACCGGATCAGCGCTCAGGACGCTCCGCCGTATCCCGGCGAACACGGCCAGGCTGATCATGGCGAAGGTGGAGCAATATGCCGCCGATCCGGCATCGCCTGCGAACAATGTCACCAACCTGAAGGGGCGCGATGGCATCAGGCTGCGGATACAGGACTGGCGGGTTATCATGCTCGACGGCGTGGTGATCGAGGTTCTGGAAATTGGCCCACGCGGCGGCATCTGCGACTGAAGGAGGACGATATGGGCGAAATGATCACGATCCCGCTCGATGAATATAAGCGCCTTCAGCGCGCGGCGCATGACCTTGAGGATATCCGTATCCTCGACCGTGTCACCGCCGACCTGGCGGCTGGACGCGAAGAAGCGATCCCGGCCGAATATGTCGCCCGCATGATCGACGGCGAAAGCCCGCTTCGTGTGTGGCGCGGATATCGTGGACTGAGCCAGGCGGCGCTGGCGAAGGCTTCCGGCGTCAACCGGGTGCAGATCGTGGATATTGAAGCTGGACGGAGTTCCGGTTCGGTGGAGACGCTCAAGAAGCTGGCTGCGGCGCTTGGGGTGGCGTTGGACGATATCGCCTGATCCGGCCCATGCGTGTCGGGAACCGGCTCAGCCTTGCTGGATCGTCGTCCCTCATAACTCTCGCCCGCACGGTCACACTCGCATGCCATTGCGACGGTTCATCCCGTCACGGAGGGTTCGGGAAGGGGGCGGGCGTCTATCCGGCGATGCGCGAGACGGGGAAAAGCAGCTTCGTTTCGAACAGGCCGTCCTGCCAGACCTGCGAATAGGTGCCTTCCAGCCCGTGGATCGCGCTCTGCAACAGGCGGGAGCCGAAGCCCTGCTGCTCGCTGTCCGGCGCGCTGCCGCCCGTCTCGCGCCAGAGGATGACGATGCGGTCGTCCTCGATCGCGGTGCTGATGGCGAGCTGCCCGTCCGGCCGGGACAGGCCGCCATATTTGACCGCGTTGGTCGCCAGTTCGTGAAAGGCCAGCGCCAGCGAGGTGATCGCGCCCGCGCCGACCGGCGCCTCCAGCGCCTCTATGCTGATGTTCGCATGGGCGTAATAGGGGGCGAGGATGGCGTCGAGCAGCAGCGGCAGGCTGGTGTTCTTGCTGAGCGCGCCGAGCACGAGCTGATGCGCGGAGGACAGCGCCTGTATCTGCCCGCTCAGCCCGTCGGCGAAATCCTGAATGTCCCCGGCGCGGCGGCGGCCCACGCTGATCAGGCTCTGCACGATGGTCATCAGATTCTTGATCCGGTGGTTCATCTCGCGCAGCAGCAGCGCCTGCGCCTCGGCCTGGCGCCGCCGCTCGCTGATGTCGCGGGCGATGCTGGACGCGCCGATGATCCGGCCGGAGGCGTCGCGCACCGGCGAGACGGTCAGCTCTATGTCGATGGGCCGTCCGTCGCGCGTGCACCGCACCGTCTCGAACTGCTCGATCCGTTCGCCCTTGCGCAGCCGGGCGATGATCTCCTCTTCCTCATGCAGCCGGTCGTCGGGGATGATGAGGGTGATCGGCCGGCCCACCGCCTCCTCGCGGCGATAGCCGAACATCGTCTCCGCCGCGTGGTTCCAGCTGGTGATGATGCCGTCGAGCGACTTGCTGAGAATGGCGTCGAAGCTGCTTTCGATGATGGCGCCCAGCCAGAGCGCGGCCGCCTCGCCCGCCATCGGGCCTTCCATCAGGGATCCGTCCGCGTCTCTCCTGTCCGTCATTCCATCGCTCCGGTCCCTTGTCGCATCATGCGGGGCGGATGCTCCACCCCGGAACGCCGGGCGGGAGATCCCCGCAAAGATGTAGCGTCGTGCGATGGCATGGCAACTCCACACTTGGGGGCAAATGAATGATAAATGTTAAGCCGGGAAGGGGGCTTAACGCAAGGAGGGGTCTTCGCGCTGCTGCCGCAGGGCCTTTTCCCCCGCCTCGATCAGCCGCTGGCCGGTGGTGATCGCCGCCTGCGCCGTCATGGTGATCGCGACGCCGTCGGGCCCGTCGAGAAAGACGTGGCCTTCCTCGGCGGAGGCGGCGCCGGGGGTGGAAAAGGGGTCGGTCGGGTGACGGTCCTTCATGTCATCTCCCTTTTGCTGACGGGGCTGTCCTCTGGATCAGCCAGATAGAGATAATGGGGGCTGAAGTCGCCGCGCCGGGCAAGACCCTCCGGGTCCTGGATGTCGACGAGCGAGGATCGCACGAGGCACAGCCCCGATTCCCGCAGCTGGCGCATCGCGCGATTGGTGTGCACCGTCGTCAGCCCGCATATCTCCGCGATGTCCGACTGGGTGAGGCTGAGCACGAAGCGGCGCCCGTCGGAAAGGCCGACGGCGCGCAGCCGCGCCTCCATCTCGCACAGGAAATGGGCGACGCGTCCCACCGCGTCGAGCCGGCCCACGCGGAACAGCCAGGCGCGGTGCAGCGCCGCGTCGATCAGCGTGGAAAACCATAATTTGCGCGCCAGCTCCGGCCGGGGGTCGAGGATTTCCTTCAGCGACGCATGCGGCACCACGGCGATGGTCGCGGTGGTGAGCGTGCCGATCGCGTGATCCAGCTCCAGCATCGGATAGGCGTGGAGATCGACGAATTCGCCCGGCACATGGATGGCGACGAGCTGGCGCAGGCCCCGGTGATCGTCGATGTGGCGGGACATGATCCCTTCCAGCAGCAGGGTGCTGATCGTCACCGTCTCCCCCGCTTCCACCAGCGTGCGGCGCGGATCGATGGTGAGCACCTCGCTGATCGCATCCTCCAGCAGCGTCCGCTCCTCGCGGGTCAGGTGGACGCCGCGGCGATTGGCAAGCAGTCGATCCATGAACATCGAATAGGGCCCCGCCTTGTTGCCGGAAGGAAATGCATAAACCCGCAATCGGTTCAATCGATCCCGTTTTCCTGTCCGCGCGCGCCTGACGCGCGGACGGAAATGGGACAGCACCCGCTTGAAAATGCGCTTGGCTTATCCCCCGACACGCGATACGCCCGGCGAAACGACAGGAATATATTTTCGCCTTCGACTCCGATTCCGGCCGGCAACCGGACCCGACGCCCAATGGAAGCGGCGCGTCGTCAGACGGGAAGGCATGGAGAGGAAGCTGGGGGGCATCCGGGCATTGGCTGGGTTTACGGGGGCATGTTTTTCGGTCTGGACCCGGCAGTCCTTTTCGGTCGCCGTCGTCGCGTCCCTCCTCGCCCCGGCTCCGGCGGCGGCGGAGACGTTCGAGGCGGTGCTGCGGCGCATGGCGGACGAGCATCCGAAGATCGTTTCGGCAGAGCATATGACGCGGGCGGGCCGGGCGGACGTTTCGGCGGCGCGCGCGGGCTATCGCCCGCAATTCGGCGTCGACACCAATGTCGGCTGGGCCGACCGCACCTCCTCCAGCGCGTCCGGCTTCGCCGTGCTGCCGGAGGCGAAGGTCAGCCAGCTCGTCTATGACGGCGGCCGCACCCCGGCGGAGATACGGCGGCGCAAGCTGCGGGTCGACCTGCTGGGGGTGCAGGAGCAGAATATCCTGGCCGACATCTCGCTCCAGCTTGCCGAGGCGTGGATCGACCATGCGCGCGCCGCCGAGCTGGTCGTGATCGGCGAGCAGCAGGTGGCCGCGCTGCGCACGCTGGAATCGCTGGTGGTGGACATAGCAGGGTTCGACCGGGGCCGCGCGTCCGACGTGGTGATGGTGCAGTCGCGGCTGGAGCAGGCGGTCACCACGCTGCAAATGCGCGAGATCGCGCTGACCGAGGCGCGCGCGCGGATCCGCGAGATATCGACGCTGCCGGTGGAGCCCGCGGGCGGCATTCCCGACATCGCGCCTTTTCTGCCGCGCAGCGCGGCCGATTGCGAGGCGCTGGTCGACGCCAGCCCCGCCGTGCGCATCGCCGATATCGAGGTGGCGGAAAATGCCGAGACGGTGCGGGGGACGCGGAACTGGTGGCTGCCGCAGCTCGCGCTGGAAGGCGCGCGCACGTCGGAGCGGACGGTGCAGGGCGACACGCGGCTGTTCAACGGCTTCGCCTTCCGCCTGCGGGCGAGCGTGCTGCCGTTCGACAGCGGCGGCGGGCAGGCGCGGCACGAATCGGCGCGTGCCACGCTCCAGTCCGCCCGCTCGAATGCGGAGCTGACGCGCGGCTCGCTGGGCGACCGGGTGGTGCGCCTGTGGACGTTCCAGGCCCAGCGGTCGAAGCGGTTGCCGTCGCTGGAGGCGCTGGTGGGCCGGTCGGACGAGGCGCGCGCCATCGTGTTCGAGCAGTTCCGCATCGGCCGCCGTTCGATCCTCGACGTGCTGACCTACGACCTCGAACGCTTCAACGTCCGCGCCCAGCTGGTCAATGAGCGCTTCGACATCGCGCAGACGCAATATCAGCTGATGGGCGTGCTCGGCCGCATCTATCCGGCGGTGGTGCACGACGCCGAAGCCGACCCCGATCCCGCCGCCGCCCCTGCCGCCACCTCTGCCGAAAGCCCGACGCCATGAACGAAGTGACCGACATCCGGCCCGGCGGCGCGCTTTCGCAAGCGGTGGCGGAATGCCTGGCGCTGCGCGGTGTGGCGGTGAGCGAGGCGGTGCTGCATGCGCAGCTGCGCGCGGCGGAGGGCGAGGATCAGGTGCTGCGCGCGCTCTCCGAGCTGGGCGTCGATGCGCGCTGGCTGCCCGCCGGCCTTGTGGACGAAGGGCTGCTGCCTGTCGTCGCGACGCTGGCGGACGGGCGTTCCGTCACGCTGACGGCGCTGGCGGGCGGGCGGTTCGCCACGGCGGAGGGGGAACATCTCGACGCTGCGGAGGCCGGGCGCTGCCTTGCCTTCGGCCAGCCGCGCCTGTCCGACCGGCGCGCCGACGATCTGGTGGGCGAGGCGCGCTCCGGCTGGTTCTGGCCCGTGCTGTGGCGCTATCGCCGCTATTATTACGAGGCGGCGGCGCTGTCGGCGGTCATCAACCTGCTGTCGCTGGCGGGCATCATCTTCATGATGACGGTGTACGACCGCATCCTGCCCAACCTCGCCTTCGTCACGCTCTGGTCGCTGCTGGCGGGCGTCGGGCTGGCGCTGCTGTTCGAATTCGTCTCGCGCACGGTGCGCGGCCATGCGCTCGACAGCGCGGGGAAGAAGATCGACCTCGTGCTGGGCGACGCGGTGTTCTCGCGCGTGCTGGCGACGCGGATGGAGGCGCGGGCGCAATCGTCCGGCG
>Ga0180222_1002504_pt1 | contig 14576 bp, 15 predicted proteins | sample eDN5th37CKraftOP_FD_151336 | JGI IMG/M metagenome (GOLD analysis project Ga0180222, IMG submission 151336) | Enriched Organic Plus compost microbial communities from Emeryville, California, USA - eDNA 5th pass 37_C Kraft OP (version 2) (version 2) ... | reverse complement strand
TTCGGCGGCAGGACGCCTGACGAGGTCTATGCTATCGCGACACCGACGGAGAAACTGGCGGCGTGACCAAACCCAGAATCCACCTTAGCCAAGCCGCCAAACTGTCTCGGAAAGCGGACCCACCTCTAGTTCGACACGGCCGACCGTCTCGCGCCGCTGATGACGACGGCGTCCGGCATCGTCGGCAATCCGCGCCTTATCAAGCGGTTCCTCAACGCGCTGGCGATCCGGATGGCGATCTCGAATGCGCAGGGCGTCGGCGTTGACGAAGCCGTGCTCGCCAAGCTGCTCTTGTTCGAGCGTCTCGGGAATCCAAAAGCCTATGCCGAACTCGTAACGGCGGTGAGCGCGAGTGAAGCCGGGAGGCCGAGCTTTCTCGGAGAGTGGGAGGAGAAGGCGAACGCCGGCGAGACTCTCGCCCTGACATCGCCGTGGGACGATCAGTTTACGCGGGAATGGCTGACGCTTCCGCCGAGACTCGCCGAACAGGATTTGCGCGGCGCACTCTATGTAAGCCGTGAGCACGCGCCGTTGATCACCCCGGAGGATCGTCTCTCCTCCGAGGCAGCGGAGTTGCTCGCCGCTCTTCTGCAGCATCCCGACATGGCTGCCGGTCTGAAGGATCGGCTGACGCGCGTGCCGCGAACGGAAATCACCATCATCATGGATCGGCTGCTTGATCGCGCCCGGCAAGAGCAGGAATGGGGCGTGCCGGCCATACTCGAGGCGTGCCTGGTCGTCTCCGAGGCAGACCCCCCGCAGGGCCTGCGACTGGCGGCCTTCCTGCGCGAGCGCCCGCCGGTTCAGATCCAGCCCAACATCGTGCCGAAGATCGGCGATCAGCTCTGGGCCACGAACGTGCTCGATGCCTGGGAGGACAGCACCGTATCGCGGCCGGTCAAAACGGCCATCAAAAGGCAGAAGCAAGGTGGGAACGTCACAGTCTAGCAAAGGGCCGGGTTCCGGCGTCCCCATGGTCCCGCCGTGGGTGCCGGGTGTCGGTGGCGCAGAACCTCCGGGCGGCGGCGGGGCCGCTCCGGGCGCTGATGATTCGCCCGAAAGTCCCGGCCTTGCCCCCGCGGCCGTGCCGCCCGCCGTACCGCTCGGACCTGTGCCCATCGCACCGCCGGCCCGCTTTCAAGGTGCCCGCCGGAGCCTTGGCGACTATGCGCGCAGCGGCGATGGCCGCGACATGAGGCGCGGCGTCGGCCGTTACGTGAGGAGCGGCTATGGCGGCGCGGCTACCGCAGCACGGCGCTTCGGAGGCACCGCCTCAACCGCAGACGCTCTTCACGGCGCGTTGTCCAGCGTCGCCGCGGGGCAACCGGCCGCTCCGGGTAGTCCTCTCGATCCGGCACTTCTCGCAGGCCGCTCTGTCCAGGAGGTTATGGACGCCGTGGTGGAAGCGGTGCGACCGATCGATGGCACGCAGGATACGGAGGCTGCGCGCGCCGCGATCCGTGATGCCCTCGCAGACCTTCTGACGCGCTTCCCCGATGCAGACCTTCTGAACCTCGAGCCCGACCAGCGCAGTTTTGCGATCGAGCGCTACGCCGCGAACGACGTATATCGCCGGTTCGATCTCGATGTCGGCCAAGCCATCCGCGAGAAGGCGCCAAGCGCCACGGCCGCGCTCTCGCGGCTCAAACAAGTCCGCGATTACGTCAGAGAGACTGTCGCGGCTTCCTTCCGGAGGTTGCGGGATGCCGGCCGGGCGATCACGGCAGGGCGCGTCGGTCAGATCGTCCGCGACGCGTTGCGCGACACCTTCGAAGTCTTCGAGGGATACGCCGAATGAAACTCCTATGCGCCCCCGAGACCTTTGTGTTTCCCGCCGGCGATGACGCGCTGCACGTCGTCCTCTACGGCCAGTCTGGCCGGCCGGAGCGCGGCAGCGCCGGTGATGCCGCGCGATACGACATCGTGCGAGCGAAACTTGAACCGGCTCCACGCGCCTGGGATCTGCTCTCGATTGCGTTATCCGTCGTTACGGCAGACATTGCAGCGCTGCGCGAACACAGCCCGGACGGGTGGACGCGCGAGTTCGAGCTTGAGGTCGCCGTCGCCGATCCCGCCTTTTGGAGGACGCAGGCGGCGAGCGTGGAAGCCGCGCTTGCATTTCTGACGACCGACCGCTGGCAGGTACGGTTTGTTGGAGGAGGCGTTCTTCCCGCGCCGCCGCGCGAGCCGGTTCGACCTGGTGAAAACTGCGTCGTCCTGCTGTCCGGAGGACTCGACAGCCTGATCGGCGCTATCGACTGCGTCGCCTGTGGCAAGAAGCCATTCGCCATCAGCCAGACAGTCCGGGGCGACGCCGAAAAGCAAGTGGATTTTGCCAGCAAGATCGGAGGCGGCCTTCGCCATCTCCAACTCAATCACAATGCGCATGCGCCCGGCACCGAGGAGGCGTCTCAACGCGCGCGCTCCTTGATCTTCATCGCGTTCGGCGTCTTGGCCGCCACGACGTTGGCAGTCCATCACAGCGGGCAAACGATTCCTTTATACGTCTGCGAGAATGGCTTTATTGCTCTAAACCCGCCGCTGACCGGCGCCCGGATTGGCAGCCTCAGCACCCGAACGGCTCACCCGGAATTCCTGAACGGCGTGCAACAAATCCTGGACGCCGCCGGGCTCCGCGTTCGCATCGAGAACCCGTACCAATTCACAACCAAGGGGGAGATGCTCCGGGGCTGCGCGGATCAAGCGCTGCTTACGGCTGAAGCGGCGCGGGCAACGAGCTGCGGACGTTTCCAGAGGTTCAACTACAGACACTGCGGGCGCTGCGTTCCCTGTCAGGTCCGCCGCGCCGCCTTCATCGCTTCGGGCATCCCCGACACGACCGAGTATGTCTATGACGATCTGGGCAGGGATGACGATGAGCACGCGCGCTTCGACGACGTCCGCTCGGTCGCCATGGCGATCGCCGAGGTGAAGTCGGACGGGCTGGACGCGTGGTTGGGCGCGGCACTCACTTATCCGCACATCGGCGACGTTGAGCCCCTGAAGGCGCTGGTAAAGCGCGGGTTGGATGAGCTCGAAGCGCTCCACCGGTGGCGCGGTGTCAAATGATCGATTTCCATTGCCACCTCGACCTCTATCCTGACCCCCATGCCGTTGCGCAGGACTGTGCGGCCCGCGGCCTCTACGTCCTCTCCGTTACCACCACCCCGTCCGCCTGGAAGGGCACCTCGGCGCTCGCGGCCGGAGCGCCGCGGATCAGGACGGGGCTAGGCCTGCACCCGCAGCTTGCTCACGAGCGCAAACGGGAACTCGAGTTATTCGAGCGCCTGGTGCCCGAAACGAGATACGTGGGCGAGATCGGCCTGGACGGCGCGCCGGAATACAAGCCGTATTGGTCCGATCAGATGGCCGTGTTCAAGCGCATCCTGGACGCCTGCCGCAACGCGGGCGGGCGCATCCTGTCGATCCACAGCCGGCGCGCCGCATCGGCGGTCCTCGACGTGCTGGAGGACAAAAGCGATGGGGGAACGCCGATCCTGCACTGGTTCTCCGGCAGCCAGCGAGAGCTTGCGCGCGCTGTTGATTTAGGTTGCTGGTTTAGCGTCGGGCCGGCGATGCTGGCCAGCGAGAAGGGCCGCGCGCTCACGTCCCTCATGCCGCGAGACCGCATTCTCACCGAGTCGGATGGGCCATTCGCGCAGGTCGATAGCCGGCCGGCTTTGCCGTGGGATACGCAGCGGGCAGTGCCGGCGCTGGCAGCAATCTGGAATGAGCCTGAGGCCGCTGCCGAGCAGCGGCTGCTCAGCAATCTCCGACGGTTAACGGTCGCATGACAGCCGAACGGTTCCAGCTCTCGTTCCAGGGGCTAATGCGAAAACACGAGGAAGCATTTCGATGACGAGCCAGGTCGACGGACACGTCAAGACGATCTCCAAGTCGCAGATTATCGGCGAACATGGCGTCGCCCTCGCGAAAGAGCGGACCCATGCGATGGGCTTCCTGTTCACGCCCTACGGCCCCGTCGAAGCGGGGATCGACGCGCTCATCGAGCTGCGCGATCCGGCCACCGGCCAGGTCGGCGCGCGCATGGTCGCGGTCCAGATCAAGACGAGAGAGGACCGCGCCTACACCGCCGAAACAGACGAGGGTTTCGAGTATGTCTGCGAGAGCGCCGATGTCGCCTACTGGCAGAAGGCCAGCCTTCCCGTCATCGTCGTGCTCGTCCGTCTCTCCGACCGCTCCGTCTACTGGAAGCGGGCGCCCGCGCAGGGCAACCCCTCCGATCTCGAAACGCGCCGGTTGCGAATCAACAAGAGCGCCGACCGCTTCGATGCCAGCGCGGCCGATGCCATCGCGCAGCTAGCAGTGGATCAGACGCAGCCCGGCATATGGCTGCCTCCATCCGGGCAGCCCGACAGCCTGCTGTTCAATGTCATCAAGGCGATCCTGCCGCCCCGGATATATGTTGCCGCAACAACGCACCGCCATGGTCGGGACGCCCTTAAGGCCCTGTTAGAGGCCACTGACAACCCGCCAGCCGAATGGGTCGCGAAGGGCGGCCGGCTCATCACCTTCCTCGACATCGAGAATTCGCTGCTGCGTGAGGTGACGGATTCCGGCTCCGTCGAGGATTTCCCGGTATCCGAATTCGCCCTGCAGGATGACGAGGATGAAAAGCGCCTCTTCGTCGAGCTTCTGAATCGCACCCTGCGCGCGCAGCTCGATCCGACGCTGAGCTGGAACAGGCTGCTCAAGCTTTACTACTTTCCGCCGGATGGCCCTGGCATCGACCGGACCATCCGCTACGCTTCACTGAAGAACGACACGGCGCGCGCCGTCGTGAAAGCTAAACGCCGGGCTGACGGGTCGGTCTCTTATGTCAGGCACAGCGCGTTTTCGGGCCGCTTCTGGCGCGAGTTTGACGACTGGTTCTTGTCCATCGAGCCGACCTACGTGTTCACCCGCGACGGCGTGCGTCCCGACCGTTTTGCGGGCGAGCGCATTTCCAAGCTCAAGCGCCTTGAGAACAATGCCGCCATCCGCGGTCAGTTCGTCATGTGGCGCAGTCTGCTCACCGGACTCGGCCTGACGCCCAGCCAGGGCGATCTTCTCGTGGCCGCACCCGATGCGGCCCCACTCCTCCGGTTCGAGTCCTTGGAAATGATCGGCCTGCCTGTCTCGGTGCCGGACGATTTGTGGCGCAGCCGCGATGCCCATGCGCCGCAGGACAATGAAGAGGAGCTGCCGCTATGACGTTCAAGCCCGGCATCCTTGACGAACCGTTGCTCGAGTTCGGCGGCAACGGCCGCGAGATCGACATCCGACTCGGCCTTATGAGGCACGGCCCACTGGAGCCCGAGCGCGCGACCCGCGTGCGCCTTGGCATCATCGGCACCGCCGAGACCGCGGAAGGGTTCGAGCGCTTTCTGGAGCGCTGCAAGGCCGGCATCGATGCCAAGAAGAGCCGCCAGCCCAACCTGTTTCTGCCGTTTCCCGGCCTTGGCAACGACAATCCCTTCCGCTGCGCGTTCGAGATCGATCCCCATGCGCGCAAGCACCTGCCGCGCGCCGACATCGCGCGCATTGCCGCCATCGCCTCAACGCCTAGGGCTATAGCGGAGGCGGTCGAACTGTTCGCAGTGCAGGCGCAGGCGATCGCGGAGGCGCCCGCGCCGCCGGATGTGATCATCTGCGCGCTGCCGCTCGACCTCATCATGCGCGTTGTCCACGAGACGGTGATTCCGGACGGCGCTGGGGACGAGGCCGACGACGACGATGATGACGGGCCGGGCGACAATTTCCGCGATCTCCTCAAGGCGCGCACCATCCATCTGAAGCGCCCACTCCAGCTCGTGTGGCCGACGACCTGGGATGAAACCTCGAAGATTATTCGCAAGCTGGAGAAGCTCTCAGGCAGGCGCGTGCAGGATCCCGCAACTCGCGCCTGGAATCTCTTTAACGCCCTCTACTACAAGGCCGGTTACGTGCCGTGGCGCCTGCCGCGCGACCCGTCTGCGTTCGATACGTCCTATGTCGGCATAAGCTTCTATCGCGACGCGAGCGGCCAGAGGCTGCTCACCAGCACCGCGCAGATGTTCGATGAGCGCGGCCAGGGCCTCATCCTGCGCGGCGGGAGAGCCCGGACCGACAAGCAGAACCGGCACCCCTACCTGTCGCGCGAGGACGCCTATGATCTTCTGCGGCGTTCGCTTCAGGCCTATGCCGCGCATCATTTTCACCAGCCGGCCCGTGTCGTCGTCTACAAGACCTCCCGGTTCGAGCCAGAGGAGGCGGACGGCTTTGCGCAGGCGCTCGCTGAAGAAAAGGTGCGCCTGAGCGATCTCGTCTGGGTCTCGGAGCGCACGCCCTTCCGGCTGCTGCGCGACGGGGCCTATCCGCCCCTGCGGGGAACGTTTCTGGAGATGGAGCAGTCTGCCTTGCTCTACAGCCGGGGCAGTGTTCCGTACTATCGCACGTATCCTGGATTGTATGTCCCGCAGCCGATCATGCTCCGGCCCCACCTTCGGGAATCGACCCTAGCCGAGCTCAGCCGCGAAACGCTCGCGCTGACGAAGATGAACTGGAACTCGACTCAGTTTGACGGTTCGCAGCCAATCACGGTGAGGGCGGCGCGCGTTGTCGGTCGCGTGCTCAAGCACGTCTCGGCGGGCGCCGCGGAAGCGCCGGAGTACCGATTCTACATCTAGTGCTCCCCGACAATGACTGCGCAAACGAAGCGCCGATCATACGATCGGCTCAATCTCCCCAACAGAAAAGCCGGTCGCGATCAGGTCGTCATCGATCATGGCCACCATGCCGTCCGGGTACCGGAGACGGACCGGGGCGCGCTAGGCCATCGGCCCACTCTACCAGATTCTCACACGCATGGCTTATTTCGGCGTGCACCGCTTTAACCGAAAGGACCACAAGACTAGGAGGCCCAAGGATCAGGCCGAGATTGTCGAAGTCGCGGTTCCTCCGATCATCGATCGGGAGGAGTTCGAGGCGTGCAGGCTCTCCTCCGGTCGCGCACCCCGAAGGTGACGCCGCCGCGAGTGGTCACCGGCCCTATTCTGCTCACCGGGGTTGCGGCCTGCGCGAGCTGCGGCGGGGGGCATGACGCTGCGGACCGGCAAGTCGGGGCGCTACCGCTATTACACGTGCCCGGCCTGTGCGCAGAAGGGCAGGACGGCGTGCGAGGGCCGCTCGATCCCGATGGATGAACTCGACACGCTCGTGACGGAGCGCCTTGCGGATCAGCTCCTTATGCCCGAGCGGATGGCGAAAATCCTGCGGGACTCATGAAGCGGTAGGTGGCGCGGGATGAGGATCGCTCGGCGCGGCTGATCGAATTGCGACGGCACCTCTCCGATGCTGAAGCGCGACTCGGCCGGCTCTACCAGGCGATCGAATCGGGGGTTGCCGACCCGACATTGAAAGAGCGGATCGCGGCTGTGCGTGGCGAGCGGGATATCGCGCGCGCTCTTAACCGCGCGGTGGCCGAGGCGCCGCCCGAGGCGAGGATCACGCCGGAGAAGATCACCGTGGCCGTCGAGGTGATGAGGTCGAACGTGCTGAACAGGGAGATTCCGTTCCGCCGCGCTTACATCCGCTCCGTCATCGACCGGGTGGACGTTGATGACGCGGAGATTCGGATTTCCGGCCGCAAGACCGTGCTGGAGCGGCTTGTGATGGGCGGCGGGCATGCTCCGCCCGGAGTGCCCAGTTTGGTTTCGGAAGTGGCGCACCCGCCGCGATTCGAACGCGGGACCTCCACCTTCGGAGGGTGGCGCTCTATCCAGCTGAGCTACGGGTGCATGCCTTGCTGCTTACGTGGTGCTTACGTGGGTTTCTTGCGAGTGAGAAGTCTCTTAGCACCGATCTCGCAAGTCCTTATTTTTCAAGCTCCTTTCGATCTCCTTTCCTGTGCGAACCGGCTTGACACCTGCCTTCGGAGGGCAGACCGGCAGGGCCATAACTTTGTTGTTACTGTATGAAGCGATATATGAGATGTGGCTAAGGCCTGTGTACGAGAATGACTGTTTGGGGAAGCCGGACTCTCCCATTGACGGAGTAAGCCATATTGGATATATGGTTATATCATACTAAGACAAAGTCACTGATATCATGCCCCGGCTCGTCTCCGCTCCTTTCTTTAGTGCGCACCCGGTCTTCGATCGCGCGGAGTACGCAGCTGCGGTAGGCCGAGATCCGAGTGACAAGGTCGTCACCGCGATGCTTGCTCAGCACCTTCAAGCCGGCAACATCAAGCGGGTCGCGCGTGGCGTCTTCGCTTCCGTTCCCAAACACGCCGACGCCCGAAAATGGTCAGTCGATCGGTTCTTGGCAGCGTCCCGACTGCGCCGGGGCGCTGTCATCGCCTATCACTCGGCGCTGGAGCTGCACGGCTCCGCCTACACGGAGGGGTATGAGGTCCAGGTGATCGCGCCCGGTGAGCCAGGGGTGCTCGAAGCCGCCGGCTTCTCGTGCCGCTTCGTCAAGCCGCCGCGCGGTTTCGCGCGACGAGATGGAGAATTGAAGGACGGGGTGATGGTAGTTGACCGCATGGGGCTCGATGTTCGCGTCACGACGGTCGAGCGCACGATCGCGGATTTGTTCGATCGCTACGACCTCGCCGGCGGGACAGAAGAGCTGTTCAACTCTCTCGACCTCGTCGCACGGGTCGATGCTGCAGCACTCGTCCGCTACTCGCGCGCGCTCGGTAACGCGGCGGCGGCTGGCGCGCTTGGCTATTGGCTCGAGCGCGAGCAGCAGAGGCTCGGCGTTCCCGAGACCGCGCTCAAAGCGCTACACGCGATAGCGCCGCGTCAGGCTCGGTATGCCCTGGGCGCCAAGCCAGGAGAGGGGAGGACGGCCAAGGGCTGGAATGTAATCTTGCCGCTCGACGTCGTGGAACGCCGGTTCGAGGGGTTATGATGGCGGCACCTTCGGTTCAGACGCTTCAGCGGATTGCCGACGATACAGGTCATCAGGCTGGAACGCTCGAAAAAGGTACTCCGGCTCCTCGATATTCTGCAGGAAGTAGCGGGCGACACCATCTTGAGTGACCGGTTCGCTCTCAAGGGCGGCACGGCGCTCAATGTCTTTCATCTCAGTCTCGACCGACTGTCGGTTGATATAGACCTCAACTATGTCGGCGCGCTTGAGCGGTCGGTGATGGAGGCTGAGCGGCCAGAGGTCGAAGCTGCTCTGAACCGCCTCCTTGCAGCTCAAGGCTATTCCGTTCGACGCCAGCCTGACGAACATGCAGGCGGCAAGTGGCTTCTGCGTTTTGCGTCCGCCTTGGGCGGAAACGCGACGCTGGAACTCGACGTGAATTACATGGCGCGCCAGCCGCTGTTTGGTACCACTCGTATGCCGTGCACTGCGCTTGGTGACGTACGAGCAGAACGAGTGCTGGTCCTCGACCTGCATGAGATCGTCGCCGGCAAGCTTGTTGCACTCTTCGACCGGCACGCAGCACGCGATCTTTTTGACGCCCGCCGCATCCTGTCGCTCGATGGTCTCGACTGGAAAAAGATCAAGGCCGCCAAGCTCGCCTTTGGCGCCTGCGGGCGCCGAGACTGGCGAACGGTGTTAATTGATTCTATCAAAGGTGATCCGCGCGAGCTTCGGCAAAAGCTTATGATTTGTCTGCCGCGCGGCTATTTCGCTGACCGGCGTGCGATTGACACTTGGGTTGAGGAAACCGTCGCGCTCTGCCGAGAGAAATTTGCCTTTCTTCTCGACTTGACGACGGCCGAGCGGGAGTTCCTCGACTGCGTACTCGACCGTGGGGAGGTCAATACCGAGCTGCTGGACGTTGAACCCGAGATCCGCGCCCGCATGGGGGCCATGCCAATGCTTGCCTGGAAGTGCCAGAACGTGCGGAAGCATCGTGGGCTCGACGGTTGATGTCTGGTTCAATGGACGATGACGTACCTCGTCGAGTGAGTTTCGACCTCATCCGTCAGAAGCGTGCATACATTTCTCTGACGGAGCTGCGCTGGGTGGCAGCACGAAGGGCCGTGACACCTGACCTATTAATGGCGTGCGCGGTCGCAACCAACTTGATTGCACCTCCGAAGGTGTACGGATTGACGAGAGGGTGACCGTGGCCCGAGTCTTCACGCGTGAGCAACTCTATGAGCTCGTATGGTCCAAGCCGATGACGCACTTGGCGAAAGAGTTCGCCATCTCTGATGTTGCGCTTCACAAGATCTGCAGAAAGCACGGTATCCCCAACCCACCGCTTGGCTGGTGGGCGAAGAAGGCGGCCGGAAAGAAGGTGAAGCAGACGCCACTGCCGGAAGCCAAGCCCGGTGCTCCCGACAGGATCACGATTGCCAATGGTGAGTTCAGTCGTGAATCGGCCAATCTGGCAGCCGCACGCGAGCAGGCGCGCGTTCTGGCATCCGACGGCGGCGACAACGAAACTGCACCGCCGCACCCGATCGTCGAACGCACCATCGCCGCGCTCAGAAAGGCGAAACCATCCGATATCGGCCTGGTCACCGTCAGCCAAGGTGGACTCATCAAGTGCGAGGTTGCGCCGCGATCCGTTGATCGCCTCGCAGTTATCCTGCCGCGGATCGTACGGGCGGCCTCCTTGCAGGGATTTCAGCTTGTCGGCGGTGAGGGCGGGGCGCACTTCAAATCCGAGACCGAAGTCATCGGTTTTTCGATCTCTGAGCTGGTCAAGCGCGAGAAGCATGTGTTGACCGATGCCGAGCGTAGCAAGGAGGAGGCGTGGCAACGCAAGCGCGACCTGGCGGCAAGGCGGAACGGCTGGGATTCAGTACTCTTCGATAGGCCGCGATTTCCGGAATGGGACTATCACCCGACAGGTCAGCTCTCGTTCGAGTTCGAGCAGGTCTATGTGTTCGGAGGAGGCACGGGTCCTCGTCGCAGCTTCCGCGACGCCAAGATCCAGCGGCTCGAGACCATGGCGAGCGAGATCGGCGTCGGGCTAGCGGTGCTCGCTGCGGCAAAGACAGAGCAACGGCTCAAGAGGGAAGCGGAGGAGCGGAGAAGGGAGGAAGAGCGACGCCGGCGCGAACTGGCGGAGCGCGCCAAGCATATCGAGGATCGTCGCATCGCCGGGCTTAAGGCCATCCTGGCGGAACTCGACGAGCTCGATCGGCTGCGCCGGCTCGTCGCCATGCTCACGACAGAAGTTGCGGCCGAGCCGACGGCACGCCTTACGACGTTCCTCTCCTGGGCACAGGATCATGTGGCAAAGCGCAAAGCGCGCCTTTCTGCGCCGGCGATCGAGGAGCGGTTCGCGGCCGAGCATTTGTTCGGCGACGACGACGATCATGCCTTCACGCCGTCGAGATGGTACTAAGCGAGAGACTTGGCGTGCGGGCCGATGGCGAATGATTTCCGGTCGTGCTAAAGCGATGACGGTATTTCTCACGCTGGCGTGCAATGCGTTGCGTGATCGATGAAGCGAAAAATCGACCAATCGTTATCGATAGTCGCTGAAACCTCGTTGAAGCGGAATCGCGCGATTTTCTGTTGAAAATCGGCACCAGAAATTTTTGTCGGTTCGCAGTTCGGATCGCGCCGCGCGATCGAAAAAAATTGCGCCGAAAAATCAGCGCATTAACATAGCCAAAAATAGATGAGTGGGCGCGCCGGGGGCGTGCCGTGGGATAGTCTGGGATAGATGGGCGCGCTGCAGGCGATGTGGTTGCACCGATAGTTGCCGATAATCTTTGCACCGCTTCGTCACATATCTCTAAGCACCGCGACTTCGCGGCAGCCGGGCGCCGACCTTGCTGTTCTCGTACCAGCCTTTGGAGCGATTCACGATCCAGACGACGGACAGCATCACCGGGACCTCGATCAGCACGCCGACCACAGTGGCGAGTGCCGCGCCCGACTGGAAGCCGAAGAGGCTGATTGCGGCGGCGACCGCCAATTCGAAGAAGTTGGACGCACCGATCAGCGCCGAGGGGCCGGCGACGCAATGTTGCTCACCGGTTAGGCGGTTGAGCAGATAAGCGAGCCCAGAGTTGAAGTAGACCTGGATGAGGATCGGCACGGCGAGCAGCGCGATGACCAGCGGCTGCGCCAGGATTTGCTCGCCCTGAAAGCCGAACAAGAGGACGAGCGTCGCAAGCAGTGCCATCAAAGAAAGCGGCTGAAGCCGGTCAAGAAATCGTTTCAGGGCCTGATCGCCGCCGGTCGCCAGCAGACGGCGCCGGAGAAGCTGCGCGGTGATCACCGGCACAACGATGTAGAGCGCGACCGACAGGACAAGCGTATCCCATGGCACGGTGATGGACGAGAGGCCGAGCAGCAGGCCGACGATCGGCGCGAAGGCGAACACCATGATGGTATCGTTGAGCGCGACCTGTGACAGCGTGAAATGCGGCTCGCCCTTCGTCAGGTTCGACCAGACAAAGACCATCGCCGTGCAGGGCGCGGCCGCGAGGATGATGAGCCCCGCGATATAGCTGTCGATTTGGTCGGCCGGCAGGTAGGGCCGGAACAGATAGCCGATGAACAGCCAGCCGAGCGCCGCCATCGAGAAGGGCTTCACGGCCCAGTTGACGAAGAGCGTGACGCCGATGCCGCGCCAGTGCTCCCTGACCTGGCCAAGCGCGGTGAAGTCTATCTTGACCAGCATCGGCACGATCATCAACCAGATCAGCGCCGCGACCGGCAAGTTCACCTTGGCGATCTCGGCCGCGCCGATCGCGTGGAAGACGCCGGGTATGACATGGCCGAGCGCGACGCCGGCCACGATGCAGAGTGCGACCCAAAGGGTGAGATAGCGTTCAAAGGTGGACATAGCTCGCCCTCACGCCGTCGCCACGCGACGGCCGTGCTCGTCCACCACGCGTTCGCCATCTTCCTTGATGAACTCGCCCCGCTGGGGCGGGAGGAGATCGAGCACTTCTTCTGACGGCCGGCAGAGCCGCACACCCTTCGGGCTGATAACGATCGGCCGGTTGATCAGAATCGGATGCGCCAGCATCGCGTCGAGCAGCTGGTCATCCGTCTTGCCCGGATCACCGAGACCGAGCTCGGCGTAGGGCGTACCCTTCTCGCGCAACAGCGCGCGGACGGTGATGCCCATGCGAGCAATGAGTTGCTTGAGCATGGTCCGGCTCGGGGGCGTCCTCAGATACTCGATGACATGCGGCTCGACGCCGGCATTGCGGATCATTGCCAGCGTGTTGCGGGACGTGCCGCAGTCGGGATTGTGATAGATGATGACGTCCATGACGGGCCTCACGCTGCGCTCGGGCGCGGCCTGGTCGCGCCCTTGAGCTGACCGATCTCGACGAGCTTCGAACTCAACGTCATGCGATCAAGGCTTGTGATCGGCAGCGCCGTGAAGACGGAGATGCGATTCCGCAGATAGCGGAACGCCGAAACAAACGCCTTTTCTTTCTCGATGTCAGGGCCTTCGACCGCGGCAGGGTCTTCGATGCCCCAATGCGCCGTCATCGGCTGCCCCGGCCATACCGGACAGGCTTCCCCGGCCGCGTTGTCGCAAACGGTGAACACGAAATCCATGACGGGCGCGTCGGGCTTGGCGAACTCCTCCCAGCTCTTCGAGCGGAAGCCCTCAGCCGGATAGTCGAAGCTGCGCAGCACCTTCAACGCGAAGGGGTTGACCGCGCCCTTCGGCTGGCTGCCGGCCGAGAAGGCACGGAAGCGCCCGGCGCCATCCTTGGCAAGAATGCTCTCGGCCAGGATCGAACGAGCCGAATTGCCAGTGCAGAGAAATAGGACATTGTAGACGCGGTCAGTCATGCGCGGCCTCCGTGGCGGCGATCTCTTGTGGTGGGCAGCATGGAGAAAGGTCGGCGATCAGCGGCGCGCAGATCTCGGGTCGCCCGCCACAGCAATCCTTGACCAGGAAGCCAGTGAGCGCGCGGACGGCGTCCAGCTTGGCTCGATAGATGATCGATCGGCTCTGGCGCTCGGCTTCGATCAATCCGGCGCGGGTCAGGATCGCCAGGTGCGTCGACATCGTGTTGTGCGGCACGTTCATCTGCCGCGCGATCTCGCCCGCGGGCAGCCCGTCAGGTTCGTGCTCCATCAGTAGCCGAAACACGTCGAGGCGTGTTGGCTGGGCGAGCGCCGCGAAGGCGGAAATGGCCTGATCTGATTCCATATGTCGAGAATGATCGACATATTGCTATAGCGCAACGATCACGGCCACTCCGAGCGAAATAGCCGCGGCTGAGTGTCAAGACGCAAGGACGCACAGCCAAAAGCTTTCCGGGGCATGGCTAGACGGACCTTAATGTCGCGACCGATCGTCCAAATTCCGGAGGTATCTCGGCGGGCCGGTGGCAAAGGGCTGCGCTCGGAATGCCCGCGCATTCCGAGGCCCGCCTCGCCCTCGGCACCGTCAGAAGCAGCGCCTGCGCGAAGCGACCTGCGTCCACCGTCATTGGAGCGATTTAATGTAACTGCTGCATCAGTTGCGGGGACGAGCGGTGCGCCGGCGGCAGGGGTCCGCTGCTTCTGATCTGTGATCCGGTCAGGAAAATGTCTACATTTTTCTGACTGATGCTGGATGCGCCGATCGGGACGCTACGAAAATAGTCTGGCAATTTCAGTCATCGGCATGAACAGCCTTCGGGTGC
>Ga0180222_1002503_pt1 | contig 14577 bp, 15 predicted proteins | sample eDN5th37CKraftOP_FD_151336 | JGI IMG/M metagenome (GOLD analysis project Ga0180222, IMG submission 151336) | Enriched Organic Plus compost microbial communities from Emeryville, California, USA - eDNA 5th pass 37_C Kraft OP (version 2) (version 2) ... | reverse complement strand
CGATGCAGATTAGCGCAGGCACCATCGTTCGCGGCCATGACGACGATATCGGCAAAAGCGGCGAGTGCACCGTCCGCTGGACGGATATGGAAAAACGAGATGCTTTGAGCGGTGAAGAAAGCCGCGAACTGTTTCTCGATCTTCCCTGCGCAAATTTGGCAAAGGCGAGCGCTGCCGATCGGGTCAGGCGTGTGCCTTACAGCCGAATGGTTCCAGCCGCTTCGTCACCTGATACGCCGGCAACCATGCCGCCGCCTGAGCAGGCGACAAATATGGCCCTGTCAGGCCCTGTGTGGGCGTGCACCTCTGAGCAAGAATATCGTGAGGAACTGGGCAATTCCGACGCCGATTGCGTGGTGATCTATGCTGATACTCCAGTGCAGTTCGTCGATCCCAACTCTGACAGGAACTCGAACTTTTACAGGATCAGGCTCCGCGTCGGAACGACCGTCGCGACCTATGTTGTCCATAAAAACGATGTGCTTCTCATTCCATATTCCTCGCCCCACGCCGACAAACATCGGACGTGCAGAACGACGCCCCAAACAACGTGCGTGGGCAACGAGGGGTAAAAGCATGAATACCGCTCCCCAGACCGTTCAAGAAACGAGTCCCGAAAGCCCCGTCAGCAAGTTCAGAAGCAGCCCGACAGAAGGAGCCAAAGGCGGCAACGTGCGCACCGCTACGACGCTATGGTTGATGTCGGCAGGTGCCTTGGTCGTAAGTGCGTTCCTCGGCCCGCTGGTGTTCCTCGGCATCGCCCTGCTCGTGCTGGGGTCGCTTGCTTCGCTGGTCATCCTGTTCACGGGCGTTCCGAATTTCTACCGCAAGGGAGGCTGCCCGCACTGCGCGACTGAGGTGAAGATCATGTCGTCCAGCAAGGACGGCGTGAGCTGCTCTGGCTGCAAGCATCGCCTCGTACTGCGCGATGAGCGCATCTACGACGTAACAGCTTGAACACCGTATAGACGGTCCCATGCCCCAGGATGAGCGAGGAAATGCAAATTGCCCGTGAGCGACGGGGCTAACCTCCGATAACTCCCACTTATCAGAGCCCAAAAATAGCGCGCCATCGTTGCAGCCCGCCCGCCAAATGAAGACGAAATGCCTCTTCTTGTCCGCGAATCCGCTATGAGTATCCATGGTACGGGGGGAGCCATGACGGTTGAGCGTTTCCAGCTACTTCGCAATGTCGGTCAGTTCGATTCCGTTAATGCAGGCGCGCAGATCGCACTGACCCGGCTGACGTTGATTTACGCCGAGAACGGACGCGGCAAGACCACGCTGGCGGCGATCCTGCGTTCGCTCAGCACGGGTGACCCGGTGCTGATTGAGGAGCGGCACCGCCTCGGTGCCGCCATCGGCCTCATGTAGTGCTGTCCGTTGGCGGGTCGCAGATCGTTTATCAGAACGGTGCATGGGGCCAGCCTCTGCCGCGTGTCGCCGTGTTCGACGACGCTTTCATTGCCGCCAACGTCTGTTCCGGCATCGAGATCGAAACCTCCCATCGCCAGAACCTACATGAGCTGATCCTTGGCGCGCAGGGCGTTGCGCTCAACGCCGACCTGCAACACCATGTGGCCGCGATCGAGCAGCATAATCGCGAGCTTCGCACGAGGGAGGCGGCGATCCCCGCTGGCCAGCGCGCCGGTCTGACGGTGGACGCATTTTGCGCTTTGCCCGCCGATGACGCTATTGAAGCGCGGGTTCAGGAGGCCGAGCGCAACCTGGCCGCCGCACAGGCCGCGGACGCTATCCGGCAGCGCGATGCGTTCCTGCCGCTGTCGTTGCCGGACTTTGATCTTGCTGCCATCCGAGATGTGCTCGGGCGCACGCTGGCGAACGTGCAGGCCGAGACTGCTGCACGGGTGCGTGAGCATTTGCGGCGGCTCGGGCGCGGCGGCGAGGGGTGGATAGGAGAAGGCATGTCGCGCGTCGCAGGCGCGAGCGAACGGCAGGGCGGCGACGCCTGCCCGTTCTGCGCCCAAGACCTCGTGGGCTCACCGCTCATTCGCCATTACGAGGTATATTTCAGTGACGCCTACAACGGCCTGAAATCCGCAATCATCGATACCGGCAAGGGCATCGCTGATACTACCCACAGCGGTGAGATACAGGCCGCCTTCGAGCGCGCCGTGCGCGTCGCGGTGCAGAATCGTGAGTTCTGGCGCGATTTCATGGATGTGCCCGACATCGACTTGGATACTGCCGCCATCCTGCGGAATTGGGCGGCGGCGAAAGACGCCGTGCTGGCCGTCCTGCGCGCTAAGGCGGCTGCCCCTCTTGAGGCGATGACCCTGCCGCCGGAAGCCATTGCTGCCGTCGAGGTTTATGCGCGTGACGTGCAGGCCGTTGCGGAGGCGTCCGCAACATTGACCGCCTGCAACGGCCAAATCGCCCTCGTCAAGGAACAGGCCGCCGCTGCCAACGTCGCCGCGTTGACTGCCGATCTTGCGCGGGTGCGGGCTGTCAAGTCCCGTCATTCGGCACCGCTCAATGCTGCCTGCGACGCCTATGTCGCCGAGAAGGATGCCAAGGTAAGAACTGAGGGATTGCGCGATACTGCGCGCGCTGCGCTCGACCAATATCGGACCGCTATCTTTCCGGCCTACGAGCGGGCGATCAACGATTACCTTAGTCGCTTCAATGCAGGATTCCGACTCGGCGCTGTGGGTTCGGTCAATACGCGCGCGGGATCTTCGGCCAGTTACAACGTGGTCATCAACAATGTTGCGGTCGGGCTGACCGCCAATCGCGCGCAGCCATCCTTCCGCACAACCCTCAGCGCGGGCGACCGCAACACGCTTGCGCTGGCGTTCTTCTTCGCTTCGCTGGAACAAGACCCCAACCGTGCCGACAAGATCGTGGTCATCGACGATCCCATGACCAGCCTTGACGAACACCGTTCGCTCACCACCGTTGAAGAGGTGCGCGGCCTTCTCGGGCGCGTCCGACAGGTCATCGTCCTGTCCCATTCAAAGCCCTTCCTTTGTGCCATATGGCAAGGTGCCGACAGGCAAGCGCGATCCGCGTTGCGCATTAACCGCGATGGTGCCGGTTCCACTTTGGCGGAGTGGGATGTGCATCAGGATTGCGTCACCGAACACGACAGGCGTCATACGTTGGTGAGCGGCTACATTCAGGCGGCCAATGCGACAAACGAGCGGACAGTCGCACAGGCGCTCCGGCCGATACTCGAAGCCTATATGCGTGTTGCATATCCGGCGGAGTTTCCGCCCGGCACGATGCTTGGGCGGTTCATCGACTTGGCGCGCCTACGGGTTGGCCAGAACGACCAGATCATGACTGCCGCCGATATCGACGAGCTCGACCGGCTTCGCAACTACGCCAACCGTTTCCATCACGACAGCAACCCCGCATGGCAAACGGCAGCGATCAACGATCAGGAGCTGACAGGTTTTGCCGAACGCACGCTACGCTTCACATCGCGGCGCTGACCGGCGGAGGCTCTTTCGCCACAGATTCGACAAGTCGAGTTTCTGTAAGACAAGAAAGCTCTCTTTGTTCTTGTATTACGGAAACGCATGAGCTAACCCATTCCCGTATTCGGAATGAAAGGGGAACATTATGGGTCGGCCGAAGTCCAACACACCGCGTTCAGCCGTCACGAACGTCCGTCTTACCGAGGACGAACGCGCCTCTGTCGAGGAGATGGCCGAAAGCATGGGCTTCGCCAACATCAGCGAATATGTCCGCTTCCTCCACAATCAGGTGCTCGCCAACCAGCAGGCTGCCGGTCCCGACGCCGCCGAGAACTACAGCGCGCGCTTTCCCAAGCGGCTGATCCGCTCGTTCCACAAGACAGCTTACGGCGAAATGCTGTGGGGCGACTCCCGCGCCTACCTGTTCAACGGTGCGAAGGCCAACAGCGTTGACCTCATCATGACCAGCCCGCCCTTCGGGCTGGTGCGCAAAAAGAGCTACGGCAACGAGGACGCCGACGAGTATTGCAACTGGTTCCGGCCTTTCGCCGAGGGCTTCAAGCGCGTCCTGAAAGACGAGGGCAGTCTTGTCATCGACATTGGCGGCGCATGGGTGCCGGGCCAGCCCACGCGCAGCCTCTATCACTTCAAGCTGCTGGTCATGCTGGTGGAGGAATACGGCTTCCACCTGTGCCAGGAGCATTATTGGTGGAATCCGGCGAAGCTGCCGACCCCTGCCGAATGGGTGAACGTGCGCCGCGTGCGCGTGAAGGACGCGGTGAATACCGTATGGTGGCTGTCCAAGACGCCGTTCCCCAAGGCCAACAACCGCCGCATCCTCGCGCCCTACAGCAAGTCCATGCAGGACTTGCTGCGCAACGGCTACGTCGCCAAGCTGCGCCCGTCAGGCCATGACATTTCCAGCAAGTTCCAGCGGGACAACGGCGGTTCCGTGCCGCCCAATCTGCTCGCCATCGCCAATACCGAGTCGACCAGCCGCTATCAGGAGCATTGCCGCGACAACAATATCCCGATCCACCCCGCGCGCTTTCCGCCGCAGTTGCCCGAGTATTTCATCCGCTTCCTGACCGACAAGGGCGACACCGTGCTCGACCCCTTCGGAGGTTCCTGCGTCACCGGCGCGGTCGCCGAGGCGTTGGAGCGGAAGTGGGTTTGCTGCGAAATGTCCGAAGAATACCTGACCGGCGCACTGGCGCGCTTCACGCCACGGCCCGCGCCGTTGCTGAAAGATCGCCCCGTCAATTACGAGATCGCGCCGCCCTGCGCCGTGCCGGTTGACGAGGACGATGTGCCGTTGTTCGCCGACGGCGGCGCAAAGCGCCCGCCGCTGGCTAAGGATGCGGCCCCGCAGCCACAGCCGCAGCCCAAGCGTCGAGTCCGTGCGGCTGCGTAATCGCATCGAAATCCACGCAGAACGGCGCCGGTCCCGCGTGTCCCACGCGCACCGGCGCATGGCGCGATAGCGCCACCAGCGAGCGTTCCAGCAACGGGCCGGTCGCGCCCGCAGGCGCGTAACTGCGGCCATAGCGCACGACCTGATCGACGGCCTCGCGGAAGCGGGCCGTCGCCGTGTCGCCCGCGATGTATTTGACCTCGACCACCGCCGCGACGGCATCGGCGTCGCGGTCCGCAACGACCAAATCCGGCCGTTCCGTCCCTGCCGCAATCCCGTAATCTTTCAGCGCCTCGCGCGTCGCCAATTCGGACGGCTCCAGCGGGGCGGGCGTGTGGTATTTCGTGATTTGCTGCCAATAGACCGCAAACCGTCCCGCCGTGAGGATCGGCCCAGATGAATCGGAGCCGAGCAGGTGAAGATGAAGCGGCCCGCCGCTAGCGCGCGCCAGCGCCTCGCCGACCCCAAGCCCGACAGCCAGCTCGAACCGCCGCCAATCTTCCAACGGCGCGATCAGGGCCGACCGCGCCACCCGGTCCATCGCTTCCGTCTCGCCGCGTTCCAGCCCTTGCAGGAGCCGGTAGGCTTCGACGGCCTTGCGGTAGAGCGAGCGGCGCGAGCGCGCCGAGTCCCGCACCGCACCTGCGCTTGGGCGCTGGCCGAGCGATACGGCCTTGAGCGGCTCGCGCAGCGCCTCGATCCTTTGGACGTGACGCATCTGTGCCTGGGCCAGTTCCAGCACCGGCAGGTAGGGTGAATTGCCGCCCTGCCACGACAGCAGCCGCGCAGTGTAAGTCGCGGCTTCGCGCAAGACCCACGCCAGCAGCATATTCGGGCCGGTATTGAAGCTGCGCACTGCCTCATGCGTGACGAGGGCAGAGGGCAGCCCCGTCTGCTGGCGATAGAGCCACGTCTTACGGGCGTCGATCCTGCCCCGCGCCACCGCGTCATCGACCCGTTCCCGATAGACCAGAAGCGCCTGCGCTTCGTGCGGGCGTTCCAGCAGATAGCTGACCAAGGCCCGGACAGGTGCCGACACCGCCCAATGGCCCTTGAGAATCTCCACGTCGCGGCGCTGATCGAGGCGCGGAACCTCGCCGTCGATCAGCGCGCCGCCCCTGAAATACCGCAGCAGCAGCCCCGCCGAATAATCGACAATGGCCGCGTCTATGGTCATCAGATCGCCACCGCTTCCAGCCTGTTCCTGACCCGCTCTGCTTGCGCGTCCGAAAGCGCGAACGCCGCTTTGACCGCATCGGCGATGTTATGCGCGTCTTGCAGAACGATGCCGTCGAGCATTGGCAGCAGCACCATATCGAGCGCGTCCAGCGCGGCTTCGCGCACTTCGTCGGAGGGAGCGCCGAAGAAGGCCGCGCCCGGTGCCAGTTCGCGGATCGCGGCAATGGCGTCGATGATGGGAGCCGAGCCGATCACCCGCGCCGCGTTGATCGCCTTCCACACATCGGCCAGCGGACAGGCCGCGCCCGCCGCCGGTGCTGGCGCAGCCGCATCTGTCTTTGCCACGTATTCCGCGATGAAGCCCGCCAGATCGGCGGGCGCATCGACATAGACCCAGCCGAAGCGGCGGCTGAGCGCATAGGACATTTGGTAGAGCGATGCCTTGTCGATGGAATTGATGGTGGCGATCAGCCGCCACGCCGGACCCGGCGCGAACTCGTGATCGGCAGCGCCCGCCTTCGGCTGGGGCAGGATCACGTAAGGCTGGCTGTCCACATCGGCGAGATCGGTGCGGTAGGGCAGCGTGGTCTGCTGTCCCGACAGCACCGTGAACAGCGGCCCGATCACCTTGTCTATGTCGCAGCGGTTCAACTCATCAATGATGAGCGGGCGGTCGAAATTGCGCAGCAGCACTCCCGCCACAAAATCCACATCGCCGTTGCCAACCGGCTGATAGCCGCCGATAATGTCCTGCGAACTCCAATCCGACGAGCCAGTGACCAGAGTCCACTGGCCGCCCGGCAGGCTGCTGGCGATCCAGCGCGCCAGAGTCGTTTTGCCCGTGCCGGGAGGGCCGTAGAGCATGATATGCTGCTTGCCCGAGCGCAGCAGCGCGTTGATTTGCCGATAAACGGAGGGATCGACCCCGAGAAGATCCGGGTTCGCCGGAACTTCCAGCGTGGCCGGATCAATTTCAAGGACGCCTTCATCCTCGGCCTCGACCTCTGCGGCAGCCGCCACAGCGTCTGGCGGCGGGCCAGCAGCATTCCATGCCGCTTCCAGATCGGCCGTCAGCCGTCCGGCTTCATTGTCGTCGCTGAGATCATAGACCTCAATCGGTCCCGCAACACCGCCAAGCGGATGCGCCGTGATCGCGCCCTGTATGGCATCCACGACCTCGCCGTAGGTCACGCTCCCCTTCAGGAAATTTTCCCTATCGCCGCGCGGGCGCAGGCCGAGCAGACCGGCGAAGATATAAGGCTCCTCCTTCCGGTTTCCGTTGAGCACCCGATAGAGTGTCCCGTCTGCGATGTTGTAGTAGATTGCATCGGCGGACGACCCGGCCGACAGCGCGCCGTGGAACACGAACAGCGCCGTCACTTCAAAATCATGCAGCGGGACGAAATCGCCGACGCCCGTCTGGATGAGCGGCAGAATACGCACGGCGACTCCCGCCTTGTCGCCTTGGGCGGTGTTGGAGCCGCCAATGCTGCCTTCGTCGGCACCATCGGGCAGGCGCGCAACGATCGGCTGAACGGTCAGATCAACTTGGAACAGCCACCGCAAAGGCTTCACGCTTGAATACGCGATGTCGCCCCAATTCCCGGTGGCGGCGTCAATCGTATGCTTGCCGAGGTCGGTACCGCCCTTGAATCCCGACCGCGTGAACTGGAGGTTGCGGTCGCGCAGGAAGGTGTTGAGCCAGCTAAAGACCGCCTGCCGGTTCTCTACTCCCGTCGCCATTACCTTACCCCGCCTTGTTCTGGTCGCTCCGAATCACGAAGCGATGGCGACTGATCCATTGCCGCTCCCCCTTCGTCCATCTCAACCTAGCAAAAAGATCTGGGTTTGGGCTCCCCCTATCGTTTGACGTGCATCGCGCCCAGCGGCTCACGCATCGCCACTAAATTCTTTCGAAGCGTTCCACGTCGATCACGTCGAAGTCGCTGCGCGTGCCGGTTATACGAACGCGCAGACCTGCCAACCTAGCGAGGCCGCACACGGGATCGAGACGCCAGCGGCCACCGTCGTTGGGAAACAATGCGAGATCGCGGCCTTCATAAGCCAACAATCCCTCCAGTATGTGGTGAGCGCCTCGCGACATGGAGATACGAGTCTTCCTGTTTACGATCGGGCCTGTTGCAGCGCGTTTACCGCCTTTTCGAGTTCCGAGACGCGGGCCTCCAGATCAGGATCATAAAAGCGGGCTTTTGCCGCAGTGGTCTTCGCCGTTTTTACAAATGACAAGCCGCCGGTCTTTTGCTCTGCTTGTAAGCTGGCTTCCAGCCGAAGCAAGACTTCTGCCGTGGTGGAACGGCCATTTTCCTTTGCGATCTTATCCAGCCGCTCTCGCAAATCGGACCCCTCAGCAAAACGCAACAGCAGTTGCTTGCCCCTTTGCGGTTTACGACGTTCGATGGCCATAACGCGTCCCATATATCCAAAAGTATCTCGGAGATATTGCGTATTCTATATCTCAGAGATATATGGTCCTGGCTGCCAGCTCAATGGCAAATGGAGGCCCTATGAACACGAAGACGCAAATGCTTGTTCGACTCCCGGCTGACCTGAAATCTCGGCTGAAGGATCGGGCCACCACTAACAACCGCACCGTCACGGGTGAACTGATCGCCATTCTGGAGCGGGCGTTGTCCACCGACTCGAAGGAGGTGGCGTGATGGCCCGACAAAGACTGACTTACCGCCGCGCAGATGTCCAAGCCTGTTGGTCGATGATGGAAAAGATGGGGTTGGAGCCCGTCGCCGTTAAGTTCCATCCCGATGGCACGTTCCGCATCATGACGCGCAAGCACGTCGAAGCGAAATATGGTCCGGCGGTCCCCATGACCGGCAATCCGAGGGATAGGGCCGGGGCTGCTTACGATGACTGGAAACGCCAGAAGGCTATCTGAGGTGAGCGGAGGCCCTCACATCGTCACCTCGCGGAAGGCTGGCAAACCTGTCCGGCACTATATCTATGCTTGGAGAAGGCGAAGGCGAACGAGGCTTCGGCTGAGCTGGCGTCGATGGATGACGAGGCGCTGTTCGGAAAGACGCTGTTTGCCCGCGGTTTTGGCTGGGCCGTGGAGAAGGGTCTGCTCACCGACTACAAGGTGCTCGTCCTGGCGGTGGACGAGGCGATGGTTAGCGGCGGGGTCCAGACTCGCCTTGCGGATGGCGGCAGTGAGCTGAAGCTGGACGACGCGACGAAGATCATCGGCTGCTACAAGGCCCTGATCAAATCAGGCCTGAAGGAGGAGCTGGCGACGGACGGCCAGCCGATGCGCCGCGCCCTCGCCTTCGCCAAGGACATCGCCAGCTCCAAGTTGATCCGCACCGAGTTCCAGGCGGTGGTGAGCGAGTGGCTCGCCTCCGATGAAGGGCAGGAAGCACTTGGCGAGATCGAGCCGCTCACCTGCGAGGTCCATCATGTGGACGGCACGATGGGCGCGAAGGAGCGGACGGCGCACCTGGAGTGGCTGAAGGAGGACCACGGCGGCTCCATCTGTCGCATCCTCAGCAACGCCCGCTGCCTCTCCGAAGGCGTGGACGTGCGCAAGCCCTTCCGGATGCAGAGGACCGGCTCTGCTCAGGCAGCGCGCGTCACTCGTCCGCTAGCCAGGCGGGCGGGTGGAGGATAGTGATTCGCCATGGCCACGCGAAGAAAAAGGCCCGTGTCGGGCGACAATGACCAGGATTCGGTCGGGGCACGTCTTCGCCATCTTCGCAAACAGCGCGCGATGACGCTCGAGCAGCTTTCGGACCTGACCGGCATCTCGGTCTCGTCGCTATCGCGCATCGAGAATACGCGGCTCGGCCTGACGATCGAAAAGGTGGAAATGCTGGCCGGGGCGCTCGAGGTCGAGCCGGAGAGCCTCCTGTCCCGCAGCCAGTCCAACGGCAAAGCGCCGGTCCGGAAGCGGTCGGCGCGCTTCATCGTCGACCGCGCACGCGAACGCCAGGCGAGCGATGATCGCGAGCTCAGCATCGAATATCTGTTTGAACGCGATGCGGACCGCTCGCTCGATTGCCTTCACGTCAATGTCCAGGCGATCAGCATCTGGGATTCTGAATTCGTCCGCCACCCCGGCGAAAAGATCATCTATGTCATCAACGGCGCGATCATCATCTATTGCGAAGCGCGGTCGCCAGCCATCCTGGAGAGCGGTGACTCGCTCTACATGGACGCCAATGTCTGGCACAGCATCGTCGCGGTGAACGAACAGCCGGCGGAGCTCCTGGTCACCTATTTTCACGGGGCCGGCGCGGGCGACGTGCCGTTCGAGACGCGGGTCTTCACGCCGGAGGGCTGGACCGAGATGCAGTCCGCGCGAACCTGAACTCCCCGCCGTTCCACATTGAGCGCCGCACCGGCGCGGCGTGACAAATTTGCTTGATGTGCAAACGTAACGGCGATAGTTTTTGCAGAATATGCAAAAACGCACCGCCCCATGAAGTTCAGCGTCACCACCCGGCAGATCGCGCTCAGCCAGACGTTTCGCGTCGCGTTCGGAACGCTTCGCGCGATGGATGTTGTCGAGCTCACCGTCGATCACGAGGGCGTCATCGGGCGGGGCGAGGCCTGCCCGATGTCGATCTACGGGCAGACCGTCGCTTCCGTCATGCGGGAAATCGACGCCGTCATTCCCGCGCTCGAGCAGGGGGACCTCGACCGCGCCGGCCTCCAGCACGCGCTGCCGCACGGTGCCGCGCGCAATGCGCTCGACTGCGCGCTCTGGGACCTGGAGGCGAAGCGGTCCGGGTGGTCTGTCTGGGACCTGGCCGGGCTGGCGGCGCCGGCGACGATCACCTCCGACGTCACGATCGGAATCCTTTCACCCGACGAGACGGCCGCCGCCGCGGACGCGCGCCGTGACGCCGCGGCGATCAAGCTGAAGCTGGGCGGCGAACATGATCTCGACTGCGTGCGCGCCGTGCGTTCGGTGTTGCCGGACGTCCCCCTCTTCGTCGACGCCAATTGCGGCTGGACGCTGGAGGTGCTGAATGCGCTCGCCCCGGCGTTGGCCGACGCCGGCGTCTTCATGATCGAGCAGCCGCTGCCGCAGGGCGCGGATCATTTGCTCGACGGCTACAGCAAGGCGGTGCCGCTCTGCGCGGATGAATCCTGCCATGATCGCGGCGACCTGGATCGCCTGGCAGGCCGCTACGATTATGTGAATATCAAGCTCGACAAGACGGGCGGCCTGACCGAGGCGCTCGCGCTGGCTGCGGAGGCGCGCGCGCGCGGCTTCCGGCTGATGGTCGGCTGCATGATCGGGACCGGCATCGCCATGGCGCCGGCCTATGTCGTCGCCTCGCTCTGCGAGGTTGTCGATCTGGATGCGCCGCTGATCGTCAGGGATCCCGCCGATGCGGGGCTCCTCCATGACGGCCGGCTTCTGCACCTGTTCGGACCGGATTTGTGGGGATGAGATGGCGCGACGCCCGTCTTGCCGGTGGCGGGCCGCGCGTTTCAGTATCAAGGGAGGGACGCTCCATGTACATGAAAAACACCAGGAATGTACGCGCCGCCCTGCTTGGCGGCGCCATGCTCGCCGGGACGGCTGCGCCCGCCTTCGCGCAGGACAGCGCGGGCGCCCCGGCGCCCGACGACGAGTCCGTGACCGAGGTGGTGGTCACAGCGCAGCGACGCGCCGAGAGGCTGATAGAAACGCCGCAATCGGTGACCTCCTTGTCCGGCGACCAGCTCGCCCGCATGGGCGCCAGCCAGTTCGTGGATTTCGCGGACACGGTGCCGGGGCTGCAATTCACGACCCAGGGCGCCGGCAGCGCCCAGATCAGCATGCGCGGCGTCACCACAGGCGCGGACATCGGCCCGACGGTCGGCATCTATGTCGACGACGTCCCTTACGGCTCAAGCTCCGCCTTCGCGAACGGCGTGCGGCGCGCGCTGGACGTGAGCCTGATCGGCATCGACCGGGTCGAAGTGCTGCGTGGACCGCAGGGTACGCTCTACGGCGCGAGCTCGATGGGCGGCGTCCTCAAAGATGGGCGGCGTCCTCAAATATGTGACCCGCGCGCCGTCTCTGACGGACTTCGGCGGCAGCGCCCGCCTGGACATTGGTGACACCAGTCATGGCGCCATGAGCGCGCTTCTCGCAGGCACGATCAACGCGCCCCTCGCGCAGGATCGCGTCGCGATCCAGGCGAGCGGCTATTATTCGCGGGTCGGCGGCTATACCGACAATGTCGCGACCGGCGAGCGCAACGTCGATACCGGTGACATCTATGGCGGCCGCATCGACCTGCTCGCCAGGCCGAGCGATAGACTGTCGATCCGGCTGACCGGGTTCGCGCAGAACATCGGTCGCGACGGTGGCAGCTATGCCAGCATCGCCCTCGATGGAACCCCGCTCGCGGGTGCGCTGGACCAGGTCCATCCGCTGGCGGAGCCCTTCCGCTCCCGCTTTCGGCTGTTCAGCGGCGCGATCGAGAGGGATTTCGGGGGCGCGACGCTGATGACGGTGACCAGCTACCAGACGGCGCGCACCTTCGCGGCGACGGACGGTTCGGCCGTCTACGCGCCCTTGCTCCAACTCTTCTTCGGGATTCCGGCGGAGGCCGTCGCGATCAACGAGGTTGCCCGGACCCGCAAGTTCACCGAGGAGGTCCGTCTCGCATCCAATGGCACCGGTCGCATCGAATGGCAGGTCGGCGGCTTCTACACGCACGAGAGCAGCCTGCTGCAGCAGATCGGCGACACGTTCGACGCCGGCGGCGCTGCGATTCCCGTGAACATCGTCACCGCGCGCATTCGCAGCAGCTATGAGGAATATGCCGCGTTCGGGAATCTCACCTACCATGTCACCGGCCGGTTCGATGTGTCGGGGGGCCTGCGCTATGCGCACAACAATCAGCGGTTCGCGCAGGATGCCACCGGCCTGTTGGTGACATCCGGGCCGCCACGCAGGTCCGACGAGGATGTCGTGACCTGGCTCGCCAACGCCCGCTACCGGTTCAGCCCGCACGTCATGGCCTATGCGCGCTTCGCGACCGGCTACCGGCCCGGCGGGCCCAATTATCTGGTCCTCGATCCGGCCACTCAGCTGCCAGCGGCGCCGGACACCTACAAATCGGACAGCCTTGCGAGCTACGAGCTTGGTTTCCGCGCGGAGACGCCGGACCGGACCTTGGGCATCGACCTGTCCGCGTTCTTCATTGACTGGAAAAACATTCAGCTGCTGACCGCAGTGTCGGGGGTGACCACCTATCTCAATGCCGGCGGCGCCCATATCAAGGGCCTCGAGCTGACGCTGACGGCGCGGCCTGGCCGCGCGATCACCATGACTGGCACGATGGCCTATAATGACGGCTATGTGACCGACGCCAATGCGGGGCTCGGCGCGGCCGACGGCGAGCGGCTGCCCAACACGCCGCATTTCACCGCAGCGCTGAACGCCGACTATCGAGCGGTCAGCTCGCCGCTTCACCCCTCGCTCGGGGCGACCCTACGCTACGTCTCGAACCGCACCGCGAGCTTCAACGCCAACGCCCAGCTGCCCCAGTATCGCCTGCCCGACTTTGCCTCGGTCGATCTCCGCGCGGGTGTCACCGCCGGCCCGGTCGACGTGCGGCTCTACGTCCGAAACCTGTTCGACGAGCGCGGGCAGCTGAGCGCGCAGACGGTGCTCTCCAGCTTCGGCGGCCCGGCCCAGGTCACGATCCTGCGGCCGCGCACTGTCGGTCTCGAACTATCGACCCGGTTCTAGGCGGTGGCGGATGCGTGCGGACCTGGTGCGTGGCCGAGCCGGGGTCGGGCACGCTACGCTCAGGCCCTGCTGGTTACGGTGGCCTTCTTCACCGCGATGGACATCTACCTCATCTCCCTGCTGGTCGAGCCGATCAAACAGGAGCTGGCCCTGACCGACGTCGAGGTGGGGCTGGCCAACAGCAGCACCCTCTATCTCGCCTATGCCGTGTTCTGCGTGCCCGCCGGGATCCTCGTGGACAGGGCGAACCGGGTGCGGATGCTGGCCGGCGCGATCCTGCTCTGGTGCCTGGGCCTGGTCCTGACCGGCCTTTCCTCGGGCATCGCGCTGCTGGCCGGAAGCAAGCTGGTGCTGGGACTTGCCAACGCGATCAGCCTGCCCGCCGCCATGTCGCTGCTGGCGGACCATTTCGCGCCCGGACGGCGCGCGATGGCGACCGCAAGTTACGGGATCGGCCAGGGGATGGGCCAGGCCGGCGCGATTTTCGTCGGCGGGCTCGGACTCGGGGCGCTCACGGATTATGCCGGGTCGCACCCTGACGCCTTGTTCGGACTCGCTCCCTGGCGCGTGGTTTCGCTGGCCTTCGCGGCGGGCGGCCTGCTCCTGCTCCCCCTGCTGCTGACCCTGCGGGAGCCAGCGCGCATGGAAAGGCGCGAAGAAGGCGCGCGGTTCGGCGAGCTCTGGGACTATCGGACCTTTCTCGGACCCTTGCTCGCCGGGACGATGTGCCTGTCCGGCATGTCGACCGCGATCCTGAGCTGGATCCCGCCCGCCCTGACCCGCCTCTACGGCCAGCAGCCCGGCGAGTTTGC
>Ga0180222_1002502_pt1 | contig 14581 bp, 10 predicted proteins | sample eDN5th37CKraftOP_FD_151336 | JGI IMG/M metagenome (GOLD analysis project Ga0180222, IMG submission 151336) | Enriched Organic Plus compost microbial communities from Emeryville, California, USA - eDNA 5th pass 37_C Kraft OP (version 2) (version 2) ... | reverse complement strand
CCACGTCAACGATCCGGAGTCGGCGTTTCGGTTCTGGCAGGACCTCGGGTTTCGCGCGACGGAGTACATCTCCACCGACGGGCCCGACGAGAAGCTGACGGGGGCGTGGTTGCGGCGCAAGCCGACCGTTCACGACGTCGCGCTGACCGCCGGGACCGGCCCCAGGTTGCACCACTTCGCGATGTGGCTGCCCGAGCCGGCGTCGGTGCTGAAGGTCTGCGACCAGCTCGCCGCCGGGATGCACGTGCACGCGATCGAGCGCGGTCCGGGCCGCCATGGGGTGTCCAACGCCTTCTTCGTGTATCTGCGCGATCCTGACGGGCACCGCATCGAGCTGTACACGTGCGATTACTACACCGGCGATCCGGATCACCCGCCGCTGCGCTGGTCGGTCACCGATCCGCGCTGTCGCAGCTTCTGGGGCACCAGGGCTCCGGACTCCTGGTACGACGAGTCGTCGGCGCTGCTGGATCTGGACGGCAACCTCGTGCCGCTCGCCCCCGCCAACGTGGACGAGCGCACGGAGATCATGACGTAGCGCCGGGGGCCGGCCGGCGCCCGGCCTCTAGACTCCCTTCCCACGCCGCGCGCCCGCCGCCGCGGCCGAGAGGAGAGCGATGAGCATGGTGTTGGACACCGCCGCGGTCGCCCCCGCGGACCGGATCGGCTACTGGGCCGACGCCAGCTCCCGCATGCCCGTGCCGCTCGAGTTCCGGCCCGACCCCGGACGGCCGTTCCGGGGCTGGCTGCGCGGCGGCGCGCTCGCCGACGTGCAGCTGTGCGAGCTGGCCGTCTCGCCGCACGGCGTCGCGCGCACGCCCAAGCTCGCCGCGACCACCGACGGCGCGTTCTTCAAGCTCGACCTCGTCGTCGACGGCGCGATGGTGGTCCGCCAGGACGGGCGCGCGACCGAGATCGGCACCGGCGACTTCACGATCTTCGACTGCTCGCGCCCGTTCTCGCTGACGGCGAGCACGCCGCTGCGGCTGCTCACGTGCACGATGCCGCAGGCGGCGCTGTCGATCAGCCCCGAGCGGATGGCGCGCATCACCGCCACGTCGGTGCCCGGCGGCCACGGCGTCGGCTGGCTGCTGGCGCCGTTCCTCGACCGCCTCGCGCGCCTGGCCCGGGACCCCGGCGGCGTCAGCCGCGAGGTCGAGCGCGCCTCGCACAGCCTCGTGGCGCTCGTCGACAGCCTCTGCGCCGCGCAGCTCAGCGAGCAGCGCGAGCTCGACCCGCCCGGCCGCGCCGAGCTGGCCCGCCGCGTGCGCGCCTACATCGACGAGCACCTCGGCGACAGCGACCTCACGCCCGACCGCATCGCCGCCGAGCACTTCGTCTCGCGCCGCTCGCTCTACAACCTGTTCGAGGCCGACGTCGGCGTCAGCGTCGCGCGCTGGATCCGCGAGCGCCGCCTCGAGCGCGCCCGCGAGGACCTCGCCAACCCGGCGCTCGACGACCTCGGCGTCACGCAGATCGCGCTGCGCCACGGGTTCGTCGACCCCGCGCACTTCAGCCGCGCGTTCCGCGCCGCCTACGGGTGCTCGCCCTCGCAGTACCGCCGGCGCGCCGCCGCGCAGGCGGCCTGACCCCCGGCCAGGCCTGCACGCACAGGCAAGCCGCCTGCAAGCTGCGCCAAGCGCCCGCGGCCCCGGCCGCCCACACTCGGTGGCATGACGACGATCGCCCTTCCGAGCCACGCGGGCAAGCAGTTCATCGGCGGCGAGTGGGTCGACCCCGCCGACGGCCGGCTGGCCGAGACGCTCGACCCGGCGACCGGGGAGGTGCTCGCGCAGTTCGCCGACGGCGCCAAGGCCGACGTCGACCGGGCCGTCGAGGCCGCGCGGGCCGCGTTCGAGGACCCGGCCTGGCGCGACATGGCGCCGGCCGCGCGCGCCCAGCTGCTGTGGCGGGTCGCCGAGCTGGTCGACGAGCACGTCGACGAGCTCGCCGCGCTGGAGACCGCCGACCAGGGCCAGCCCTACACCCTGTCGCGCTTCGTGATGATCCCGTCGGTCGCCGAGCACTTCCGCTACTTCGCGGGCTGGGTGACGAAGATCGAGGGCGACGTCCTGCCCAACTCGTTCCCGCTCGTGAAGGTGTTCAACTACACCCGCCGGGAGCCCGTCGGCGTCTGCGGCCTCATCACCCCGTGGAACATGCCGATCCCCATGGCGGCCTGGAAGCTCGCCCCGGCCCTGGCCTGCGGCAACACGTGCGTCGTCAAGCCGGCCGAGCAGACCCCGCTCGGCACGCTGCGCCTCGCCGAGCTGATGGACGAGGCCGGCATCCCCAAGGGCGTCGTCAACGTCGTGACCGGCGGCCCCGAGGCGGGCAAGGCGATCTCCGAGCACCCCGGCATCGACAAGGTCTCGTTCACCGGCTCCACCGAGGTCGGGCGCGAGATCATCAAGGCGTCGGCCGGCAACCTCAAGCGCGTCACGCTCGAGCTCGGCGGCCAGAACCCGGTGATCATCCTCGGCGACGCCGACCTGGAGGCCGCCGTCGAGGCGGGCCTGAAGGGCGCGCTGTTCAACACCGGCCAGGCGTGCGCGGCCTACAGCCGCTTCTTCGTCGACCGCAGCCGCGCCGACGAGTTCGCCGAGCGCGCCGCCCGCGCGGTCGAGCAGATGCGCATCGGCCCGGGCCACGACCCCGAGACCGTCCTCGGTCCGCTCGTGTCCCAGGAGCACCTGCAGAAGGTGGAGGGCCTGGTGCGCCAGGGCGTCGACGCGGGCGCCGAGCTCGTCACGGGCGGCGAGCGCGCCGACGGCGACCTGGCCGCGGGCAACTTCTTCCGCCCGACGGTCCTCCACAACGTCGGCCCCGACGACCCGACCGCCCAGAACGAGGTGTTCGGCCCGGTCCTGTCCATCCTCCCGTACGACGACGAGGAGGAGCTGGCCCGGCTGGCCAACCACACCGAGTACGGCCTCGTCGCCTCGGTGTGGACGCGCGACGTCGCCAGGGCCCACGAACTGGCCGCCCGCGTGCGCGCCGGCAGCGTCTACGTGAACATGCCCAACGCGGTCGACGTCGCCTCGTCGTGGGGCGGCTTCAAGTCCAGCGGCTGGGGCCGCGAGATGGGCAAGTACGCGCTCGAGCTCTACACGGAGATCAAGAGCGTGTGGGTCGCCCTCGACACCTGACAGACGGAGGGGAGCACGGCGCGGCGCTGCGGGTCACCCCAGCGCCGCGCTGATCGCCCGCGCCGCCGCCACGACGGCGGGCGCCGCCGACTCCGGGTCGCGCCCGTCGGTCCACACCGCGGTGATCGCGGCCTCGCAGTCGTGGCCGGGCACGAGGATCGGCGCGCCGACGCCGGTCGCGCCCGGCAGCAGCTCGCTGGACGTCAGCGACCAGCCGCGCTCGCGCGCCTCGCGGATCTGCGCCCGCTCGCCCTCGCGCGGCGGCAGCCCGGCGAGGATCGCGACGCCCGACGCCGCCTGGTCGAGCCGGTGGCGCAGGCCCGCCCGGTAGGAGATGTGCATGTCGCTGTTGCGCGGCTCGACGACGGCGGCGACCACCGCCTCCTCGCCGTCGCGCACGGTCAGCGCGGCCGTCGCGCGCAGCTCGTCGGCCAGCACGCGCAGCTGCGCCACCGCGACCTCCTGCAGGCGCGGGCGCACCCGGCTGGCCAGCTCGATCAGCCCCGCGCCGAGGACGTGGCGGCCGTCCTCGCCGCGCACGACGAGGCGCTGGTCCATGAGCGGCGCGAGCAGCCGGTAGATGCCGGCGCGGTGCGTCCCGAGCGCCGCGGCGAGCTCGGACACCGACAGCCCGTCGGGGTGGTCGGCGAGCACGCGCAGGACGCGCAACCCCCGCTCGAGGGTCTGCGATCCGCCGCTCGTCCGCTCCGTCACGCCGGGCACCGTACCGTCCCGCCCGCCTCCCGTAGACTCTCGGCACCGCCGGCGGCGCCCGTCCGCCGGCCGGGAGAGGAGACGATGGCCACGATGGTCGACACCGCGGCGGTCGCGCCGGCCGACCGCAAGGGCTACTGGGCGGAGGCGAGCTCGCGCATGTTCGTGCCGCTCGAGTTCGACCCGGCGCCGCGCCGCCCGTTCGCGGGCTGGATGCGCGGCGGGCCGCTGGCCGACGTGCAGCTGTGCGAGCTGGCCGCCAGCCCGCACATGGTCGCCCGCACGCCGCGCCTGGTCGACCACACCGACGGCTCCTACTACAAGCTGAACTTCGTCGTCGAGGGGTCGATGGTCGTGCGCCAGGACGGGCGCGAGACCCTCATCGGCAGCGGCGACTTCACGATCTGCGACTGCTCGCGGCCGTACGCGATCGACACGCGCACGCCGCTGCGGCTGCTCATCTGCATGCTGCCCCAGTCGGCGCTGTCGATCAGCCCGGAGCGCATGTCGCGGATCACGGCCACGTCGGTGCCGGGCGGCCACGGCGTCGGCTGGCTGCTGGCCCCGTTCCTGGACCGCCTGTCGCGCCTGGCGCAGGCCGACGCGGTCACCTCCGAGATCGAGAGCGCCGCCCAGAGCGCGGTCTCGCTCGTCGAGAACCTGTGCAGCGCCCAGCTGCGCCAGCGCAGCGGCCTGGACGCCTCGGCCCGCGACGAGCTCGCCCGGCGCATGCGCGAGTACATCGACGCGCACCTCGGCGACCCGGACCTGACGCCGGACCGCATCGCCGCCGAGCACTACGTCTCGCGCCGCTACCTCTACAAGCTGTTCGCCGCCGACGGCGTCAGCGTCTCGCGCTGGATCCGCGAGCGCCGGCTGGAGCGCTGCCGCCGCGACCTCGCCAACCCGGCGCTGGGCGACCAGAGCGTCAGCGCGATCGCGCTGCGCCACGGGTTCACCGATCCCGCCCACTTCAGCCGCCTGTTCCGCGCCGCCTACGGCTGCACCCCCTCGCAGTACCGCCGCGACGCCGCCTGACCGCCGCGCGGTGCACGGACGCGCAAGCCCTGTGCTCGGGCCTGCAAGCGCGCGGGCGCGCGAGCGCCGACACTGAAGGTCCGCGTCAAGAGGAGAGGGGCGGAATGGAGAGCGCAGACGTCATCGTCGTCGGGTCGGGCTCGGCGGGCGCCGTGATCGCCCGCCGGCTGGTCGAGGCGGATCTCGACGTGGTCCTGCTCGAGGCCGGCGGTCCCGACGAGAACCCGGCCATCCACGACCCGGGCCGGCTGTTCGAGCTGTGGGACGGCCCCGAGGACTGGGGCTACCGCACCGCGCCGCAGCGGGCGTGCGCCGACCGCGCGCTGCACTGGCCGCGCGGGCGGGTCCTCGGCGGCTCGAGCGCCCTGAACGGGATGATCTACGTGCGCGGCAGCCGCAGCGACTACGACACGTGGGCGCACCTGGGCAACCGCGGCTGGGCCTACGACGACGTCCTTCCCCTGTTCAAGCGCTCCGAGGACTTCGACGCCGGCGAGGACGCCTACCACGGGGTCGGCGGGCCGCTGCGCGTCATGTCGCGCTACGAGCCGCACCCGGTGATCGCCGACGGCATCGCCGCCGTGCAGGAGCTCGGCATCCCCCGCAACGACGACTGCAACGGGGAGCGCCAGGAGGGCGTCGGGATCTGCCAGCTCACGATCCGCGACGGGCGGCGCCACAGCACCGCGCGGGCGTTCCTGGGCCCGGTCGCCGACCGGCCGAACCTGACCGTCCGCACGAACGCCCGCGCCCTGCGGCTCGTCTTCGACGGCGACCGCTGCAGCGGCGTCGAGATCGACGCGGGCGGCGGCGCGACCGAGATCCTGCGCGCCGAGCACGAGGTCGTCGTGTGCGCGGGCACGATCGAGTCGCCGCGGCTGCTGATGCTGTCGGGCATCGGGCCCGAGGGCGAGCTGCGCCGCCACGGCATCGACGTGCGCGTCGACGCCCCGGGCGTCGGGGCCAACCTGCACGACCACGTGATCGTGCCGGTCATCTTCGGCGCCGCGCGCGAGGTCCCGCCGTGCCTGCCGGGCCTGCAGCCGCTGCACGGCCAGCTCTTCTGGCGCAGCCGCAGCGACCTCGCCGGGCCCGACATCCAGCCGCTGTTCTTCCACATCCCGCTGTACCCCGAGGGCGTCAGCGGCCCCGAGCACGGCTTCACCGTCAACGCCGGGATCGTGCGGCCGGCCAGCCGCGGCGCGCTCACGCTGACGTCGGCCGACCCGACCGCCCCGCTGCACCTCGACCCGGCGCTGCTGACGCGCGAGGCCGACGTCGAGGCGATGCTGTTCGCGGTCAAGCTGTGCCGCGAGATCGGCCGCCAGCCGGCGCTCGCGCAGTGGGAGCCGACCGAGATCCTGCCCGGCCCCGGCGTCACGTCCGACGCCGAGCTGCGCGCGTTCATCGCCGAGCAGGCGATCACCTACCACCACCAGGTCGGCACCTGCCGGATGGGGATCGACGAGGGCGCGGTCGTCGACCCCGAGCTGCGCGTCTACGGCGTCGACGGCCTGCGGGTCGCCGACGCCTCGGTGATGCCGCAGGTGACGACCGGCAACACGCACGCACCCACCGTGATGATCGGCGAGCGCGCCTCGGACCTGATCACCACCGCGCTGGGCGAGCGCCGCCCCGCGCACCACCACGAGCCAACGGAGGTTCCCATCTCATGACCATCGCGCCCCCCACCAACGCCGGCAAGCACTTCATCGGCGGCGAATGGGTCGAGCCCGCGAGCGGCAAGCTGTTCGAGACCCGCGACCCGGGCAACGGCGAGCTGCTCGCGATGGTCGCCGACGGCGACAGGGCGGATGTCGATCGCGCGGTCGACGCCGCCCGGGCCGCGTTCGAGGACCCGGCCTGGCGCGAGATGGCGCCGGCCGCCCGCGCCCAGCTGCTGTGGCGCGTCGCCGACCTCATCGACCAGAACGCCGACGAGCTCGCCGCGCTGGAGACCGCCGACCAGGGCCGCCCGGTGGCGATCTCCCGCATGGTCGTCCTGCCGGCGCTGGCCGAGCACTTCCGCTACTACGCGGGCTGGGTGACGAAGATCGAGGGCGACGTCCTGCCCAACTCGTTCCCGCTCGTGAAGGTGTTCAACTACACCCGCCGCGAGCCGGTCGGCGTCTGCGGCATGATCACGCCCTGGAACTTCCCCGTGCTGATCGGCGCGTGGAAGATCGCCCCGGCGCTCGCGTGCGGCAACACGTGCGTCGTCAAGCCGGCCGAGCAGACGCCGCTGTCGACGCTGCGCCTGGCCGAGATCCTCGACGAGGCCGGCATCCCGAAGGGCGTCGTCAACGTCGTCACCGGCGGCCCGGAGGCGGGCAAGGCGATCTCCGAGCACCCCGGCATCGACAAGGTGTCGTTCACCGGGTCGACCGAGGTCGGGCGCGAGATCGTCCGCGCGTCGGCCGGCAACCTGAAGCGGGTCACGCTCGAGCTGGGCGGCCAGACCCCGGTGATCATCCTCGGCGACGCCGACCTCGAGGCGGCCGTCGGCGGCGCGCTGCAGGGCGCGCTGCTCAACAGCGGCCAGGTGTGCGCGGCCTACAGCCGCTTCTTCGTCGACCGCAGCCGCGCCGACGAGTTCGCCGAGCGCTGCGCCCGCGCCGTCGAGCAGATGCGCCTCGGCCACGGCCTGGAGGAGGGCACCGAGCTCGGGCCGCTGGTCTCCGACGAGCACCTGCAGAAGGTCCAGGGCCTCGTGCAGCGCGGCGTCGAGGCGGGCGCCGACCTCGTCACCGGCGGCGAGAAGGCCGACGGCGACCTGGAGGCCGGGCACTTCTTCCGCCCGACCGTCCTGCACAACGTCGCCCCCGACCACCCGACCGCCACGGAGGAGGTCTTCGGGCCGGTCCTGTCGGTCGTGCCCTACGACGACCCGGACGAGCTGGCCGCGCTCGCCAACAGCACCGAGTACGGCCTGGCCGCCTCGGTGTGGACGCGCGACGTCGCCAAGGCCCACGACCTGGCCGCCCGCGTGCGCGCCGGCACGGTGTTCGTGAACATGGCCAACCCGGTCGACGCCTCCTCCTCGTGGGGCGGCTTCGGCGCCAGCGGCTGGGGCCGCGAGATGGGCAAGTACGCGCTCGAGATCTACACGGAGATCAAGAGCGTGTGGGTGGCGCTGGACGCGTGACGTCGTCCGCCGCGGCCGGCGGCTGCTCGGCGAGGAGGGTGCGCACGTGCGCGATGTGCGCGCGCATCGCCTTCTCGGCGGCCGCCGGCTGACGGCGGCGGATCGCGCGCAGGATGGCCCGGTGCTGCGCGATGACGTCCTCCTTGCGCACGTACCGGCCGACCTCCTCGTGCAGGTGCGGCTGGAGCACGTCGAGGATCCAGCTCGTGAAGGCGATCAGCAGCTCGTTGCCGGCCGCCTCGGCGATCGCGCGGTGGAAGTCGGCGTCGGCCTCGTTGAACGGCGGGGTGCCGGGCTCGTGCAGCTCGGCCTCCGCCACCGCCCGCTCCAGCTCCTCGAGCGTCGCCTCGGTGCGGTGCTCGGCGGCGAGCGCGGCCAGCGGCGCCTCCATGAACTCGCGCCCCTGCATCAGCTCGTCGAACGAGACGCTCTCGGCGGCGATCATCGTCGCCACCGACTCGCTCATCGAGCGGCCCATGCCCTCCCGGGGCGTGCTGGCGACGAAGATGCCGCCGTTGCGCCCCTGCGAGGCGCGCACGAGGTGCGATCCGGCGAGCAGCCGCAGCGCCTCGCGCAGCGTCGGGCGGCTCACGCCGAACTCGCTGGCCAGCTCGGCCTCGGTGCCGAGCCGGTCGCCGGGACGCAGGCCGCTGCGCTCCAGGTGACGGCGGATCTCCAGCGCCACCTGCTGGCTGGCGTCGGTGCGCCGGGTGTCCGGCCGCGTGCTCACGACGCGGATCTTCGCATCCGCGGCTCAGGCGGGCGAGGGCTGCGCGTCGAGATCGTCGGCGATGCCGGCGACGACCTCGGCGGCGCGGGCCAGCCCGGCCGCGGCCTCGGCGCCGAGATCCCACGCGACGATCTCGCGCACGCCGCCGGGCCCGAGGCGCACCGGCACCCCGACGGCGACGTCGGACAGGCCGTACTCGCCCTCGAGCACGACCGAGGCGGGCCACAGCTCGTCGCCGCCGCGTTCGAGCGCGGCGATCATCCGCGCGATTCCCAGGCCCGACGTCCAGGTCGAGGAGCGCCCGGAGTCGAGCGCGACGTGGCGGCGGTACCAGGAGCCCATCCACTCGGCGGCGGCCGCGCGCACCTCGGGGTCGAGCGCGGCCGGCGCGCCGTCGATGCGGACGCGGTCCCACAGGGGGACGGTCGCGTCGCCGTGCTCGCCCAGCACCCACGCCTCGACGCGGCCGGGCTCGATGCCGAGCTGCTGGCCGATCGCGGTGCGCATGCGCAGGCTGTCGTTGAGCGTGTAGCCGAGGACGCGGCGGCGGTCGATCCCGGTGTGGCGGTGCGTCCAGGTGACGAGCGCGTCGACGGGGTTGGTGACCATCAGCAGCACGCCCGGCCAGCCGTCGGGCAGCCACGTGAGGTTCTCGCGCACGATCGCGGCGTTGTCCTCGAGGTAGGCCAGGCGCGTCGTGTTGACCTTCAGCGGGGCGCCGCCGGCCAGCACGACGACGTCGGCGGCTGCCACGTCGCCGGGGTCCCCGTCGCGGATGCTGCCGCCGGGGGCGAGCTCGACCACCTGCTCCAGGTCGAGCGCGTGGGAGATCGCCATCTCCCGCCGGGCGTCGACGAGCACCACGTCGTGCGCGCCTCCGCCCACGAGCAGGTTGAACGCCGCCGAGGCCCCGACGCCGCCCCCGCCTCCGACGATCGCGACTCGCATGGCGCCATGCTCATGCGCGCACGCCAAATTGTCAAATGGTTTGTTGCCGGGACGCGGGCCGCCGTCTAGGCTGCCGCGGGTGAGTCCGACGAGCGCACCCGTGACCGTGCGCGACGCGACCTTCGAGGTCCTGCGCCGCCACGACCTCACCACGATCTTCTCCAACCCCGGCTCGACCGAGGTCGCCCTGCTGGCCGGCCTGCCCGAGGACCTGCGGTTCGTCCTCGGCCTCCACGAGGGATCCGTGGTCGGCATGGCGACCGGCTACGCGATCGGCCGCGGCGCGCCCGCGTTCGTGCTGCTGCACACCACCGCGGGCTTCGGCAACGCGATCGCCGCGCTCGCCACCGCGCGGGTCAACCGCGCGCCGCTCGTCGTGGTCGTCGGCCAGCAGGACCGCCGCCACGTCGCGATCGAGCCGTTCCTGACCGGGCGCCTCGAGGGCCTCGGCGGCGAGTACCCGGTGTGGGTCGAGCAGCCGCTCCTGCCCCAGGACGTGCCCGGGGCGATCGAGCGCGCGGTCCACGAGGCGACGACCTGGCGCGGCCCGGCCGTCGTGATCGTGCCGATGGACGACTGGCTGGCGCCGGCGCCCGAGGCGCACACGTCCGCCGCCGCGCGCCGCGTGCTGCGCCCGCCGGCGGTCGACGCGGCGTCGGCCGACGCGCTCGCGGCGCTGCTGGACGACGCCGACGCCCCGGGCATCGTCGTCGGCGCGGGCGCGGCCAGCGAGGACGCCTGGCGCGCGCTCGTCGCGCTCGCCGACCGCCTCGGCGCGCCGGTGTACCAGGAGTCGTTCGGCGCCCTGCCCGGCTTCCCGCAGGACCACCCGCGCTTCATGGGGCACCTGCCGTTCGACCGCGCGCGGCTGCGGGCCCGGCTGGAGCCGCACGACGTGATCCTCGCGGTCGGGGCGCCCGCGTTCCGCCAGTACGTGTACGAGCCGGGCGCGCTGGTCGAGCCCGGCACGCGCGTGGCGGTGGTCACCGACGACCCCGACGAGGCGCACCGCTCGATCGCCGAGCTGGCCGTGATCGGCTCGCCGGCGGAGGTGTGCGCGGCGCTGCTGGACCGCGTCGCCCAGCGTCCCGACTCGGTCGGCGACCCGTTCGCGCGCCCGGCCCCGCCCGACCCGCCGGCGCCCGGGGAGCCGATGCGCGCCGCGCACGTGCTCGCCGCGCTGGCCGAGCGGATGGCGCCCGACACGATCCTCGTCGAGGAGTCGCCGTCCAGCCGCCCGGAGATGGAGCGGCGGCTGCCCGCGCGCACGCCGCTGGGCTTCGTGAGCGCCGCGATGGGCGGCCTCGGCTTCGCGGTCCCGGCGACGGCCGGGCTGCGCATGGCCTGCCCCGACCGGCCCGTCGTGGCGATCGTCGGCGACGGCGCCTCGCTGTACCAGATCCAGGCGATGTGGAGCGCGGCCCGCTACGAGGCCGGCGCGCTGTGGATCGTCATGGCCAACGGCCGCTACGCGGTGATGGACCGCCTCGCCGAGCGCACCGAGCAGCCCGCGCCGTGGCCGGCCTTCGAGGAGGTCGACGTCGCCGCGGTCACGCGCGGCTTCGGCTGCCCCGCGCGGCGCATCTCCGACCACGCCGAGCTCATCGCGGTCCTCGACGAGGTCATGCCCGGCCTCGCGCAGCGGACCGAGCCGCTGCTGCTGTCGATCGACATCGAGCCGGACCCGACCTTCGGCTAGTCCGAGCGGGGCGCTCCGCGCCTGCCCGCCTTTCAGCCCTCGGCCGCTCGCGCGGGTGGCGCGGGCGCGCGGGTGCGCGCCGGCGCCACCGCCCACCCTCCCTCGCTGCCGCTCTTCCGACCCGCCGCGCGCGCCGTTGTCGTGTCGCGGTCGCATCGCGAGCTCGATCCGACAACGGCGCCGACGTGACGATGCGCGGCGCTCTTGCGCCGGACGTGACGTCCGTCGACTCCGCTTGCCAAGCGATCACGCGTGTGTCACAATCTCAGTCAGTAAGACTGAGATCTTTTTACGAAGGACCTATGAATCCGGATCGTTTCACCATCAAGTCCCAGGAGGCCATCGCGGCGGCCGGGCAGCTCGCCGAGCGGCGGCGCAACCCGCAGGTGACGCCCGAGCATCTGCTCGTGGTCCTCCTGGAGCAGGACGGCGGCATCGTCCCGCCGGTCCTGCGCAAGCTGGGCGTGTCGCCCGAGGCGGTGCGCCGCGAGGTGCAGCCCGCGCTCGACGCGCTGCCCACCATCGCCGCCGGCGGCGAGGCCGCCGGCCCGTCGTCCGAGCTCGTCGCCGTGCTGCGCGCGGCCGAGCACGAGATGCGCGAGCTGAAGGACGAGTACGTCTCCGCCGAGCACCTGCTGCTGTCGCTGGCCGGCCACAACTCGAAGGCCGGCGAGGCGCTGCGCGCGCTCGGCGCCACCAAGGCCGCGCTGACCGAGGCGCTCGAGCAGGTCCGCGGCGCGCATCGCGTCACCGACCAGAACCCCGAGGACAAGTACCAGGCGCTGGAGAAGTTCGGCGTCGACCTCACCGCGGCCGCCGAGGAGGGCAAGCTCGACCCGGTCATCGGCCGCGACGAGGAGATCCGCCGGGTCGTGCAGGTGCTGAGCCGCCGCACGAAGAACAACCCGGTGCTGATCGGCGAGCCCGGCGTCGGCAAGACCGCGATCGTCGAGGGCCTGGCCCAGCGCATCGTCTCCGGCGACGTGCCCGAGTCGCTGCGCGACCGGCGCGTGATCGCGCTCGACATCGGCGCGCTGCTGGCCGGCTCCAAGTACCGCGGCGAGTTCGAGGAGCGCCTGAAGGCCGTCCTGAACGAGATCAAGGAGGCCGGCGGCCAGGTCATCCTGTTCATGGACGAGCTGCACACGATCGTCGGCGCCGGCGCCGCGGAGGGCGCGGTCGACGCCGCCAACCTGCTGAAGCCGATGCTGGCGCGCGGCGAGCTGCGCGCGGTCGGCGCGACGACGCTCGACGAGTACCGCAAGCACATCGAGAAGGACGCCGCGCTGGAGCGCCGCTTCCAGCCGGTGATGGTCGGCGAGCCGACCGTCGAGGACACGATCGCGATCCTGCGCGGCCTGAAGGAGCGCTACGAGGTGCACCACGGCGTGCGCATCCAGGACAGCGCGCTGATCGCGGCGGCCACCCTCAGCCACCGCTACATCGCCGACCGCTTCCTGCCCGACAAGGCGATCGACCTGATCGACGAGGCGGCGTCGCGGCTGCGCATCGAGATCGACTCGCTGCCCGAGGAGATCGACGTGCTCGACCGGCGCATCATGCAGCTGGAGATCGAGCTGACGTCGCTGGAGAAGGAGAAGGACGAGGCGTCGGCCGAGCGCCGCGAGGCGATCGAGCGCGAGCTCAGCGACCTGCGCGAGCGCTCCGACGCGATGAAGGCCGAGTGGCAGGCCGAGAAGGACGCGATCAAGGGCCTCAGCGAGGCCAAGGAGCAGCTCGAGCACGCGCGCGTCGAGCTCGAGCGGGCGCAGCGCGAGGGCGACCTCAGCCGCGCCGCCGAGCTGCGCTACGGCGTCATCCCCGAGCTGGAGAAGAAGGTCGCCGAGGGCGAGGCCCGCGAGGGCGAGGAGCGCGAGACCAAGTTCCTGCAGGAGGAGGTCACCTCCGAGGACGTCGCCGAGGTCGTCGGCCGCTGGACCGGCATCCCGGTCGCGCGCCTGATGGAGGGCGAGGTCGAGAAGCTCGTCCACATGGAGGAGCGCCTGCACCGTCGCGTCGTCGGCCAGGACGAGGCCGTGCGCGCCGTGTCCGACGCGCTGCGCCGCTCGCGGGCGGGCCTGTCGGACCCCAACCGGCCGATCGGCACGTTCCTGTTCCTCGGCCCGACCGGCGTCGGCAAGACCGAGCTGGCCCGCGCGCTGGCGGAGTTCATGTTCGACTCCGAGCAGGCGATGGTCCGCATCGACATGTCGGAGTACATGGAGAAGCACGCGGTCTCGCGGCTGGTCGGCGCGCCCCCGGGCTACGTCGGCTACGAGGAGGGCGGCCAGCTCACCGAGGCGGTCCGCCGCCGGCCCTACAGCGTCGTGCTGCTCGACGAGATCGAGAAGGCGCACCCCGACGTCTTCAACATCCTGCTGCAGCTCATGGACGACGGGCGCCTGACGGACGGCCAGGGCCGCACGGTCGACTTCAAGAACGTCGTGCTGATCATGACCAGCAACATCCCGGGCGGCCGCTCGGGCGCGGAGATGCACTTCAAGCCGGAGTTCATCAACCGCCTGGACGACATCGTCGAGTTCCAGCCGCTGGACCGCTCGCAGATCGGCGAGATCGTGGCGCTGCAGACCTCGATGGTCATCGAGCGCCTGGCCCAGCGCGGCGTGACGCTGTCGCTGACCGACGAGGCCCGCACGCTCCTGGGCAACCTGGGCTACGACCCGACCTACGGGGCGCGGCCGCTGAAGCGGGTGATCCAGAAGCAGCTGGTCGACAAGCTCGCGATGGCGCTGCTGCAGGGCGAGTACGGCGAGGGCGACGCGGTCGTCGCCGACGCCGTCGACGGCGAGATCGTCTTCAAGAAGGGCGTCGTCCCGGTCGGCGAGCCGGCGCTGAGCCTCTAGGCCGGTGACCGCGCTCGTCGACCGCTTCGCCGTCGATCCGGAGGTCCACGCCCGCTGGCCCGACTACCGCGCGCACGTGCTGTGCGCGGAGGGGCTGGCGGGCGGCCCGTCCGACGACGCGAGCCGGGAGCTGCTCGCCGAGGCGGCCGCGAGCCTGCGCGCCCGCGGCCTGCAGCGCGCCGCCGACCACCCGCACATCGCGGCGTGGCGGGCGGCGTTCAGCGCGTTCGGCTCCAAGCCGAGCAGGTACCCGTGCTCGGCCGAGGCGCTCGCCGCCCGCGTGCTGAAGGGCGG
>Ga0180222_1002501_pt1 | contig 14584 bp, 17 predicted proteins | sample eDN5th37CKraftOP_FD_151336 | JGI IMG/M metagenome (GOLD analysis project Ga0180222, IMG submission 151336) | Enriched Organic Plus compost microbial communities from Emeryville, California, USA - eDNA 5th pass 37_C Kraft OP (version 2) (version 2) ... | reverse complement strand
GGCCGTAGCCGCGCCCACTGCCCGTCGCTCAACCAAAACTCGCCCGACAACGCACGCTCCCGATCAATCAGGAGGCTGAATCACATTCCCGACGCCAAGGGAATCCTGTTTATGGGTCCCGACCCTAACATTTATCAGTTTGATTTCCCTCATCTCTCCATGGATCGCACGTGCCTGCCCGGCGTTAAGCAGATACGGCAGGAAAGAAAATGGTCGAAGCCGGCGCTTAGGAGGGAATCATGGCTGCGGGACTTGCAGTGATCACCGGCGCGGCGACGGGGGTAGGCTACTTCCTTGCACGGCTTGCCGCCGAGACCGGTTATGATTTGGTGATTTCGGATGAGGATACGCTGATCTACGGCACCGTCTCCGACTGTCTTCATTACGGCGCGGATGTGCTGCCGGTCCAAGCCTGCCTCTCCACGGCACGCGGTATTGACGATCTTCTGGAGGCAGTCGGCGATCGTCCGGTAGATATCATCTGCGCCGCGCCCCATCTCGACGATATCGGCGCCATCGAGGGCGAGCCGCACGGGATCGCCCCGTCCGCCGTAGGCTGCTCGCACCTGATCCGGAATATGATCGAGCTGATGATTGTCGGTGGCCGCGGCCGGATCCTCCTGGCCAGCCCCCGCTCGGCTGCGGCACCTGCCACGGCCGACAGTGCATTGTTCCTCAACCGCTTCGCCGACTCCCTGCGCGAACGGCTCGCGGGCGGCGGGGATTCGGTGACGCTGACCACCCTCCTGCTCGATCCGCCAGTGCAGCCGAGGGGTGCAGAGATGGGAGGCTCAACCGCCACGCCCGATCCCGCCGAGGCTGCCCGCCTGGGCTGGAAAGCGCTCGCCGCCGGCAATCCCTCGATCATCGTTCGCGCAACGCATCACTGAGGCCTTTCAGGACGCGACAGCAGGCGGTGCGAAATTTCTTCGCGTTCCTGTCACATTGGCCGCTGCTGGATCGTCATGGGAGCGGAACCTCAGGAAAGGAGCCCGACCATGACTGCCAAGCTCGATCCCTATGCCGCCGCGCCTCAGCTCATGAAAAGCTGGATGGGCACGTCGATGGCCGTCGCGGCCAGCCTCGAGCCCAGCCTCATAGAACTGGTCAAGATCCGCGCGTCGCAGATCAATGGTTGCGCCAACTGCATCAACATGCACGCCGCGGAAGCGCGGCAGAAGGGCGAGACGGAGCAACGCATCTATCTTCTCTCCGCCTGGCGCGAGGCACCGTGCTATACGGACCGCGAGCGGGCCGCACTCGGCTGGACGGAAGCGCTGACACGGCTTTCCGAGGGCCATATGCACGAGGTCGCCTATAAGGCGCTCGCCGCCCAGTTCAGCGAGGAGGAGCAGGTGAAGCTCACGCTCATGATCAACGTGATCAACGGCTGGAATCGGCTCGCCGTCGGCTTCGGCCTGTGGATCGAGCCGCAGGCCGCCAAGACGCTGCAGCAGGCCGCCGCCTGATGGCAGGCATGGTGCGGCCGGCGAAGGCACGGGACGACGGTAATGCCCCGGCCGAGGCCGCAGCAGCATTCGATCCGCTGCGGCCCCGGCTGATCCGCGTCGCCTATCGCATGCTCGGCTCGGTCGCGGATGCCGAGGATGTGGTGCAGGACACCTTCCTGCGCTGGATGAAGGCGGATCGGACCCAGGTTCGCGAGCCGGAAGCCTATCTCCGCCGCACCGTGACACGCCTTTGTCTCGATCAGCTCAAGTCCGCACGCCACAGGCGTGAAGCCTATGTCGGCCAATGGCTGCCGGATCCGATCGTCCAGGCCGAGGACGAGATGGTGGAGGAGGACGTCACCTTGCCGCTGATGCTCGCGCTGGAGCGGCTTTCGCCGCTCGAGCGGGCTGCCTTCCTGCTTCACGACGTGTTCGGCCTCGGCTTCGACGAGGTAGGCGAAACCATCCGCCGCGATCCCGCCGCCTGCCGGCAGCTCGCATCCCGCGCCCGCAGCCATGTGCGCGAGGCGCGCCCGCGCTTTCAGGTGGAGCGGCAGCACGGCCTCGCCATCGCCGAGGCTTTCTTCGCCGCGTCCCGCAACGGCGATCTGGCCGCCTTGGGCGCGCTTCTCGCCGCCGATGTCGGTCTCTACTCGGATGGGGGCGGCAAGCGTCCGGCCGTGCCTCAGCCGATCCTCGGCCGCGCCCTGGTGATGAAGATGCACAAGGCACTGGCCGTGCTGTTCCGAAAGCGCGGCTCGACCCTCCTGCATGTCGGCCTCATCAACGGGCTGCCGGGCTTCGTCACGCGCGAGTTCGATGGTGAGCTCCAGACCACCGCTCTCGAGATCGAGGACGGCAAGGTCGCGGGCATCTATGTGATGCGCAATCCGGATAAGCTGAGGCACTTGCAATAGCAGGTTCGCGGGGCCGATTCCCCATGTCCCCGGGCCATAATTGACATTTTTGTAATTGAATTTTCGAGACGCGTTAGGCTAAACGCCGGCCGTCGTCGGTAGCGTTCTTGCGTGCGAAAAATCATGTGGGGGACGCATCGTGAAGCTGCTTTGCCGCTTGCTTGACCACAAGGTCGACCGGCGCCGCGTGAAATTCGACGGCAATGTGCATCGCGGAGCCTGCGCGCGGTGCAGCACACCCCTCGTTCGCGAGATCGATGGCTGGCAAGCAGCATCCGGGCAGCTATCGTCCGTCTCCTGATCCTTGGATTCCGGCCAATCGACCCGGGCGTTTCCCCGGATCGTCTGTCGCTGCTGCGGGCGCGCTTGACGATGATCTAGTATGCTAGCATATTAGCAGTCATGGCCGATGGCGACGTCAAGCAGTTCAACGTCTATCTCCCGGTCGGGTTGATCCGGGAGGTCAAGCATCACGCGATCGAAGCGGAGCTCTCGCTCTCAGCGCTCGTGGCCGAGGCGCTTCGCGCCTATCTCGCTGAGCGCCGCCGGCCGCTCCGGAGATCGCAGGAAAAGGAGTGAGGTGATGAAGACCGAAGGCATCGAAGCGGTGTTTCTGACCACCCATAATTGGGGAAAGGCAGCCAAGTTCTTCCAGGCGCTGGGCTATACGCTGGAGTTCGAGACCGATCACAATTCCGGCCAGCTCCGCAACGGCACCGGCCCCTATCTCTTCATCGCGGAGGTACCGCCCAGCGAGCCCCCGCAGATGCAGCTCGTCTTCAAGGCGTCGGACGATGGCGTTCCTCCCGATCCCGTCGTGGAGGTCGTTACCCCCTTCCAGCCGACCCACTGGGGAACGCGGGAAATGACGGTCCGCGATCCGGACGGCCGGACGTGGAGCGTCCAGGCGGCATGATCGGCGGCGGGGGCGCGCGCCCGGGCCGGAGCTCTCCCGGCGTCTGGCCATAGTCCGCGAGCAGATCATCGGCGACGGGCGTGCCGATCGATCGCACCCGCGCCGTCAACGCGCGCCGCCAGGACGTGAACGGGCCTTCCGTCTCCGAATGATTGAGGCCGGTGCCCATCATGTAGAGGCCTTGCACCGGCAGCCGCCGCAGCGGAATGCCGGCCGCCGCTGCCGCTTCCTCCCACCGGTGGTGAGAACCGAGCACGCCATGGGGATCGTATCGCAAAGGCAGATCGTCCATCGGCGCGAGACGCGCGATCGTGCAGGATCCGCACAGCTCGGCAAAATGCTGGTCGAAGCCGCCGCCGATCGGGAGCGGGGCAACGCACAGGCTTGCATAATCGAGCGCCACGCCCTCAGCGACGATCGCGCCGACATCCTCGCGCCCGATCGTCGCCCGTGCGGCTTGCACGAGCCCGCGAGGCACCCAATCGTCGGCATCGACGAACATGAGCAGCCCGCCGCCCGATCCGCGCACGGCCTGCTTGATCAGCCATTTCTTCATGCCGCCATCATCGTTGGCGGCAGTCACCGAGCCGGGGGCCCAGTCCGCCTTTACCAGCGTGAAACGGGCGTCCCGCGCGACACGGGACCAACTCTCGGGCACATCATGCGCGGCGAGGAACATCCGGAAATCGGGGTCGGTCTGGGCGAGCAACGATCGCAGCATGAGCCCGAACAAGTGCTCCGTCAGCGGCCAATCGCGCGACATTCGGCGCGCAAGCAGCGGCACGCCGAAGAAGAAGGGTTCCGTCACGCAGCCTCCGCAAGCGATTCGACGTGCCGGCCGTAAAGATCGAGACAGCGCTCATGCCGCTCGCGGAGGAGCGAATCGCGGAGCAAGCCTGCGAGCGCTGCCTTCAGCCTCGGCAGGTGCCTTTGAATGCTGTCGTCGCGCTCCTCGTTCCGATTGAATGCGGCCCAGTTGGCCTCGCGGTCCCAACGCGCCGGCCCCAGCCCGCCTCCGCGATGATGCTTGACGAGATAATCCTGCCGCGATCGGGTGTTGTAGTGGTTGACCTGCGCAAGCGCCCAGGAGACGCCCCCCTCCTCGCTCTGCAGGAACGCTTCCGATCGCACGAAGCGCTCAGGCAGCGGCCGCCCCGCCCCGTCCACGGCGCGCAAAGCGTGTAAGCGCTCGGCACGCGCGAACCCCGGCCCATGCGGCAGCAGCGGGCAATGATAGGCGTCGGGATGGCGGAACAGGGTCTTGAAGGATCGGTTCACCCCGTGATAGCGGGGAGCGGCCATGCGATAGCGTTCGATCACCGGCTCGGCGGACCGGCATCTATGGCCTGCGCTGCCGAAGATCCGCCAGTTGATAAGCATGGCCGTGGCATCGGGCACGGCGTCGAGCAGCTCGGGGATGGTGCCGTCGCCGATATGGATGTTCAGGAACTCGTCCGCGTCGAGCACCATCAGCGCGTCGGGCCAGCGGCCCGCCAGATGCGTTTCGGCTCGCGCATAGGCATGGAGCTGCGCTTTCTCGTCGGGACGGGGTGTGCATGGCAGATGTGTCAGCATCCCTCGTTCCTGCAACGCATCAAGCAGCATCGCGCTGCCGTCGGCGCAATCGTTCGAGCAGACGAGAATGTCGGTGAAGCCGATCGTCCGGTGGTAGGCGATCCATTCGAGGAGGAAGGGCCCCTCGTTCCTGACCGTTGCCACCAGAGCGATGCGCACCATTCCCGGCTCCGCCTTCCTCGACCTGCCGGGATAAACCCCTGAGCGGACGTTCCGCTCCGCCGTCACGCCGATCGGCACGGCGGTGCCGCCCGTGCAGCGATCGTCGCACAGGATCTGCCCGGGCAGCCTCGGACGGCGATCTCGATCCTCCTAGCGGATCGGTACGAAGCCTCTGTCGGTGAGTGTCATCGCCGTGAGATCGAGCCCCATGGCGCGGGCACCGCGCACCGCGGCATTCCGCACGGCCGCCATCTCGGCCGGCTTGCCCCTTGCCTGTTCGACGGCGGCCGCCAGCAGCAGCGACTGGACGAGGAGTGATTCCGCCATCGACTGCTTGGCGGCATCGCCCGCGTCGACGAAACCGGGCGTCGACGCCATCGACTGCATCACCTGACGGCGCACCGACGCGGTGGCGGCGGGGCTCGCATCGCCGCCGAGCCCCCGGCTCGCCTGCCATGCATTGATCCACCAGACGGTGTAACTGTCCGCGAGATCGTCGACGCTGAGCCCGTGACGAGCCAACTCCGGGCGCATGCGCTCGATGATATCACCCTGAGCGAACAGCCTTTCGAGCGACGCGGCCCCTTGCGGATCGGCGGCCCGGCTCTTGGCGACGAACCGGGCGAGATTGGCCTCGCGCCGGGCGCGGTCGGGCTGGTAGCGGAAGGACCGCGGATCCACCGACGGCGAGATACGTGAATCCGGCGCCGCGGGAGCGTTCTCGGGCCGGTGTCGTGTCGCGCGCCCGGCATGGTCCTGCAGGCTGATCCGTGGCCCTTCATAGAGCATCGGACTGATCATCTGCGCTTCAGCGGCCGCAGCAAAGGCTATGGCGAGGCAAAGCGGCACGGCCATCCGGTGCGGCATCGAACGTCTCCTGCTCTTCCCGCCATTAGGAAAGACCAAGCCCAAGGTCGAGTGGAAGCCGCACCTGCACGGCGTGCTCCCAATTCTCCTGCTTGCCATTGACAAATTCATAACCGGATGATTATCGATCCGACCGATAACCAAAGAGCTATGGATATGACCGAAGCCCAGGACATGCTCTTTCGAACGCTCGCCGATCCCACGCGGCGGGCCTTGTTCGAGCGACTGTGCCGGGAAGGCGAGCAGACGGTCGGCGCGCTCACCGCCCGGGCCGGTATATCCCAGCCCGCCGTTTCGAAACATCTCGGCATCCTCAAGCAGGCGGGGCTGGTGCACGATCGTCACGAAGGACGCCAGACCCACTATAGCGCCCGGCCTCGCGCCCTTGCCCCGCTGATCGACTGGACCAGCCGCATGACCGGCTTCTGGGAGAGCCGGTTCGATGCCCTCGAGGATCTGCTGAAAAGGATGGATCAATGACCGAGACCGCAGCCGAAACGCGTTCCATCGTCGTCGAGCGCGAGATCGCACATCCGCCGGAGCGGATCTGGCGCGCACTGACCCAGCCGCACCTGATCGGGGAATGGCTGATGAAGAACGATTTCGAGCCCGTCGTCGGCCATCGTTTCGCGCTTCGCGCCGACTGGGGAGCCGTGCTGTGCGAGGTGTTGGAGGTGGAGAGCAACCGGACACTGTCCTACAGCTGGGGTGACGAGGAGCTGAAGACGGTCGTCACCTGGACGCTGACCCCCACCGGCACCGGCACTCGGCTGCGCATGGAGCAGGCCGGCTTCCGCCCGGATCAGCCCCGCTACTATTACGGCGCGAAGGCCGGCTGGCCGCGCTTCCTGGCCGCGCTGGAGCAGCTTCTGGCCCGGATCGGCTGATCCCAATCCATTCCGCACCGAAGGAGATGCTGATGAATGGTTCGATTCGGCGGCTTCACCGCTGGCTGTCCCTCGCATTCACCGTGGCCGTCATGGCCAATCTCGCCGCGCTGGGGCTGGGCCGGCCCGCCACGTGGATCGGCGTGATGGCGCTGGTCCCGCTCATCCCGCTCCTGCTCACGGGCCTCTATCTGTTCGCGCTCCCTTACGTCGCCGTTCACCGGGGCGGGCACATCGCGGAACAGGAGGGATCATGAGCCATGCACCATCGGGCAAGCAGGCGAAGCCGGCGGCGCGAGCCCGCGCTGCACCGGCTCTTCTTGCCGGAGGCAATCCCCAGATTGCGAAGGCGGACGGCGACGCGCCGGTACAAGCCTATATCGCGGCGATGCCGGGTTGGAAGAGCGACGTCGGGCGTCGCATCGACGCCCTCGTGGAGCGCACGGTGCCCGAAGTGCGCAAGGCCATCCGGTGGAATTCGCCGCTTTACGGGGTCGAAGACCAAGGCTGGTTCCTAGGTCTCCATTGCTTCACCCGCTACGTCAAGCTGACCTTCTTTCGCGGCGCCGCGCTGCAGCCGATGCCGCCCGGCGCATCGAAGAACGCGGAAACGCGCTATCTCGACATCCGCGAGGATGATCCGCTCGACGAGACGCTGCTGGCAAGCTGGGTCCGGCAGGCGTCGCAGCTGCCGGGCTGGAAACCCTAGCGCAACGGCATCTGCGCGCTCCAATCGACCGCCGACAAGGAAGGACAGAATGCGATGAGCAAGAGCATATCCGTAGAAGACATGTCTCCCTCCCCGCTGATCGATGCGCGGATTGCCGAGCTCGGCGACTGGCGCGGCGAGATGCTGGCCCGGCTCCGCACCCTGATCAGGCAGGCTGATCCGGATGTCATCGAGGAGTGGAAGTGGCGCGGCGTTCCGGTGTGGTATCATGACGGCATGCTCTGCACCGGCGAGACGTACAAGACGGTGGTGAAGATGACCTTTGCCCGAGGCGCCGAACTCGACGATCCCGCCGGCCTCTTCAATTCCAGCCTCGAAGGAAATGTCAGACGGGCGATCGACTTCCGCGAAGGCGACACGATCGACGAGGAGGCGCTGAAGGCGCTCGTCCGCGCCGCCGTAGCGCTCAACACCGCCCGCATGTCACGTCGGACGAACCGCCGAAAGGCGGTGCCCCCGGAAAAAACGGCCCGGCGCCGTGAGGCTGCCGGGCCAGTCTGACGAGCACCCATGCTCGTCCGGGTCGCGCCGCCTCATCGCATCGGAGCCGTTGCCACGCCGTGACGATCGTCACATTCTCCAAAAGAATCGGCCTACAGCGATCGCCTCCGATCCGGTCGGGTTTGAATTGCACCCTCTCCAAGACGTGGATAGCCTTGCGATCGACAGGGGAGAGTCGGGGTGTTTGAATTTTTGGGGGCAGGTGAAAATCTGCCTTTCGTCGTGGCGCTGACGATCGTGCTGCTGATCGGTGCGATCGAGGCCGTCGGCCTTGGCGCCGGATCGCTGAGCCACGATCTGCATCTTGATGCAAATGGCGATTGGCTCGGTTGGCTCGGCGTGGGCAAGCTGCCGCTGCTGATGCTTCTCGTGGTCTTCCTCGCCTGCTTCGGGATCATCGGGCTGGTCGGCCAGCAGCTTGCCCACGATCATCTCGGCACGCTGCTGCCCGCAGTCATCGCGGCGCCGGCCGCGGGGATCGCTGCCCTGCCCGCCACCGGACTCGCCGCCCGTCTGCTCGCGCGCGTGATCCCGCGCGACGAGACCACGGCAATCGACCTCGGTCAGCTCGTCGGTCTGCAAGGCGAGATCATCGTCGGCCGCGCTGCCCAGGGTTCACCCGCCAAGGCACGCATCCGCGATTTCCATGGCCAGAGCCATTATGTGATGGTCGAGCCCGACGATCCTGCCGCAGCCTTCTCCGAAGGGGACGAGATTTTGCTCGTCCGCCGTGAGGGGCATCTCTTCCGGGCGATTTCGAGCGATCGCCCGCCCTTTTCGAATTGGATAGCGCGATGAACACCCTGCCTGCGGCCGCCTCTTCCGGCGGCATCCTCAACACCATCGCCAGCCCCTATGTGCTGCTGCCCGGCGTCGCCGTCATCGCACTCGTCGTGCTCGGCCTGATCCTGGCACGCCTCTACCATCGCGCGACGAAGGAGATCGCCTTCGTGCGCACCGGATTCGGCGGCGAGAAGGTGGTGATGAACGGCGGCGCTCTTGTCCTGCCGGTCTTTCACGAGACAATGCCGGTCAACATGAATACCGTCCGCCTAGCCGTCGAGCGCAAGAATGCCGACGCGCTGATCACGCTCGATCGCCTACGCATCGACGTGAAGGCGGAATTCTACGTGCGCGTGCGCCCCGATCGGGAGGCGATCGCCATGGCGGCCCAGACACTTGGCATGCGCACTATGCAGTCGGAGCATCTCAAGGAGCTGGTCGAAGGCAAGTTCGTAGATGCGCTACGTTCCGTCGCCGCGGGCATGACGATGAACCAGTTGCACGAACAGCGTTCCGATTTCGTGCAGAAAGTTCAGCAGGTCTCCTCAGCCGATCTCGCGATGAACGGACTGGAGCTCGAGTCGGTCTCGCTGACGGGGCTCGATCAGACTTCTATCGAGCATTTCAACGCGAACAATGCCTTCGACGCCGAGGGTCTCACAAAGCTGACCGAGCAGATCGAGCTCAGGAAGAAGACGCGCAACGATATCGAGCAGGATACGCGTGTCCAGATCGAGGCGAAGAATCTGGAGGCCCAGCGCCAGTCGCTGCTAATCGCCCGCGACGGCGAGTTCGCGCGACTGGAACAGGAACGCGAGATCGAGCTGCGCCGCGCCGCGCAGGTAGCCGAGCTCGCGCGCCAGCAAGCCGAACGGCAGCGCGAGGCCGATCAAGCGCGGATCATCGCCAAGCAGCAGACCGATGCCGCCCAAATCGAGGCAGACCGCGCCGTCCAGCAGGCGAAGATCGCCCAGACGCAGGCACTGGAAATCGCGCGGCAGGAGCAACAGATCGCGGTACAGAATAAGAGCCGCGAGGAAAGCCAGGCCAAGGCCGAAGCGGACAAAGCCCGCGCCGCCGCGGTCGCCGCCGAGGAGCAGGTCGTCACCGCGCGCGAAACGGAGGTGGCGGACCGCGCCAAGCGCATCGAGCTGATCGAGGCATCCAAGGAGGCGGAACGCCAGGCGATCGCGATCAAGGTGCAAGCCGAGGCGGAGAAGCAGGCCGCAGCCGATCGGGCCGCAGCGCTGCGCGCCGCCGCAGAAGGCGAGGCCGAGGCAGAGAAACTGCGTGCCGAAGCGGCGCGGGTGCGCTTCGAGGTGGAAGCGGCCGGGCAACGCGCGGTCAATGAGGCGGCAAACCTACTCTCTTCCGATCAGATCTCGCTCCAGGCCAAGTTGGAGCTGCTGAAGGTGCTGCCGGAGGTGATCCGCGAAGCCTCGAAACCCTTGGAGGCGATCGATTCCATCAAGATCGTCCAGGTCGATGGCCTCACCGGATCCAGCTTGGGCGAACCCAACGTCGTCCTGAACGGGGGCGAGCCGAATCTCGCCAACGCCGCCGTCGCTGCGGCCCTCCGCTACCGTGCCCAGGCTCCGGTGATCGATGGGCTGATGAAGGAACTTGGCCTCGACGGCTCCTCACTGGACACGCTCATCGCGAGTGCCGTTCCGGGTTCCCCCGCCCCCGCACCGCGATGAACGTCCGCGTCGTTCCCGCCAGGATTGAACAGCGACTGCCTCGAAGTCGTCCCGAGCGAAGAAGCGGCACAGGGACGATTCCCAATTCGGCGGCGATCGGCTAGCGTCGCGCCATGCCGTTGCCCGCTGCGCTCAACATCGCCCGATCGATCCTCGGCCAACCCTGGCGCTGGCGCGGCACCGAGACGGACGGGCGTGATCCCGATTTCCAGCCGGACGACCTCGTCGCATCGCTGCTGATCGCTCGCGGCGTGGCGCGGGAAGCGATCGAAGCGCATCGCGCGCCCAGCATCCGCGGCTTCATGCCGGATCCTTCGATCTTCCGCGACATGGATGTCGCCGCCGAGCGGCTGGCGGACGCGGTGATGCGCGATGAGCCGGTCACGATCTTCGGCGACTATGACGTCGATGGCGCCACCTCCGCCGCGCTCCTCGTCCGCCTGTTGCGATCGCTCGGCAGCAATCCCGGCATCTACATCCCCGACCGGCTGATGGAAGGATATGGGCCCTCGGGCGAGGCGCTGGTGCGCATCGCCGCGGGAGGGGCGCGGCTGGTCGTCACGGTCGATTGCGGCGCGCAGGCCTTCGAGGCGCTCGAGATGGCGGGCGCTGCCGGAATCGACGTGATCGTCGTCGATCATCACAAATGTGCCGCCGCACTCCCTCGCGCCCTGGCGCTCGTCAACCCCAATCGCCTCGACGAGGACGCGGGCGCCGCGCACGGCCATCTCGCCGCCGTCGGCGTCGCTTTCCTGCTTGGCGCCGCGCTGCTGCGCACCTTGCGCGCGCGCGGCTGGTTCGCCACGCGGCCCGAGCCGCGGTTGCTCGACCTGCTCGATCTCGTCGCGCTCGGCACGGTGGCGGATGTTGCGCAACTGCGCGGCCTCAATCGCGCCTTCGTCGCGCAAGGGCTCAAGGTGATGGCCGGACGTCGCAATGTCGGCCTTGCCGCGCTGATCGAGGCCTCGCGGCTGGATCGCGCGCCGACCTGCACCGATCTCGGCTTTGCCCTGGGGCCGCGGATCAATGCCGGCGGGCGGGTCGGCAAGTCCGACCTCGGCGTGCGGCTCTTGACGACGGAGGACCGCGCCGAGGCCCAGGCGATCGCCGCCGAGCTCGACCGGCTCAATGAGGAGCGACGCGCCATCGAGGCGCTGGTGCAGGAGCAGGCGGAGGAAGCCGCTCGCAGCCAGGACAACCGCGCCGTCCTGGTCGTTTCCGGGCGCGGCTGGCATCCGGGCGTGATCGGCATCGTCGCCGGACGGCTCAAGGAAAAGCTCGGCCGCCCGGCGATCGTCGTTGCCGAGGATGGCGAGGGCATCGGGAAGGGCTCAGGCCGGTCGATCGCGGGAGTCGATCTCGGCGCGGCGGTGCTCGCCGCCAAGGACAGCGGTCTGCTCGTCGCCGGCGGCGGCCACGCCATGGCGGCGGGGCTTACCGTCGCCTGCGAGCGTCTCGACGCGCTCGCCGATTTTCTCGACACGCGCCTGGCAGCGGATGTCGCCCGCGCGCGCGACGATCGCGCGCTGCTGCTCGACGCCGTGGTCGCGCCCGGCGGCATCGGCCCGGCTCTGGTGGAGGCGCTGGAAGCCGGCGGCCCCTATGGCGCAGGCTGGCCGGCGCCGCGCGTGGCGGCCGGGCCGGTGCGCATCGTGAAGGCCGATATCGTCGGCAGCGGCCATGTCCGTGCGATCGTTGCCGGGGACGATGGCCGCTCGATCAAGACGATCGCTTTCCGCCAGGCCGACACGCCGCTCGGCCAGGCGCTGCTCGGCGCGGGCAGCGTACGCCGCCTCTGGGTCGCGGGCCGTGCGCGCATCGATGATTGGGGCAGCCGGCCGGCCGCCGAACTTCATCTCGAAGACGCGGCCTGGGCCGACTGATTTCCGCATTATCCCTATGAGCGATGGGGTTGACCCGACTGCTCCCCTGCCGTAATCGGCCCCACGCCGGTTCACGGCCCCTTCGTCTAGCGGTCTAGGACGCGGCCCTTTCACGGCTGAAACACGGGTTCGATTCCCGTAGGGGTCACCAGCATTTTCAATGACTTAGCCGATCACGAGGCGGTACAAACCGCGAACACGATCAATGCGCGATATATTGACGCCGACGGTCAATCGCGGATCGCAGTGGACGATTTTTTCGATCAACGGCTCTCATGGCGCACGCATGAGAAAGGCGCCGGCTGAAGATGAGCCGACGCCTTCAACGCATGCATTCGAATTTGCTAGTGGCGCTGCCGCTCTACGAAGCTGTGCAGGCTCGCGACCACGACGAGGCTGCACCTTCCCACCTTGATGAAGGCGGAGGCGGCGCAGCCGCTTCGGATCCGCAGCCCGGCGGAACGCTATGGGCGGGACGGCCCGAGAAGAATGCCCCGATCACGTCCATCGGATCGAGACGGAGTCTGAACGAGGCCGCCAGGAACGGCCTCGCCCGTGTGACCGAGATGACCGGCTTTCCCTATGACGAGATCCTCAACCACGCGACCCTCGCCGGCTCAATCGAGATCAGCGGCCTTCCCGGTGTCGTCCGCGGCACCTTCCGTGGCCGATGTCGATCCGGCACATCATTCGAGATACATGTCACGCAGCTTTGCGAGATCGGCGCGCGAGAGGCCGAGCGCGTCCCGGAAATAGCCCTCCGGGCCACCGGGATGCCGGTCCAGGACCGCGAGCGCAGCCTCGATATAGCTGCGGTCCGCGGCCATGAGCGCCCGCTGCACCGGCGCCGGCAGCCGCGTCCACGCCTCAGCGGCGGCGGTCCTGCCGGGCGCGAGCAGCCGCCGCGCGTCCAGATAGCGGTTGGTGAGCAGATAATCCTCGATCACCGTCGCGCGCGGCACGCCGAGCGCGGTCAGCAGCAGGGCGGCGGCGACGCCGGTGCGGTCCTTCCCGGCCGAGCAGTTGAACGCGAGCGGCGCGTGCCCCGCCAGCAGCTCCGCGAACATCCGCCGGTACTGGCCGTTGAGGAAGGTCAGCATTCGCGGATACAGGCTCGCCATCATCCGGCGCGCCTCTTCCGGGCTCGCGCTTCGCATCGCGCGCGGAGGCATCATGCCCGCCTGTGCGAGCGCATAATCGTCGGTCAGGATCGCGGGAGCCCCGGAGGCCGGCCAGGCGGCCGGCTCCGCGGCGCGCTCCCGGCTGTCGCGGAAATCACAGACCACGCGGATGCCCCGTCTTTCAAGATAGGCATAGTCGCCCGCCGTCAGCCCGTGCATCGAGCCGGACCGGAACAGGAGGCCCCATTTGACGGTCCGGCCGTCCCGCGCGCGATAGCCGCCGAGATCGCGGAAGTTGCGGCCCCCTTCGAGCGGCAGCAGCCGCTGGTGCTGGACAATGGCGGGCGCCGCCGGCCTGGCGATCTGGGCCGCAGCCGGCTGACCCAGAAGAAGGAGCAGGGCGCCGGCGGCGAGCGCAAGCGGGACACGCATGATGGATCTCCTGCAGAAGCGTCAGAACTTGACCCGGGCCTCGAATCCGTAGGTTCGCGGCTCGTTGAAGATGGCGTAGGTGCCGAGCGAGGCATTGAAGTTCTCGACGAAGGTATAGGCGTTGTTGGTGAGGTTGCGCGCCCACAACGAGAAGGTCAGCTCCGCGCCGGCCGGGCTCATCCGAAAGCCGCCCAGGCTGAGCCGACCGTTCATGGTGAAGGATTTGTCGCTCTTCGTGGGATCGTTCGAGCTCGTATACTGGCTCGTCGCGAAATTGCCGTCGAGGTGCAGCGAGGCGGTCACCGCGCCGATCGGAACCTTATAGTCGATCGATCCGCTCGCGCTGTGCTCGGGCGTGTAGAGCGGATAGACGACGACCAGAGGGTTGCCCGCCACGAACGGGTTGGGCGCCTCGGGCAGCCGGACATGGGTATAGGCATAGCTCGCCGCGAGGGTGAGTCCGCGCGCCGGCGCCAGCGTCAGATCCGCCTCGACGCCCTTGGTCCGTCCCTTGCCCGACGCGTTGGTGGTCTCGAGCGTGCCGCGATTGACCCCGGGGATGACTGACCGGCCCCCACCGAGTGGTCCGGGTTGATTGTTAGTGCATCGTCGCCTCCGACGCCATTGCCGGCTGGAGGTGGAGCGAAGCGGAACCGGAA
>Ga0180222_1002494_pt1 | contig 14607 bp, 13 predicted proteins | sample eDN5th37CKraftOP_FD_151336 | JGI IMG/M metagenome (GOLD analysis project Ga0180222, IMG submission 151336) | Enriched Organic Plus compost microbial communities from Emeryville, California, USA - eDNA 5th pass 37_C Kraft OP (version 2) (version 2) ... | reverse complement strand
GTTGAGGGTCGTCGCCTGATTGTAGCGATAGGCGGTGTTGCGCGGTTCGAGCCGCACCGCCTCATCGAAATGGACAAGCGCGGCGGTATGATTGCCCAGCCTGGCATAGACGCAGCCCATCGTGTCGCGGCTGAGCGCATCGGCGGGCGGGGCCTGCTCGGCATCGTGCAGGGTCGCTGCGGCGTCGCCGTCCCGACGGACCATGATGAAGAGCTTGGCGAGCTGCGCGCGATATTCGCCCTGCGGATCGAGCGCGACCGCCTGGCCCAGATGCTGGATTCCTTCCCGGATGCGGCCGGCGCTCGATTCCGCGACGCCGAGGAGGAAGTGGCCTTCCGCATCCCCCGGGTCGTTGGCCACCAGCGTCGCGGCGACCTGTCGGCTCGCCATGAGATCGCCCTGGAACAATGCGTTCCGTGCGGCGCGGATCTGCTCGACGCGCAGTATCCTCATGCCGTGGCCACACCTCCCACGGGTTCCCGGACCGGCGCTTCGGCGCTTGCCGGATCATCGACCATGCTCTCGCCACGGACCTGCGACGCGGCCTTGCGTCTGTCGATCAGCGGCCGAAAGGGGAACAGGGTCTGCTCCCAGATCGACAGGCGCCGGCGGTCGTCCTGGCCCACCACGGCCGTTTCGCCCTCGCGATAGGTGCCGAAGATGCGGTCGAGCAGGATCAGCGAGTTGCCGTAGTTGCAGCGGGTGCTCTCATAATCCGTCGAATGATGCAGGCTGTGATGCCGGATCGTAGTGAAGAAGAAGGAATACCAGATCGGCGGATCGGCGCGGACATTGGCGTGCGCAAAGGTGGAAATGACGCTCAGCGTGTTGAAAGCCGCGAACATGGCTGTTTCCTGAAGATCGAACAGGGCGACGACGCTCAGGCTGATCAGGACCAGTTCGATGGGATTTCCCACCCAACCCTTGGCCGCGTTCAACTGGGTGATGTGATGATGCGGAGCATGGGTCAGCCAGAACGGCGTGGCATTGTGCATCAGCCGGTGCATCCAGTACTGGCCGAATTCGATCAGGAAGATCACCAGCGCGACCTGCAGCAGCCACGGCATGTGCATGGCCCATTCCGTGGTGATGCCGAGCGAGGCCTTGGCCGCTTTTAGCGGGTCGTCGGCAATCTTCTCCGTAACCCAGGAGATCACGGTCGCGCCCAGGACGACGTAGAACAGGTCCGTGAAGAACTCCCGCCTGTTCATGCGCCAACCGGCATGTCGCTCGTTGACCATTTCGAGGATCAGCACGATTATCGTGATGAGAGGAGATACGGCAACCAGCGTCCAGGGATTCTCCAGCAGGACCTTGGGGCCAAAAGCCCAGAACAACAGGACCATCGCGATCATCGCGGGTGGTATGTAGTTGAAGACCTTGTTCTTCATTGCATTCCCTGATGTGTTTCCCGCGTCGATCAGCGATCCCGTCCAACCCGCTGATGCGGCATGATCATTTGCGTTCGAGCGGAAATCCCCGCGAGGATCAGGTGGATCGATCCAGCACCGATACGGATGAGACGGTCGGCAAGAATATGCCGAGCGGCATGTGGGGAATTGGGCCTTTGCTTGATTCGCATGCCGCAGCTCCATTCAATGCTCTCACATTGCGCTGCAGCGCGTCATCACAGAAGACGCGAAATCATGATGAAATACATAGATTGAATCTATGCCACACTCCGCGCGCGGATCCGCCGCGTCACTTCATCCCAGAAAAGCTGCGTGGCCGTGTCCCGTGCCGGCTCGGAGCGGGCCAGGAGGAAGATGTCGTAGGAAGGCTCCGAATCGGTGTGGAGGATCGGCCAGAGCCTCTCCGCGGCCACGTCGTTTTCGGCGGCGAGAATGGGCAGGAAGCCGATGCCGACACCCTGGACGATGAGGCGTCTCGCCTCATTGATGTCTTCCGCCAGCCCACTCACCCTTGTTCCCAGGCGATAGCGGCGGCGCAGATGCGTTATCAGTTCGATCTCGTCGTCGCCCGTGAGCACGAACCGTTCGTCCCTGAGCTCGTGAAGGCGACTCACGCGATAGCCGAAATAGGGGCTGTATCGCGAGCAATAGAGCTGCTGACGCTCCACGAGCAGCGGCTCGTAGAGCAGGCTTCCGCGAACGCTGCTGTCATAGCCCACCCCGATCTCGACTTCGCCCCGCTCGAGCGCGTCCAGCACCTGCCGCCACGGCGAAACGCGGATCTCGATGTGGATGGCGGGGTTGCGCCGGTGGAAGCTTGCGATCGCCTCGTCAAATTCCGGTGATACGAGGCCCGAGACGATCTGGATGCGGACAATGCCTTCGACGCGCTTGGTCGCCTGGGCAATCTGGTGCGGCACCATCCGCGCCGATTCGAGCATGTCCTCGCAGAGCGCCATCATGGCTTTGCCGGCCGCCGTCATCTCCACGCCCGTTGGCGTGCGTTGGAGGAGCGTGACCCCGACATGGTCCTCGAGCCGCTTGAGCGCGGCGCTGATGCTCGGCTGCTGGCGATTGAGCTGACGCGCCGCCGCGCCGATGCCGCCAGCGCGGACGATGTCGACGAACGTGCGCATCAGGTTCCAGTCGACACGGCTGGCGAATTTCTTGTCGATTAGCGGCGCCCGGTCACTCATCTCTCGCCTTCCCCTTCCGATGGTCGCCAAAATGGCGCAGTCATAGATCAAATCAATGGAAATCATCAAATCACTGCGTCTATCGCTATGGCCTGTTCTGCCTAGCTTCGCGGCATGACCCTTCTTCCGATCGTCGATATCTCCAGGCTGATGAGCGAGCGTCGCGAGGACCGGCTGTCCGTAGCCCGCGAACTCGACCGCGCCTGTGCCGAAGCAGGGTTTCTCTACATTTCGGGCGCACAGCTTGAGGGCGCGCTGTTCCACCGTCTGCTCATGCGGGCCAGGGCCTATTTCGCGCTCGACCACGAGACCAAGATGGCGAGCTACATCGGCAATTCGGAGAACCATAGCGGCTATGTGCCCATTGGCGAGGAGCAGTTCGGCGGCGGGACCAGCGATCTGAAGGAGGCCTACGACGTCAACTGCGACTATCTGTCCGCCGATGGGCGAAGGCCGCTGCTGGGTCCCAACATCTGGCCGGGGATGCCCGGCTTTCGCGAGGACGTGACGGCCTATTACCGGCATCTGACGAATATCGGCCGCCAACTCTTCCGCGCTTTCGCGCTGGCCCTGGGCCTCGACGAGGATCATTTCGATCTGCATCTCACGCATCCGCCGAGCCAGCTGCGCCTCATCCACTACCCGTTCGACGCGAGCGCCGAGGACCGGCCGGGCATCGGCGCGCATACCGACTATGAGTGCTTCACCCTGCTTTTCGCCACGGCGCCCGGCCTGCAGATCATCGACAGGCACGGACAATGGGTGGATGTCCCGCTGCTGGCCGACACGATGATCATGAACATCGGCGACATGATGGAGATTCTGTCCAACGGGCGATATCTTGCGACGAAGCATCGCGTGAAGAAGGTGCGGCAGGATCGCTATGCCTTCCCCTTCTTCCATGCCTGCGATTACGACTATGTCGTCGCGCCGGTCGTGCGCGGCGAAGCACCCCGCTACGCGCCCCTCAAGGGTGGCGCGCATCTGTTCAATCAGACGGCGCAGACCTTCGCCTATCTGAAACGCCGGATCGCGGAGGGAAAGCTCGTCCTCAACGACGCCATGCCGCTCGACTCTTTCGGCCAACGAAGCCTGTCGGCAGAGGCGTGACCCTCAGGCAGTGGCAGCGTCCCTGCCATCCATTGACAATCCGGGCCGGTGGAATGGAGGCTTGAATCGGCGGCTTACTCGCTGACGCCATATTCGGCCGGCCAGTCCTTTTTCGGCAGATAGTGAGTGCCGAACAGGCGATCGACCGGAGGCAGCATCGATGCGTAATTGCGGTTTATATGGTCGCGGCGGCTGTGATGCCAGTGATGGAAGCGCGGCGAGGCGATCACATGCTCGAGCCAGCCCAGCCGCCAGCCTATATTGGCATGGATGAAGAAGCCCCAGACTGTGCCGATGATCACGACCAGGATGGCGGGCAGGTTCCCATCGCCTCCGCTATGGGCGAGGCCCAGAAGATAGAGCGGGGTCAGGCCGCACAACCGGACGAAAACCAGATCGACAGGATGCGCGCGCGTATTGACGAGCCAGTCGAGGCCGTCCGGGCGATGATGGACCGCGTGAAAACGCCAGAGCAGCGGCACTTCATGCGTCCAGCGATGCCCCCAGTAGAAGCCGATCTCGCCGATCACGAACGAGACGATCAGCCGCAGCGCCAGCGGTTGCTCCTCGATCCATGCGAAATAGGCATCGGGCAGCATGTGGTGCGATACGGCAATGAGCGCGGCCATCGGTGCCGCCAGCACCAGCGTCGGCACGAGCCCGCTCAGGAAATAGAGGCCGATATCCTCCCAGAGACCGGCCCGGAGCAGCTTGCGCGGTCGCAATGCAAACAGCCGCTCGATCGGCACGAAGATCGCCGCGAGCAGGACCAGCCACGCCGTGAGGCGCAGCAGGTCCATGAACACTGAATGCAAGGCGGTTGGCATGTGTCTCCGGGCCGCAATCTCGACCGTCAGGCCTGCGCGGTCCTGTTCGTGCGACGACGCAGGCTCCCGCCGACCACGCCGAAGCCGGCGATCATCATTGCCCAGGTGGCGGGCTCGGGCACGGCTGCCGTGAGGCTGACGCCGTCAAGGAACGAAATGGGCGGCGCGCCATTCGGGGTGCCGACCGCCAGGAAGGACAGGACCTGCGTGACCGAGGTCGCCGTGAAGGTCATGCGCTGCGCCTCCCAGGGGCCCACGCCGCCTTCCGGCAGCGAATACATGTCGGAAAGCTGGGTTTCGTCTCCGAATGTCACCTGCCAGCGCTCGGTCGTCGGGCCGGTGAAGTTCACCTGCTGTCCGGCCGCCTGGTAGAAGTCGAGATTGTAGGTCTGGCCGACGACAAGACCCGTGATCGTCTGATAGATGGCATCGCTATAGCCGGGATCGCCATCCGCCTCGACAAAGAAGCCGCCGTCGGGGCTGGTCTCGGGGAAGGGACCGTAGACGGAGAGATAGCTGCCGTCGTCGGCCGTGCCCGGCGCGGCGATGAAGGTCAGCCTTGCGCCGCCTTCCCAGCCGTCCACCTTGCCTTCGAAATAGTCTTTCTGGTCGGCACTGATCGAATTGGCCTCGAACGAACCATTGGTAACCAGATTCGTGCTTGCGAATGCCGGTGCCGACGAGAGCGCGAGCGCCATCAGGCCCGCGGCGAACGAAATAGCCTTGCTCATAGGAAACTCCCACACATTGAGTAGCTCGGGAGGCGGCGGGTACGACATCGACGGCATTGTCGCAAGACAGATTTCAACCATTTATTAATGATTTACACTAGGTTACATTCGGATGAAAGGGGCGGAACCCGCAGGGCGGTGTGCCGGATGGAAAGCCAATTTTTCGCCCTCTATCAGTCTATTATTTGGTTAATTCATCTATCGATCCGCGCGGCTCGTATCACCGCATTGGTGAGAGCAGGCCAGGTCGCTGATCCAAGATTGCGGCAAGGATGTCGCATTTCGGGACAGGCGCAAATCCGATCCTGAGGCGGCGACTCTGCTCTGCAGGATGAAAAGACCGGGCAGCGGGTGCCAACCAAGACAAACAAGGATGCTGCCCGATCCACGGCAGGCTGGGCTGCATTTGATTAAGACTGTCTGAATCTCCTCAGATCATGCGAAAAAAAGATCGTGGAAATTGCAAACGCGGCGCTCCGTTGAGAGCGGTTGGCGACAAAAAGCAGATGCCGTCCCCCTGCCCTTGCATCCCCTTCCGGCTCGGGCATAACGGAGAGGTTGTGGAAGTTGTGCCCTACACAGTCGAAAAGGGCGCTCTCGACAGCCATTTCGACACGCTCGATGTTGGAACGAATCCCCTGCCGTTCCACCTCGAACCGAGCGGCTGTGGTGCGGCAGAAGCACCCCACTCCGTTCGCCCTGAGCGAAGTCGAAGGGCGCTACTGAGCGGAGCGAAGTGGGGCTTCGCCTGCGGCTCAGCTTGAAACGAGGCGCGTGACTCGTTTCAACCCTTCGACTTCGCTCAGGGCGAGCGGGACCGATATGTCAACTCCATCCCGGAAGGCGACCCCGCCGATCATGGCGGCAGGGCATGCGATGCGGCTCGGCGCGGCCTCTCATGAATCAATGCCTTGCGCGCCGAACAAGTTCAGCCGAATGCGCAGGTCGGTCGAAAGCATTGCGCTATGTGCCCCGGAGGCGGTACGCGCTCATTATGAGCAACGAGACTGTAAGGGCGCGCCTCGCGTCGGCGATCGAAAGAATGCCCAGGTGGCTGCGGCATGATCTCGGGTCTCCGGATGCCGCGCTGCGCCAGCGTGCCGAAGAGAGCCTGCTCGCCATGATCCTGGCGGTGGTTGAGGAGGCTGACGAGGGTCGTCCCTGAAATCGACGACGATCCGCTCCGGCCCCTTGCATTCCCACCTGCGCCGAGGCAGTCCCTGCGCGGATGCCTGCGGAGACGGATCTGGAAACCATCCTGCTGGGGCCGGTCCTTGCCGATCGCGCCTGTGGCGATTGCATGGCGTGCTGCACGGTCCTCACAGTGGATACGCCCGATTTCAGGAAGCCGGCGGGAACGCCCTGCATCCATCTCGCTTCGCGCGGGTGCGGCATCCATGCGGAGCGCCCGCATATCTGTCGGACATGGTTCTGCGCCTGGCGCAGGATCGCGGACATGCCCGATGAAGCACGGCCGGATCGGTCCGGCCTTCTGGTGTCGCTCAATTTCGTGCGCGAGCCGCGCAACTGCTTCGAAGGCGTATCGATCAACATCCGCGCGCTCGCCGGCGGCGACGCCTTCGAGACCGGCATGGCCGAAACCATCCTCGACAGCCTGTGCGATCGGCTGATCCCCGTCTGGTTCAGCGACGGTTCGAAGAAGATGCTGATGCACCCCGAGAACGACGTCGCCCGCCTCGTCATCTCCGGAGAGCCCGCGCCCGCGCATCTGCAGGATGAAGTGGCCGCATGGCGCGAACGCTACGGTCTGTTCACGGCAAACGGCTAGATGTATCGACATCTGGCCAAATGAGCCCGAGCATGCTGATTATGCGCATGTGGCCGTCGGTCATGCGCAGGATGCGCGCCCGAGGGACAGGCGGCCATCAAACCCGGTCCGCAGCGCCACAAGCAGCCGATGAAGCGTGAGAAGGCAATGGACGGCTTCTCCGCGCGATCTCCATGGTCATCGCGGAAAATAGCGATTCTCGGTGTCGAGAACCCGCATCATGCCATCGAGCCGCGCCATCTCGAGCGTGACCTGGTTGCGCTGGTGAATCCAGCGCTGGAAGTCGGCAAGCGCAGCCGCATTGCGCGCCTGCTGCGCCTTGCGCTGCTGGGCGAGGATGACTGCGTGCTCCGCGCCGCGCGCGGCATTGGCGGCGTCTTCGGGTGAATGCACCTGCTCGCGGATGATGCGCTCGATCTCCGCCCGTTTGCCCGGCGGCAGGCCTTCGATTGCGGCGACCATCATCGCATGGCGCGGCCCCGCATAAGTGAGCGCGGTGCGGAGCGCGGCATCGGTCTGGTAACGCCGCTGGAGCTCGGCCCGCTCGCCGGGCATTTCGGTCATATCGGGAGCATCGATTCCCGCGATCCGGGCGATGAAGCGATTGGAGGCGTCCAGCGCGCGAATATCGGCGAGCGTCACCAGTTCGTGACGGGCCTGGTCCTCGACGAGCACCGGGTCATGACGGTCGAGCAATGTGATCGGCAGCGGATCGCTGAGCTTGGCGCGCCCGAAATGCAGCTCGACCCGGACCTTGTGGCGGATTTGCGCGCGGCCGATGGCATTGGCCTCGCTATATTGGGCGAGCAGCGTCTGGAGGTCCGCGTCATCCTTGGCTCCGGCAGCGGCATCCCCGGCGCGTTCGCGAGTCTCCAATGCCACCAGCTGGGCGCGTTCCGCGTCGCTGAGCCGCATATCGCCAGCGATCTCCAGCAGGCGGATAGTCGGCGTTTCGGGAACGGCGGCCGGTTGCGGCGGCGGGGCTTGTCGCTGGGGCGCCATCCCCGCCGGCGAAGCTTTCGCATCGGCCGCGGGCACGCTGCGATCGCAGGCGGCCAGTAACAGCAACATTGTCAGCATCGCACGCATGGTTCAGCTTGCTGGGGAAGCTCGGTGACACCGCCATGACCCCGGCGCGTGAATGCGACAAAAGCCATCGGACCTGGGATCAGCGGCGGTGGCACCTTGATCGGTGGCTTTGTGCCTACAAGCGGCAAGCATCATATCAGGGCGCAAGCAACAACCGGGCAAGATCGACTGCCCGGTCATTCCGACCCGATCACGAAACCCTGCTCGGTGAGGTCCATCGTCGACAGATCGAGGCCCATGCCGCGTGCACCCTGGCCGGCGGCCGCGCCCACTGCGGCAAGCTGCGATGGATTGCCTTTGGCCTGCTCGACCGCCGCGTCGATCAGCATCGTCTGGATGAGGAGGGACTCGGCCAGTTCCTGCTTTGCCGCATCGCTGGCCTGCGCGATCGTGCCGATCCCGACGAGAGCCCGTGCCGCCTGCGCGCGCACGGCCATGTTGGTCCGGTCGCTGGTTTCGGCGTTGCTGCCCCTGGTCGCCTGCCAGGCCGTGATCCACCAGACCGCATAAGTGTCCGCCAGATCATCGACACGCAACCCATGCGGCGCGAGCTGAGCGCCGATCCTGTCGATGATGTCGCCCGAGGCGAACAGGGTCTGCAAGGATGCCGCGCCGGCGGGATCGATGCGCCGCGACTGTTCCACGAAGCGCGCCAGATTGGCCGTTCGACGGGTTTTGGACGGCGTATAGCGCAGGACGGCGGGATCGGGCATAGTCGCTTGCGGCGCGTTCGCGGCCGGGTCGGGGGCTTCGCCGCCATTGTCCCGCTGGCGGGCCAGTTCGCGCAAATGTAGGCCGATATGGTCCGTTCCGGTCACCGAGGGAATGATCACGGTCCATCCCCAGCCATCGACGACCTGTGCGGTGACCGGTCCCGGCCATCCGGTCATGGCTGCGGCGAAGGCAAGCAGGGCGGCTGGCAGAACTGGACGCATGAGGGATTCCCCGATGATCGCGACAATGCGAGGCTGACGTGCCAAAATGTCAACGCAATGACATTCACCGTCCGAAGCGGACGACCGGATGACTGGTCGGGACGGTCCACTGGCGCTCCTGCCCGGCACAGCATCAGGAAGAGAATCGCCCGTCACGGAACCGTCAACTGTTCCACCTAAGTCATGGAGCGATCCGCTTGATGTGGGGCCGTGCAGGGCTGCGCTGGCGTCCCGCCCCGACGGCAAGGCCTCGGCATGGGGATCGCCGACATGGGAGGCGATATGAGAAAATCCTCGGCGATGCTCGCGATCGCGATTTCCAGCCTCTGCATCGCGCCGGCTTCGGCTCAGATCGACATCATGGATGCCGGCAGCGATGCGGCCAATGTCGGCCGCACGACCGTCATGACCGATGCCATCAAGCGCGACGCCGAGCGGTCTTCTGCCAATGCCGATGATGTCGATGCAGCCAAGGCGCGGCGTGCGGCGGCGACCTGCGCCAATAAGGAAGCGGCCCGCGCGAGGCATGGCGCGGACGACCCGCGCGTTCAACAACTCTATCGCCTCTGCGCCCAGGCGGGCTTTTGACCGCGCAACGAGGGAGCAGGCTTGCGGCCGCCGAGCGCAGGACGAGAAGGACAATTGGATTGCGGACTAAGCAGCGCCGGCGCCGAATATGAATTCCAGCCTTCCCCGGAGGGACGATGGGACGGGCAAGATCGCCGGACATCCGGCGATCCACCCCCAATCCGCCGCGACTATTCAGAACTCCTTCGACACCGACAGCCGCCAATTGCGCGGTTCGCCGATGTTGACGCGGGTGTAGCCGCCCGTGTCGGGATAATAGTGCCGGTCGAAAAGATTGTTGACGTTGAGCGCGATGCGCCAGTCCTCCAGTCGATAGGAGAGGCCCGCATCGACGATCACATAGCCGGGGAGCATGAAGTCGCCGTCATTGTCGCCATCGCCGTCCGCGTCGAAGAAAGCGGAGCTGTCGGCGATCTTGCTGCTGTTCCACAGCAGGGCGAGATTCGTGCCGAGCCCGGCGAGCGGTCCGGCCTGCATCTCATAGCCCGCGCGGGCATAGAGATTGTGCCTGGGCACATTGCCGAGCCGCGTGCCCACCGGCACCTCATTGTCCTGCGTCACCTTGGCGTCGAGATAGGTATAGGCGAGCGACAGGTCCCAGCCCGGCACGGGCCGCCAGGCGCCCTCTATCTCGAAACCGCGGCTGCGCTGTTCGCCCGTCACGACGTAGAAGGTCGGATGCAGGGGATCGGCCGTCGGCACATTGGTGCGGGTGAGCTGGAAGACGGCCACGGCGCCGCTCAACCTGCCTCCCGGACTGCCGAACTTGACGCCGGCCTCGATGTTGCGGCCCTCTCCGTTGGGAATGGGCGTGCCGTCATAGGTGGTGATCCAGTCGAACTGCGGTGCGAAGGACCGGGACCAGCTCGCATAGAGCGATACCTGTTGCGACAGCATGTAGTTGACGCCGATGCGCGGGCTGAAGGCATCGGTGCCGCCACCTTCATTCTCGAGCCAGTCCCAGCGGCCGCCCAGGGTCAGGAACAGCGTGTCGGCAAAGCCGATATGGTCCTGCACATAGACACCGGTCTGATGCGACCTGGTTTCGAGGCCATAGGCCTGGGCCGGATCGTGGAACAGGCGCAGGCCGTAATCGGGGTTCAGATAATCGAGCGTGTTGACGTAGTTATATTCGCCGCCATCCTCATGATAGGCGAGATGCGCCTGCCGATAGTCGACGCCCACCAGGAGATTGTGGCTGAGCGGACCGGTGCCGAACTTTGCGGTCAGCCGGCTGTCCACCGCGAAATGCTTGTCGGTCTCGTAAAAGGGGCCGTAAGTGCTGAGGCCCAGGATGTGGCCCTGCTGGATGCCGTCCACATAGGCGCTGTCCACGAAGGCGTCCGCGAACAGCCAGTTGTTCCAATAGGTCTCGGCATGGGTGTAACGCAGCGTCTGGCTGAAGCTCAGCCAGTCGGCAAACTTGTGATCGAACAGATAGCCGATCGACCAGCGGTTCTGGTTGTTGACCACCTGCTGGTCGCCGGGGAAATTGATCGCGAAGCCATAGGGGATCGGTCCGTTGGCGTTGGGCAGCACCGTGCCTTCGGCAGGGAGCGGCGACCAGGGATTGTCGTGATCCCGCTGCCAGCGGCCCAGCACCGTCAGATGCGTGTCCGGGCCGATCACCCAGGTGAGAGCGGGTGCGACGAAGATGCGGTTCTTGCCCGAATATGCGATGAAATCATCCTGATCGCGGAACAGCGCGCTCAACCGGAACAGGAAGGTGCCGTTCGCATCGAGCGGCGCATTGGCGTCCAGGCTGGCCTCGATCATGTTGTAGGAGCCGGTGGCGAGCCCGGCGCGCAGGAAGCTCGCCTCCTGCGGACGCTTGCTCACCAGATTGACGACGCCGCCGATCGGCGCGGCGCCATAGAGCGATGAAGCCGGACCTTTCAGCACCTCGACCCGCTCGAGGCCCGACAGATCATAGTTGGTGCCGGCCGCGCTGTGTGTGATGAGCCCATCTAGATAGAGGCTGTCATAAGCGGTGTCGTAGCCGCGGATCGTATAGGCGTCGTAATAGCCATAGGTCGAGCTGCGCGACACGCCTGCGACCGAGCGCAGCGCATCGTTGAGGTCCACGATGCCGCGCTCGCGGATCGTGTCGCCCGAGACCACCGATATCGCTTGCGGCGTTTCGATCAGCGGCACGTCGGACTTGCTGATCTCGCCTTCGACGAAAGGCTGGGCGGTGACGACGATGTCCGCGCGCGCATCGTCCGCTGCCTGCGCATCGTCCGCGGATGCAGGTGCCCCCTGTGTGCTTGCCTGCGCCAGTGCGGCTGCCGGCAGCGCCATGCTCAGCAGCAATCCCGGCGTCATCGATCGAATCACCACTTTCCTCCCGTCCGATTTCCAGATTATGGTTTGCGAATGCTTCGCACTTGCAATCTTTGATCTTGCCTGACAAGCGTAAATGCGAATGAGTCGCATATCCGCCAAGGGTGGATTAGGAAGCGGGTTGTCGCTCCCGCCCGTTCATTCTGTCGTGCACAAGAAGGTCGTCTGATGAGCCTGCGCCCCTTTTTCGGCTTCCTTCACCGATGGGTAGGGCTCTTCATCGCCGGCTTCCTGTTCGTTTCAGGCATGACCGGGGCGGTGATCTCCTGGGACCATGAGCTGGATGACCTCCTCAATCCGCATCTCATGGAAGCGCACACGCCGGGCACGCCGCAATCGCCCCTTGCGCTTGCCAGGCAGGTCGAGGCGCGCGACTCCCATATTCTGGTGACGTTCATTCCATTGGCGGTGGAACCGGGAGAATCGCTCGCGCTGGGAGTCGAGGGCCGGGTCGATCCGGCCACAAGGAAGCGGATCGAGCCGGGATACAACCAGGTCTTCCTCGATCCGGTCACCGGCGCCGAGCTCGGCAAGCGCGAATGGGGCGCGGTCTGGCCGATCACGACGGAAACGTTCGTCTCGTTCCTCTATGTGCTGCATTACACTCTGCACATACCGAAGATGTGGGGCATCGATCATTGGGGGATCTGGCTGCTGGGCGGCGTCGCTCTCCTGTGGACGATCGACTGCTTCGTCGGCTTCTACCTCACGCTTCCGCAAATGGGCGCCCGCGCCGCGCGGGACGGGCTGGCGCGGCGCGGCTTCCTTTCGCGCTGGAAGCCCGCCTGGAAGATCAAGACGTCCGGATCGGCCTACCGCATCAATTTCGATATCCACCGGGCGTTCGGGCTTTGGCTGTGGGGCATCCTCTTCACCGTCGCCTTCACGGCCTTCTCGCTCAATCTCTACAGCGAGGTCTTCTATCCGCTGATGTCGAAGGTGTCGGAAGTCACACCGGGGCCGTTCGACGTGCGGACGCCGCGCGAGGAGGATGATCCCATCCTGCCGAAGCTGGACTATGCACGGATCATCGAGACGGCGAGGGTCGAGGCGCGGCGCCGGAACTGGGTCGAGCCGGCCGGCGGTGCTTTCTACTCGCCCGAATATGGCATCTACGGAGTCGGTTTCTACGAGCCCGGAGGGGACCATGGCGCTGCGGGCGTGGGGCCCCGGTATCTCTATTATGATGGCGTGACAGGCGAAGCGCTGGGCGCCTTCGAACCCTGGAAAGGGACGGCGGCCGACATTTTCGTGCAGGCGCAGTTCCCGCTGCATTCGGGCCGCATCCTCGGGCTTCCCGGCCGCATCCTGATATCGGTCATGGGGCTGGTCGTTGCGGCGCTCAGTGTGACCGGGGTCGTGATCTGGTGGCGCAAGCGCCAGGCGCGGCGTCATCGCGCGCGTCGATCAACCGTACCCAATGGCAATCTCGGCTTCGAGCCGGCGGAATAAGGTCCTCCGACACATATCAGGCCAAGGGGACGAGCCGCTCCACGAGGCTGACGAGGACCTGGGGGCGAAGGGGCTTTTCCAGCACCAGATCGAACCCGGCGGCATGCGCCTTGTCCTCCAGATCCGATGAGGGAAATGCGGTGATGAGAATGGCAGGTCTTTCCCAGCCGCGCTCGCGCAGCATGGACAGGATGGCAAGGCCGTTCGCATCCGGCAGCCGATAGTCGGCGATCAGGCATGCGGCGTCCATGCTCCGCTCGTCGCTCAGCAGGGGTTGACCATCGAAATAGGCTTTCACCTCATAACCCTGTGCCCGCAGCAGCAATTGCAGGGAACGCCTGACACCGGCGTCGTCCTCGACAAGCAGGATCGTTGGGCGAAAGGTCTCCCCAGGCCCATGCGTGAGACTCATATTCTACTGTTCTTTTCGCAACGGTTCTTATGTTCAAACCCGGCTATCCGCTCGCCGGCGATGGCGGGGACCTGAAACAACATGCTGCCGGATGGTAATCTTCCGTCTGGCTGGTCCCCAATACGTACTAACCCCGAATTGACCGGGACGCTGCCGGACATCAACCGCGTTGCCGGCCCGTTCAAAGCGAAATCTGCGCGGTGAGCAGAAGCTGCAGGAGAATGATCGATGAAAGCAGGATCAAGCCCAGCTTCAGCCGGGCTCGCGCTTCGGACCGCAAGTCCCGCACCGTGGCGGATGGACGTGTTGTCATCGGTCTCTCCTGATCGCCGTTGGAATATCTGGAATTTCGAGTGTAGCCGCGGCGGTGCGTGGGAGAGATCGGGTCTTATACTTAGGGAGCGTGCCAGTCCGTCCCGATCCGGAACATGCCGGGGCGTGCCCTGCCTTCATCCCCCATTCGCGGCGGCTGGCGCGCCATGACGGAAGGCGCGAAGCAGGCGGAGCGGCCGACGGAGGCGGCCAGCCCTCATCCTGCCGGCGTTTCCGGCTTGTCCGCGGAGGAGGTCCGCCGGCGTTTGAAACGTGACGGACCCAATGAGTTGCCGCGCGTCGGCCGGCGGACGCCGTTCCGCATCGCGCTCGAGGTGCTGCGTGAGCCGATGCTGGCCATGCTGCTGGCCGCCGGTGCCATCTATCTCCTGCTCGGCGACATGACCGAGG
>Ga0180222_1002492_pt1 | contig 14609 bp, 7 predicted proteins | sample eDN5th37CKraftOP_FD_151336 | JGI IMG/M metagenome (GOLD analysis project Ga0180222, IMG submission 151336) | Enriched Organic Plus compost microbial communities from Emeryville, California, USA - eDNA 5th pass 37_C Kraft OP (version 2) (version 2) ... | reverse complement strand
ATGGCCTCGGTCTCGGTGCCGTCGTCCTCGATCACCAGCCCCGCCACCGACAGCAGATGGCCCACGTAGGGCACCTTGCTGGCCTTACGGGTCTGCGTGCGGTGCAGCTCGGCGGCGTAACCGAGCGCCTCCTCGAACCGGGGGCCCAGCCGCGGTGCGGACGTCTCGCTCATCTCGCCATCCTCACCCATGCCGCACACACGCCGCCCGGGTCGCCGCGAATGTCGTACCCACCTCTTAGGGTGGCACCGATGGCGCTTCACATCCATCGGGCCGAACGCACCGATCTGCTGGCCGACGGACTCGGTGCGCTGCTCTCCGAGCCGCCCGCCGATCCGTTCGCCGAGGAGCTGGTGATCGTGCCGGCCAAGGGGGTCGAACGCTGGCTGCAGCGGCTGAGCCACATCCTGGGCTCGGGCACCGGCGACGACGGCGTGTGCGCGGGCATCGCGTTCCGCAACCCGCGCTCGCTGATCGCCGAGCTCACCGGCACCGCCGCCGGTGACGACCCGTGGTCGCCGGACGCCATGGTCTGGCCGCTGATGGAGGCCATCGACGCCTCCTGCACCGAGGACTGGTGCAAACCGCTGGCCACCCACCTCGGTCACTTCGAGGCCGGCGACGAGAGGGAGCTGCGCCAGGGCCGCCGCTACGCCGTCGCGCGCCGGCTGGCCGGGCTGTTCGCCTCCTACGCCCGCCAGCGCCCGCAGCTGCTCGTCGACTGGGAGGACGGCGCCGACGGTGGCGTGCCGGCCGACCTGAGCTGGCAGCCGCACCTGTGGCGCGCGCTGATCGAGCGCATCGACGCCGACACCCCGCACATCCGGCACGCGAAAACCGTTGCCCGGCTGCGGGAGTCACCGACCGATCTGCCGCAGCGGCTGTCGCTGTTCGGGCACACCCGGCTACCGAGCACCGAGATCGAGCTGCTCGAGGCGCTGGCCACCCACCACGACCTGCACCTGTGGCTGCCGCACCCCAGCGACCCGCTGTGGCAGTCGCTGAAGGGCGTGCACGGCCAGATCCCCCGCCGCGACGACACCAGCCACCGCGAGGTGGCCCACCCGCTGCTGGCCACCCTCGGCCGCGACCTGCGCGAACTGCAGCGCGCCCTGCCCGCCGACCCGGCCACCGACGAGTACCTCGGCGGCCGCGACCACCCGGACACCCTGCTCGGCTGGCTGCAGTCCGACATCACCGCCAACCGGCTACGCCCCGCCGGCCGCGTCTACGACAAGACCGACCGCTCGGTGCAGGTACACGCCTGCCACGGCCCGGCCCGTCAGATCGACGTGCTGCGCGAGGTGCTGCTCGGCCTGCTCGCCGACGACCCGACGCTGGAACCCCGCGACATCCTCGTCATGTGCCCGGACATCGAGACCTACGCCCCGCTGATCGTGGCGGGCTTCGGGCTCGGCGACATGATCCAGGGCGTGCACCCGGCGCATCAGCTGCGGGTGCGGCTGGCCGACCGCGCGCTGGTGCAGACCAACCCGCTGCTCAACGTCGCCGCCCAGCTGCTGACCTTGGCCGGCGGGCGCGCCACCGCCAGCGAGGTGCTCAACCTGGCGCAGGCGCCCCCGGTGCGGGCCCGCTTCGACTTCAGCGACGACGACCTCGAGGACATCACCCGCTGGGTCCGCCAGGCCGGCATCCGCTGGGGCTTCGACAAGGACCACCGCAAGCCGTACGGCGTCGACTTCGTCCAGAACACCTGGCGCTTCGGCATCGACCGGGTGCTCGCCGGGGTGGCCATGTCCGACGACTCGCACGCCTGGATCGACACCACGTTGCCCCTCGACGACGTCAGCAGCAACCGCGTCGACCTGGCCGGCCAGCTCGCCGAATACGTCGAGCGGCTGCAGCGCGCGGTCGAGAACCTCACCGGCGCACGGCCTCTCGCCGACTGGCTGACGGCGCTCACCGACGCCGTCACCTCGCTCACCGAGGTCGGCGACGACGACGTCTGGCAGACCGCGCAACTGGAACGCGAGTTCGCCGAGATCCTGGCCACCGCGGGCCCGCACGCCGGCACCGAGATGCGGCTGGCCGATGTGCGCGCGCTGCTGGACCGTCACCTCGCCGGCCGTCCCACCCGCGCCAACTTCCGTACCGGGACACTGACCGTGTGCACGATGGTGCCGATGCGCTCGGTCCCGCACCGGGTGGTGTGCCTGGTGGGTCTCGACGACGGGGTGTTCCCGCGGCTGGGCATCGTCGACGGCGACGACGTGCTGGCCCGCGACCCGATGACCGGCGAGCGCGACATCCGCTCCGAGGACCGTCAGCTGCTGCTCGACGCGATCGGCGCCGCCACCGAGACGCTGGTGATCACCTACACCGGCGCCAACGAGCACTCCGGGCAGGAACGCCCACCCGCGGTGCCGCTGGCCGAGCTGCTCGACGTGCTCGACCGCACCACCGAGCACCCCGTCCGCGAGGACGTCCTCACTCGACATCCGTTGCAGCCCTTCGACACCCGCAACGTCGTCCCCGGCGCACTGGTGCCCGGCGAGCCGTTCACGTTCGACTCCACCGTCAAGCGGGCCGCCGCCACCCGCGCCGCCGAACGCGCCGAGCGGCCGCCGTTCATCTCCGGCCCGCTGCCCGCTCCCCCGCCCGACGACGTCGTGCTCGCCGACCTCGTCGCGTTCTTCAAGGATCCGGTCAAGGGGTTCTTCCGGTCGCTGGACTACACGCTGCCGTGGGAGGTCGACGGGGTCGAGGACGCGATGCCGGTCGACCTCGACGCGCTGCAGGAGTGGACGGTCGGCGACCGCATGCTGCACGACATGCTGCGCGGCATGGCGCCCAGGCAGGCCCGCGAGGCCGAGTGGCGGCGCGGCACCCTGCCACCCGGACACCTGGGTTGGCAGCGCGCCACCGAGATCTGTGATCAGGCAACGCAACTCGCCCAGGCGGCGCAGCCGTACCGCAAGGCCGACCCGCGGGCGGTCGACGTCGACATCGACCTGGGCGGGCGCCGGGTGACCGGCACCGTCGCCCCGGTGTACGACGACCGGCTGGTGTCGGTGACGTACTCCAAGCTCGACGGCAGACATCTGATGCAGCCATGGATCCTGTTGCTGGCCTTGTACGCCCACGATCCCGGCCGGGAGTGGAAGGCCGTCGTCGTCGGCCGCCCGCGCCGCGGCACCACCCCGCGCACCGAGGTGATGGGCCGGCCCGCATCGCCGCGGGAGCTGCTGGCCGACCTGGTCGCGCTGTACGACGAGGGCCGCCGCGCACCGCTGCCGCTGCCGGTGAAGACGTCATACGCGTGGGCCGAGGCCGCGCACGGCCACGGCGATCCGGAACAGCGGGCGCGCTACCGCTGGCAGTCGGCCAACTTCCCGGGCGAGGACGTCGAACCGGCGTATGAGCTGGCGTTCGGGAAGAACACCTGGCTCAGCCATCTCGTCGAGCGCGGGCTGGACCGCTACGCGCAGCGGATGTGGCTGCCGATGCTGCAGGCGTTGGAGAGCTGAGAGCTGATGCAACCGTTTGATCTGCTGGGACCGCTGCCCGCACCGCGCACCACGACGGTGCTGGAGGCCAGTGCGGGCACGGGCAAGACGTTCGCGCTGGCCGGGCTGGTCACCCGGTACGTGGCCGAGGGTGTCGCGACGCTGGACCAGATGCTGCTCATCACGTTCAGCCGCGCCGCCAGCCAGGAGCTGCGTGACCGGGTGCGCCGCCAGATCGTGGACGCGGTAACGGCTTTCGCCGATCCGCCGGCGTCGCGCACCGAGCTGATCGACTATCTGCTGACCGGGACCGCCGACGAGTTGGCGGCGCGGGAACGCAATCTGCGCGACGCGCTGGCCGCGTTCGACGCCGCCACCATCGCCACCACCCACCAGTTCTGCCAGCTGGTGCTGCGCTCGCTGGGCGTCGCGGGTGACACCGATTCCGGGGTGACGCTGGTCGACAACCTCGACGACCTGGTCACCGAGATCGTCGACGACCTCTACCTGGCGCACTTCGGCCGTGACCGCGACCCGCTGCTGCCCTACAAGGACGCGCTGGAACTGGCCAAGGAGGTGGTGAACAAGCCGGCCACCGAGCTGCGCCCGCGCGACCCGGAGCCGGAGTCGCGCGCCGCGGTGTGTCTGCGGTTCGCCAACGACGTTCTCGCCGAACTGGATAAGCGCAAACGCCAGCGCGGCATCCTCGGCTACGACGACCTGCTGAGCCGGCTGGCCGACGCCCTGGACTCCGACGACTCGGCCGCGCAGGTGCGGATGCCGCAGCGCTGGCCGATCGTGATGGTCGACGAGTTCCAGGACACCGACCCGGTGCAGTGGAAGGTGATCGACCGGGCGTTCACCGGCCGCTCCACGCTGATCCTGATCGGCGACCCGAAGCAGGCGATCTACGCGTTCCGCGGCGGCGACATCGTCACGTACCTGAGCGCGGCGTCGAAGGCCGACGCGCAGATGACGCTGGGCACCAACTGGCGCAGCGACAAGGCGCTGGTCGATCGGCTGCAGGCCGTGCTTCGCGGCGCGCAACTGGGCCACGAGCAGATCGTCGTGCACGACGTCGAGGCCCACCACACCGGCTCCCGGCTGGTCGGGGCGCCGTACGGTGACCCGTTCCGGCTGCGGGTGGTGCGCCGGGATGCGTTGGGCGTCAGCCAGACCCGCACCCCGGCGATCGACCAGCTGCGCACCTACATCTCCCGCGACCTGGCCGCCGACATCGGCGCGCTGCTGGCCTCGGGCGCGACGTTCGACGGCCGCACACTGGGCGCCGGTGACATCGCGGTGATCGTCGAGACCCACAAGGACGCCCGCGTCTGCTACCAGGCGCTGTGCGACGCCGGGATCCCCGCCGTCTACACCGGCGACTCGGACATCTTCAGTTCCGACGCCGCCGCGGACTGGCTGGCACTGCTGGAGGCGTTCGACCAGCCGCACCGGCCCGGGGTGGTGCGCGCCGCGGCGTCGACGATGTTCTTCGGTGAGACCGCCGAGTCGCTGGTGGCCGGCGGTGACGAGCTGACCGACCGGATCGCGGAGACGTTGCGGGAGTGGGCGAGTCACGCCCGTGAGCGCGGGGTCGCGGCGATCTTCGAGGCCGCCAAGCTGGCCGGGATGAGCGACCGGGTGCTGTCGTGGCAGAACGGCGACCGGCTGATGACCGACCTCGCGCACGTCACACAGCTGCTGCAGGAGGCCGCGCACCGCGAACACCTCACGCTGCCCGCGCTGCGGGACTGGCTGCGCACCCAGCGCGAGGAGGGCAGCGGCGCCGCCGAACGGTTCCGCCGTCTCGACACCGATGCCGCGGCCGTGCAGGTGATGACGGTGTTCGTCGCCAAGGGCCTGCAGTTCCCGATCGTGTACCTGCCGTTCGCGTTCAACCGCTACGTCCGCGATCCCGAGATCGTGCTCTACCACGAGGGCGAGACCCGCTGCCTGCACATCGGCGGGCCGGACAGCCCGGACTTCAACCAGGTGCAGCGGCTGGGCCGCGCCGAGGACGCCAGCGACGACAGCCGGCTGATGTACGTCGCGATGACGCGCGCCCAGTCGCAGCTGGTGGCGTGGTGGGCGCCGTCGCGCGACGAGGTCAACGGCGGGCTGTCGCGGCTGCTGCGCGGCCGCCGCCCTGGTGAGGCGATGGTGCCCGACACCGTTGTGCCGCCGAAGGTTTCCGACGACGACGCGCTGGCCCGGTTCCGCGAGTGGGAGGCCGTGGGCGGGCCGGTGATCGAGGACGCGGTGCCGTGCACGGTGCCCGCGCGGCCGTCGGATACCGCCGTCGGGCCGTTCGAGGCGCGCCACTTCCACCGCTCGATCGACACCGCGTGGAAGCGCACGTCCTACAGCGGGCTGATCCGGGACGTGGAGCCGACGCCGGTGAGCAGCGAACCCGAGGTGTCCGAACTCGACGACGAGGTGGCCGAGATCGCGCTGACCGAACCGGCAGTCGGCGCGGACGTGCCGTCGCCGATGGCCGAGCTGCCGACCGGCGCGAAGTTCGGGTCGCTGGTGCACGCGGTGCTGGAGAACGCCGACCCGTTCGCCCCCGACCTGGCCGCCGAGCTGGAGGCGACGATCCGCGAGCACCTGGTGTGGTGGCCGGTCGACGTGCCGCCCGAGGACCTGGCCGCGGCGATGGTGCCGATGCACGACACCCCGCTGGGCCCGCTGGCCGACGGGGTGACGCTGCGCCAGATCGGGCTGGCCGACCGGATGCGGGAGATGGAGTTCGAATTCCCGCTGGCCGGCGGCGATCTGCGCACATCGGCGCCCGACATCCGGCTCGAACACGTGGGCGCCCTGCTGGCCGAGCATCTCCCGGACGACGACCCGCTGCGGGTGTACGCCGACCGGCTGCAGGGCCCCGGCCTGGGCCGCCAGCCGTTGAAGGGCTACCTGTCGGGGTCGGTGGACGCGGTGCTGCGCCTCGGCGACCGGTATCTCGTCGTCGACTACAAGACGAACTGGCTCGGTGACCCGACGCGCCCGCTGACCGCCGCCGACTACGCGCGCCCGCGGCTGGTCGAGGCGATGCTGCACTCCGACTACCCGCTGCAGGCGCTGCTGTACAGCGTTGTGCTGCACCGCTTCCTGCGCTGGCGGCTGCGCGGGTACTCACCGGACCACCATCTGGGCGGGGTGCTGTACCTGTTCCTGCGCGGGATGTGCGGGCCGTCGACCCCGGTGGTCGACGGGCATCCGGCCGGGGTGTTCAGCTGGCAGCCGCCGGCGGAGCTGATCGTGGCGCTGTCGGATCTGCTCGACGCGGGGCGGGTGGCGGCATGACCGAGTGGCGGCGGTCGGTGGCCGCGGAGGGCCTGCTGAAGACGTTCACCGACACGGAAGTCATCGACGCCCCGGATGTGCATGTGGCGCAACGACTCTGCACGCTGGCACAGGCGCGCGACGAGGTCGTCGAGCTGGCGATCGCGCTGGTGGTGCGGGCGCTGCGCACCGGGTCGGTGTGCCTGGATCTGCGGACGGTGGCCGCGCAGGTGCCGGTCGACGGGCTGCCGTGGCCCGCCGTCGACGACTGGCTGGCGGCGGTGCACGCGCATCCGCTGACCAACGATCCGCCGGTGCTGCGCGTCGACGGCGACCTGCTGTACCTGGACCGGTACTGGCTCGAGGAGCAGCAGGTGTGCGACGACATCCTGGCGATGGTTTCCTCCAGGCCTGCCGCGGCCACCCCGGATGTCGGGCGGCTGTTCCCGCCGGGTTTCGAGGAACAGCGCGCGGCCGCGGAACTGGCGCTCTCACAGGGACTTACGGTGCTGACCGGTGGTCCGGGCACCGGCAAGACGACGACGGTGGCGCGGCTGCTGGCGCTGCTGGCCGGCGGCACCCGGCTGCGGGTGGCGCTGGCGGCACCGACCGGCAAGGCGGCGGCGCGACTGCAGGAGGCGGTGCAGACCGAGCTCGACAAGCTGCCGGAGGCCGACCGCGCCGCGCTGTCGGGAATGCACGCGACCACGCTGCACCGGCTGCTGGGCAGCAGGCCGGACACGTCGGCGCGGTTCCGCCACCACCGCGGCAACCGGTTGCCGCACGACGTGATCGTCGTCGACGAGACGTCGATGGTGTCGCTGACGATGATGGCGCGGCTGCTGGAGGCGGTGCGGCCCGACGCCCGGCTGGTGCTGGTCGGGGATCCGGACCAGCTGGCGTCGGTGGAGGCCGGCGCGGTGCTCGCCGACCTGGTCGACGGGCTCGGCGCGGGCCGGATCGCGCAGCTCAAGACGTCGCACCGGTTCGGGGAGAGCATCGGGGCGCTGGCCTCGGCGATCCGCGCCGGCGACGCCGACGGTGTGGTCGAGGTGCTGCGCGACGGCGGCGAGCACATCGAGTGGATCGAGGCCGAGGACCCGTCGGAGCCGCTGCGCGCGGTGCTGGTGCCGTGGGTGACGGAGCTGCGGAAGGCCGCGGTGCTCGGCGACGACCAGACCGCGCTGGAGGTGCTCGACGAACACCGGCTGCTGTGCGCGCACCGGCGCGGCCCGGCCGGCGTGCGGTACTGGAACCACCAGATCGAGCGGTGGCTGGCCGAGGCCACCGGCGAACCGATCTGGTCGCCGTGGTACCCGGGCCGGCCGGTGCTGGTGACGGCGAACGACTACGGGCTGGGCCTGTACAACGGCGACACCGGGGTGACGGTGGTGCGCGACGGCACGCTGCGGGCGGTGATCGCCGGGACACAGCGGCTGGAGTTCGCGACCAGTCGGCTCGCCGAGGTCGAGACCATGCACGCGATGACGATCCACAAGTCGCAGGGCAGCCAGGCCGACGAGGTGACCGTGCTGCTGCCGTCCGACGACTCGCGGCTGTTGACCCGCGAGCTGTTCTACACCGCGGTGACCAGGGCGAAGAAGCGGGTGCGCGTCGTCGGGCCGGAGTCGTCGGTGCGCGCGGCGGTCCAGCGGCGGGCCATCCGGGCGTCCGGCCTGGCCGAGCGCCTCCGCCGCGCCTGACTCTCGTCCGGAAAACAAGTAGCGGTCCCGGCAAATCCAAGTAGTGCACTACGGGGCCGATGGGCAGCGCGAGCGGTCAGGGTCGATCTGCACCGTCATGCCTGCAGCAGAGGATCCCGCGATGGCCAAGCCCAAACCGAGCAAGAAGCACCGCAAGAACCGTCGCGACACCGAGAGGGTGGTGCGCTGGCTGCGGGCGGGAGCCGTCGTCACCGGTATCGGCGCCGCCGTCATCAACGGCCAGCCCGTCGCCTGGGCCACCGAATCCGACGCCCCCTCCACCGAGTCCGCTGAGACCACCGGGCAGGAACCCACCGGCAACGACGACACCGACCCCGGCGACGTGCAGATCAAAGACTCGCCGCCCACCACCGTCAGCGCGCAGACGAACACCTCGTCGGACCCCGAAGAGGAGGAGGAGGAACCGGAACCCGACGACTTCGAGGACCCCGGCAACCTCGACGCCGACCTCGAACCGGAACCCGAGCCCGACCCCGAGCCGGTAGACGACGCCGAACCCGCGCCGCAGAAGAACCAGCAGCCGGCCCCGGCCCCGCCGCCCGCGCCGGAGCCCGATCCCGAACCCGATCCGACCGTGGACCCCGACGACGGCCCCGACGTCCACACCGACGAGGCAGCGGTCTTCGCCGCGTTCAGCACCGCCGCGGCGGACACCGACACCCAGGACGCGCCGCCGCTGCTGCGGCCGCCGACCGCCACCGCGACCGTCACCACCATCACCCCCACCCAGACCCCGGAGTTCCGGCCGATCCGCCGGCTCGTGCTCGGCTTCCTCGGTGTCTTCGGGTTCAGCCCCAACCCGGCCCCGGGCAGCCCGACCCCGAACCCGCTGCTGGCCGCGATGTGGGCGGTGTACCGGCGGGTGGAGTCGTTCTTCTACAACGACACCCCCACCGTGCAGGGCGTCACGATCAGCACCACCGAGCTCACCGACGACGGCGACGTGATCGTCACCGGGGCAATCGATTTCGATGACTACGACGGAGATGTGCTGCGCTACACCGCCACCGACGGCGCGCATGGCAGCGTGACCGTCAACCCGGACGGCACGTTCACCTACACGCTGACCGATCCGTCGTACGCCGGCACCGACACGTTCACCATCACCGCCAGCGACGCCTACACGCATCTGCACGGCCTGTTCGGCTTCTTCGCACCGGGCGGCGGCCACACCAGAACCGCCACCGTCACCGTCAACCTGACCGCCGCGCCCAACGACGCCCCGGTCATCGAGTCGGTGACGTCCGACCCGGGCACGGGCAACTCGTGGACCGTCGTCGTCGAAACCTCCGATCCCAACGGCGATCCCGTCACCGTCACCGTCACCCCCGCCGACACCGGCAAGGTCAGCGTCACCGCCGTCGACGGCGAGACCAACACCTACACCGTGACCGTCACCGACACCGACTGGGTCAGAGCCAATCCGGGCAGGCAGCTCGAGGTCACGGTCACCGCCACCGACGGTGCGCTCGACGCCGCCCCGGTCACCCTGACGATCGGCACGGTCAACAACGTGGTCGCGGTCGGTGCTCATTCGAACATCCCGGCCCTGCCGCCCGGGGTGACCTACACGCGGGTCGCCACCGGCGGCTCGCACACCGTGCTGCTGCGCTCCGACGGCTCCGTCGTCGGGGTCGGTGCCAATGACTTCGGCCAACTGAACATCCCGGAGCTGCCCGACGGCGTCACCTATGTGAACATCGGCGCGGGGTACAACCACACGGTGCTGCTGCGTTCCGACGGCGTCGTCGTCGGGACCGGCGCCAAGGCGGGCGTCACCAGCCGCGCCGAGCTCGCCGAGCTGGTCCGCCAGTTCGACGCCTGACCCCACACCCTCGGCCGCGAACGTGGGTTACCCGCACGCCTGACGGCGGTTTTGCGTGTCATAACCCCACACTCGGCGCCCGGCGGCGTCAGCCCACCGGGGTGACCAGCTCACCGGTCTTCAGAAACGACGCCACGTTGCGCAGCGTCAGCTCCGCCATCGCGGCACGGGTCTGCACGGTCGCGCTGCCGACGTGCGGCAACAGCACCACGTTGTCGAGCCCGGTCAGCGCCTTCGGCACGTGCGGCTCGTCGGTGTAGACGTCCAGTCCCGCACCGGCCAGCCGGCCCTCGACCAGCGCCGCGACCAGCTCGGCCTCGTCGACCACCCTCCCCCGCGAGACGTTCACCAGGTACCCCTCCGGCCCCAGGGCGTCGAGCACCGCGCGGTCCACCAGCCCCGTGCTCGACGGTCCGCCGGTCACGGCCACCACCAGCACGTCCACCGACGCCGCCAACTCCACCGGCGACGCCGCATACGGGTACTCCACATCGGGCACCCGGCGCCGGTTGTGGTAGCTGATCGAACATCCGAAGGCCAACAGCCGCAACGCGATCGCGCGGCCGATCCGGCCGAGCCCGAGGATGCCCACCCGCGCTCCCCGCACGTCCCGCGTCAGCGGGAACATCCGCTCGACCGGCCACCGGCCCGCGCGCACGAACCGGTCCGCCGCCGAGAAGCCGCGCAGCGTGTCGAGCACCAACGCGACCGCGGTGTCCGCGACGGCGTCGTTGAGCACGTCGGGGGTGTTGCTCACGCCGATGCCGCGGGCGCGGGCGGCGTCGACGTCGATGGTGTCGTACCCGACGCCGAAGTTCACGATCGCCCCGAGGTTGGGCAGCGCGTCCATCAACGCGGCGTCGACGGCGCCGGCCCCCGAGGTCACGACGACGGTGATCTCACCGCCGTGCTCGACCAGGAACGCCGGATCGTCGGGCAGAACCCCATCGGGCAGAACATGGGCGTCGTAGTCGTCGCGCAGCGCCTGCGCCACCGCGGGCATCAGCGGGCCGACCTGAAGGACCTTGCTCATGTCGCCACCCTGCCCGGAACGCCCTGACCGCGCCACCGGCAACCCCCTGACGGCGTCGTCAGTTTCGCGTACGGTGGGGCCGTGGCCGTCCTCGACCGCAGCCGTGTCATCGCGGCGACACCGACGCAGATCTGGAACGTGCTCGCCGATTTCGGGGCGGTCAGCCGCTGGATGGACCGCGTCGACCACTCCTGCATCCTGGCCAGCACCCCGGACATGATCGGTACCACGCGGCGCATCCAGCTCGGCCGCACGGTGCTCGTGGAGCGGATCACCGAGTTCGACGAGCAGTTCGCGCTGGCCTACGACGTCGAGGGGCTGCCGAGGATCCTCGGCCGCGTCAGCAACCGCTGGACGCTGGAGGCCACCGGCGGCGGCGAGACCGTCGTGACCATCCACACCACCGCCACCCCGCCCGTGCGCCTGCTGATGGCGGCCAGCGCCGCCGCCATGCTCGCCGACCTCGCCGACTACCTGGAGGGCAGCCATGTCTGACCGGCCCGACATCGTGATCGTGATGACCGACGAGGAGCGGGCCGCCCCGCCCTACGAGCCGCCCGAGCTGACGGCCTGGCGCGACCGCACGCTGACCGGCCGCAAGTGGTTCGACGAGCACGGCGTCAGCTTCCAGCGCCACTACACCGGGTCGCTGGCGTGCGTGCCGAGCCGGCCGACGATCTTCACCGGCCAGTACCCCGACCTGCACGGCGTCACCCAGACCGACGGCATCGGCAAGAGCGCCGACGACTCGCGGATGCGCTGGTTGCGGCCCTTCGAGGTGCCGACGCTGGGCAACTGGTTCCGCGCCGCCGGCTACGACACCCACTACGACGGCAAGTGGCACATCTCCCACGCCGACCTCACCGACCCGGCCACCGGGCAGCCGCTGGCCACCAACGACGACGACGGCGTCGTCGACCCGGCCGCCGTCCGGCGCTACCTCGAGGCCGATCCCCTTGCCCCGTACGGGTTTTCCGGCTGGGTGGGCCCGGAGCCGCACGGCGCGCCGCTGGCCAACGCCGGGGTGCGGCGCGACAACCTGATCGCCGACCGGGTGGTCGCCTGGCTCAACGACCGCTACGAGCGGCGCCGCGCGGGCGACCCCGAGGCGCTCAAACCGTTCCTGCTCGTCGCGAGCTTCGTCAACCCGCACGACATCGTGCTGTTCCCGGCGTGGCAGCGGCGCAACCCGGTGCGCCCGTCGCCGCTGGATCCACCGCACGTGCCGCCGGCCCCGACCGCCGACGAGGACCTGTCCGACAAACCCGCCGCCCAGATCGCGTTCCGCGAGGCCTACTACACCGGTTACGGTCCGGCCCCGGCGATCGAGCGGTCCTACACCCGCAACGCCCAGCAGTACCGCGACCTGTACTACCGGCTGCACGCCGAGGTGGACGGTCCGCTGGACCGGGTGCGCCGCGCGGTCACCGACGGCGGGTCGGACAACGCGGTGCTGGTGCGCACCGCCGACCACGGCGACCTGCTCGGCGCGCACGGCGGGCTGCACCAGAAGTGGTTCAACCTCTACGACGAGGCCACCCGGGTGCCGTTCGTCGTCGCCCGGATCGGGGACCAGGCCACCGAGCCGCGCACGGTGACGGCGCCGACGTCGCACGTGGACATCGTGCCGACATTGTTGAGCGCGGCGGGCATCGACGTGGCGGCCACAGCCGAGAAGCTGGCCGAGACGTTCAGCGAGGTGCACCCGCTGCCGGGCCGCGACCTGATGTCGGTGGTCGACGGCGCGCCCGCCGACGAGGACCGCGCGATCTACCTGATGACCCGCGACAACGTGCTCGAGGGCGACACCGGCGCCTCCGGCCTGGCGCGCAAGCTCAAGCGCGCGACGAATCCTCCTGCACCGCTGCGGATCCGGGTTCCTGCGCACGTGGCGTCGAACTTCGAGGGTCTGGTGGTGCGCGTCGACGGGCACCTGTGGAAGCTGGTGCGCACGTTCGACGACCCGGCGACCTGGACCGAGCCCGGGGTGCGGCATCTGGCCGCCAACGGGATGGGTGGCGACGCGTACCGCAGCGAACCGCTCGACGACCAGTGGGAGCTCTACGACCTCACCGCCGACCCGACCGAGAGCGTCAACCGCTGGAGCGACCCGGATCTGCACGATCTGCGTCAGCGGTTGCGGATGCAGCTCAAACAGGTGCGGGCCGAGTCGATTCCCGAGCGCCGTAACCCGTGGCCGTACGTGCGGCGCCAACCGACGCCGCGCCGGTCCCGGCTGAACTTGCTACGGCGCGCTGCCCGCTGAAACGCCCCACACAGGCGTACGTTTAGGCCTTGATGAGTCGTTTCACCGAGGCCATGTACGACAACGCCCGGAGCAGCACCCACGGGCTGGTCACCGGTGAGCCGGTAGCCCCCGGTCCGGCACACCTGGGCGGAGGTGCACGAGCGGGCCGCACGCATCGCGGGCGGCCTGGCCGCCGCGGGGGTCGGGCACGGCGACGCGATCGCGGTGCTGGCCGGTGCGCCGGTCGAGATCGCGCCGACGGCGCAGGGCATCTGGATGCGCGGCGCCAGCCTGACCATGCTGCACCAGCCCACCCCGCGCACCGATCTGGTGCGCTGGGCCGAGGAGACCACCGCCGTGATCACGATGATCGCGGCCAAAGCCGTCATCGTGTCCGAACCGTTCATGGCCGCCGCACCCGTGCTGGCCGAGCTCGGCATGACGGTACTCACCGTCGACGACCTGTTGGCCTCGGCTCCGGTGGCACCCGTCGACACGGCCGACGACGACATCGCGCTGATGCAGCTGACGTCGGGATCCACCGGTTCTCCCAAGGCCGTTCAGATCACCCACGCCAACATCGTCGCCAACGCCGAGGCGATGACCGTCGGGTGCGACTTCGACATCGACACCGACGTGATCGTCAGCTGGCTGCCGTGCTTCCACGACATGGGCATGACGGGCTACCTAACCGTGCCGATGTACTACGGCGCCGAGCTGGTGAAGATCACCCCGATGGACTTTCTGCGCGACACGCTGTTGTGGGCCAGGCTGATCGACAAGTACAAGGGCACCATGACCGCGGCCCCGAACTTCGCGTACACGTTGTTCGCGAAGCGGTTGCGCCGTCAGGCGGTTCCGGGTGAGTTCGACCTGTCGTCGCTGCGTTGGGCGCTTTCGGGCGCCGAGCAGGTGGATCCGGCCGATGTGGAGGAGCTGTGCGACGCCGGTGCGCCGTTCGGGTTGCGGCCGGAGGCGATCGTGCCGGCGTACGGGATGGCGGAGACGACGGTCGCGGTGTCGT
>Ga0180222_1002488_pt1 | contig 14617 bp, 10 predicted proteins | sample eDN5th37CKraftOP_FD_151336 | JGI IMG/M metagenome (GOLD analysis project Ga0180222, IMG submission 151336) | Enriched Organic Plus compost microbial communities from Emeryville, California, USA - eDNA 5th pass 37_C Kraft OP (version 2) (version 2) ... | reverse complement strand
TCTTGGTGACGAGGTCGGGGAGATAGCGCTCGCTCTCGGCCATCGCCAGGCCGCAGGTCGGCAGCGCGACGCAGGCCATCGAGTTCAGCCGCAGGCCGCTGCGCTTCTCGAATTCGTTGAGGCCATAATCCTGCAGCAGCGCTTCGATGACCGGGCGATCCTCTGCCGCCACATCCGAAATGATGAGATTCTGGTTCGGGGTGAGGCGGAACGTGCCCTTGTGAACCTTGGCGATCGCCCGCAGCCCGTCCATCATCGGACGCTCCGGCGTATTGATCACGCGGCCGTTCTGGATGAACAGGGTGCAGTGCTCGCGGCCGTCCTCGCCCTTGATCCAGCCGAGCGGATCTCCGTTCGTGGTGAACGTATAGGACTTTGCCGCCGCGAACTTGAAGCCGAGACGCTGCTCGATCTCCGCCTTGATCCAGTCGAGGCCCTTGTCGTCGATGGTGTATTTGAAACGGGCATGAGCGCGGTCCACCCGATCGCCATAGTCGCGCTGCACCGACATCACGGCATCCACCGTCGCGATCACATGCGCCGCATCGATATAGCCGATCACGTTGCCGAGCCGCGGATATGTCTTCGGTGCCTGGTCGGTGCGTCCCAGCCCTCCGCCGATGGAGACGTTGAAGCCCTTCAGCCGGCCCCGCTGGGCGATCGCGATGAACCCGAGATCCTGGCTATAGACATCGATATCGTTGCTGGGCGGAATCGCGAAACCGATCTTGAACTTCCGCGGCATATAGGTGCGCCCGTAGAACGGCTCTTCGGGTTCGTCTTTCTTCTGCTCCTGGCGCTCCGCGCCGTACCAGATTTCGTCATAGGCCCGCGTCTTCAGCGTCGCGTGATTGCTCACCTGCGCAGCGAACGCATAGACGTCCGCATGCAGCCGCGACAGACTGGGATTGACGCTGCTCATGACGCCGCGATTGACGTCGCCGCAGGCCGCCTTGGTGTCCAGCACGACCTCGCGCAGGCCCTGAATCACCGTACGCAGATCACGCTTCAGCACGTGATGCAGTTGGAACGTCTGGCGGGTGGTCAGGCGCAGCGTGTTGCCCGCATAGGTACGCCCCAGGTCGTCCAGCTTCAGCCACTGGCTCGGGCTGCAGACGCCGCCCGGCAGCCTGACGCGAGCCATGAAGGAATAGGCCGATTCCAGCTTCTGCCGCCGCCGTTCATCGCGAATGTCACGGTCGTCCTGCTGATAGATGCCGAAGAACTTCATCAGCTTGGTGTCGCTCGCCGCGACAGCGCCGGTGACTTCGTCGGCCAGGCTCTGCACCACGGTTCCGCGCAACTGGTTGCTGTTCGCCTTCAGCGTCTCGTCAGGCCCCAGCTTGTCAAGCGGCTGGGACAGATCGCGACTCCGGTTCGGCTCCGCTCTCGCATCCATCGGATCACCTCAATACACATCACGCTGATAGCGCCGGTCGCGTTGCAAACCGACGAGATAGGCATCGGCCTCCTCGCGTCCGAGGCCGCCATGCTCCGCCACGATGTCGATCAGCGCGGAATGAACATCGGGGGCCATCTGCGCCGCGTCACCGCAGACGTAGATATGCGCGCCCTCCTCGAGCCAGGCATAGACGTCGCGGCCCTGCCGGCGCAGCTTGTCCTGAACATAGGTCTTGGGCGTGGCGTCGCGCGAGAACGCGAGATCGATCCGGGTCAGGATCTTGGTCTTGAGCCATTCGTGCCATTCCACCTGGTACAGGAAATCGCTGCGGAAGTTGCGCTCGCCGAAGAACAGCCATGATCGCCCCGCCGCGCCGCGGGCCTCGCGCTCCTGTACGAAAGCACGGTAGGGCGCGACGCCGGTGCCGGCGCCGATCATCAGGATCGGGGCGTCGTCGTCCGGCAGGCGGAAATGCTCGTTGGGTTGAACATAGACCGGCAACGTCGCATCGGCATCGGTCAGCGAGGCAAGATAGCCGGAGGCGACGCCGGTGCGGGGCAGATCGTGCAGCAGGTAGCGCACCGTGCTCACGGTCAGGTGGGCCTCGTCGGGGACGGCGGCAAGGCTCGATGCGATGGAATAGAGCCGCGGCTGCAGCGGCCGCAGGCCCGCAACGAACTGCTCGGCCGCAAGTCCGAGCGCCGGAAACCGGGTCACGATGTCGAGGACATGATGAGTGTGCAGGAATGCGGCGCGGGCCTCGGCCTGATCGGGCGCGCGCAGATGCTCCAGCTCTTTCGCCCCGGTGATGGCGGCCCAGTGGTCGAGAAAGCGCGGCGTCGCGGCGGTGATCTCGAAATGGCTCGTCAGCGCCTCGCCAAGGGGCGCCGTTCCCTTCTTCAGCGCAACCTGCGCGTCGGCCGGGAGCGACAGCCGCTCCAGTAGCGCGGCCACCAGCGCAGGATCGTTCTTCGGCACGATGCCGAGCGCGTCACCGGGTTGATAGCTCAGCCCGGAATCCGCCAGTGACAATTCGATATGCCGGGTTTCCTTGGTCGAGCCGCGGCCGGTCAGCACGATGTTGTCGATCACCGCCGCCGCGAAGGGATTTTTCTTGTCGAACCGCGCCGCAACGGCTGTGGCCGGCGCAGCGGCAGACTTCGCCGCCCCATCCGGCGGCGCCAGCCTTTGCACCACAGCCGCGATCCACGCCGCCGCCGCATCCTCGTAATCGACATCGCAATCGACACGCTCGGCGAGGCGTTGCGCCCCGAGTTCTTCGAGGCGGCGGTCGATACGCTTGCCGGCTTCGCAATAACGCTCATAGGTGGAATCGCCGAGCGCCAGCACGGCGAAGCGGAGCTGCGGCAGCCTGGGCGCCTTGCGTCCCTCGAGAAATTCGAAGAACTCGACCGCGCTCTGTGGCGGATCGCCCTCGCCGTGCGTGCTGGTGACGACCAGCAGGTCCTGCTCATCCTTCAGCGCACGCGTCTTGTAGTCCGCCATGTCGACGAGCCGGACCGTGCTGCCGCGCGCCTTCGCGGCCTCGGCAAGTGATTGCGCCAGCCCCTTGCTGTTGCCTGTCTCCGTACCGAACAGGACCGTGACGGTCCGCGTCGCAGGCGACGCCGCGGCCAACGATTGCTCGACGACGCGGTCCCCGACGCCGATTTCGGCCAGCGCGACGGCACTGCGCGCGTGATGGCCAAGACCGGTGAAATATCCGCTGATCCAGATCGCCTGCTCGCGCGTGACGGATGTCGCAAGCCCATTGATATGCTGCCACTGCTCGGCATTCAGCAGTGAACCCGGTAGCTCCAATTTCGTCATTCCATGCTTACCCTGGAGGCAACCGTTCGACTGGCGCGTCGTTGATCGGCATTTGAGCCATCACTCACATCTGGACGAGAGGCCGCCTGGACCGATCGCGCCGGCAGACGCCGCCGAGGCTTCGGCAGCAGCACAGCCAACCATGCTTCAAACCCGCGCGGCGCTCGTCGCCCGCTCTCCTGCAGAGAAAATCCGATTTTCCATTAAGGCAATACCGGCCGGAAAAAAGAAATGTTTCCTCTGCTCCGCCGCCCGAGACGATAAAGATTTTTCAAAATCGAAAGATTCCAAGTGACAGCCGACCAGCCGCCGATCACCCGGACTCGGATCCCGCGGGGCGTGATCGCGCCGGGCGATGGATCGATGGGAGCGCCATCACCCTTCGAGGCCCTTGCCGCGCAAGGACGCCCCAGGGTGAGGGCTTGCGATTCAGCCTGAACTCATCCCGCTTTCGTTTAGTGGCCGGCGGCAAAGACCCGATAGCGATTGGGCTTCAGACCGACCGGCTGTCCCGGGTCGAAGCAGTTGCCCTGCAGCGCATCGACCTCGATGATCTGCCCTGACTCACCGAGCGCGATTTCCACGCGGCGCGTCCGCCCGAGGCCGTGAACACGCCGGATCACGCCGCTCAGTTCGTGGTCCTCGGGAGAGCCGATCGCGATCTCCGAGGGCCGCACGAACAAAGCGGCCGCGCCATCCTTCACGCCCTGCGCGTCGAGGCCGCTGGCGCGACCGCCGAACTGGACGCGGCCGCCGTGGATCTCGATCGGCAGCCGTATCGATTCCCCGATGAACTCGTGGACGAATGCGGTGGCCGGACGCTCATAGATGTCCTCCGGCGTTCCGATCTGCTGAATGCGGCCTCTGTCCATCACAACGATGCGATCCGCCACTTCCAGCGCTTCTTCCTGGTCGTGGGTGACGAAAACCGAGGTCACATGGATTTCCTCATGCAGACTGCGCAGCCATCGCCGCAGTTCCTTGCGGACCTTGGCGTCGAGCGCGCCGAACGGCTCGTCAAGCAGAAGCACGCGGGGATCGACAGCGAGCGCCCGCGCCAGCGCCACCCGCTGGCGCTGGCCGCCTGAGAGCTGCGCGGGATAGCGTCCCGCCAGCGACTGCAGCTGGATCAGCTCGAGCAGCCGGCCCACGCGGGCGCGGACCTCCGCCTCGGACAGGCGCTGACTGCGCGGACGGACACGCAGGCCGAAGGCGATGTTCTCGAACACGGTGAGGTGCTTGAACAGCGCATAGTGCTGGAACACGAAGCCGACATTGCGGTCGCGCACGCTTCGCAACAAGGCGTTCTCGCCGTCGAACAGCACCTGTCCCTGATCCGGCCATTCCAGACCCGCAATGATCCGCAGCAGCGTGGTCTTGCCCGAGCCGGACGGCCCCAGCAGCGCAACCAGCTCCCCCGACCGGATGTCGAGGTCGACCCCGGCCAGCGCGGTGAAGGCGTTGAACTGTTTGACGACGTTGCTGACAGCGATCTTCATGCTTTCCCCTTTGCGAAAGGCCTATGCGTGCCGCGTGTAGCGCTCCAGCAGCGTCTTCGATATCAGTGTCAGGAGGGCAAGCAGCGCGAGCACGGAGGCCACCGCAAACGCGGCGACGAGTTGATATTCGTTATAGAGAATCTCGATATGCAGCGGCATCGTGTTGGTCTCGCCGCGGATATGTCCCGAGACCACCGAGACCGCGCCGAACTCGCCCATCGCACGCGCGTTGCAGAGCAGTACGCCGTAGAGCAGCGCCCATTTGACGTTCGGCATGGTGACGCGGAAGAACGTCTGAAGCCCCGAGGCGCCCAGCGAGATCGCCGCCTCCTCGTCCTGCGTGCCCTGCTCCTTCATCAGCGGGATGAGCTCGCGCGCGACGAAGGGAAAGGTGACGAGAACGGTTGCCAGAACGATTCCCGGAAGGGCGAAGATGATCCGGATGTCGTGAGCGATCAGATATTCACCGAAATATCCCTGCGCACCGAACAGCAGCACGAAGACCAGGCCGGAAATCACCGGGCTGATGGAGAACGGCAGGTCGATCAGCGTGATCAGAAAGCTCTTTCCGGGAAACTCGAACTTGGTGATGGCCCAGGCGGCGACCAGCCCGAGCACGAGATTGAGCGACACCGATATCGCCGCCACGATCAAGGTCAGGCGCACGGCGGCGATCGTATCGGGATGCGTCAGCGCGCCCAGATAGGGAAGAACCCCGTGAGAGAACGCCTGCACGAACACGATGACCAGCGGCAGCACCAGAAACAGCGAGAGAAACAGCAAGGCGACCGCGATGATGGCCCAGCGGACCAGCGGCGGATCGCTGCGGCTGCGTATGGCCGCGGCGCGTCTGGCAACCGTGTGGGCAGGCGCGACTTCCGCCAGAACCGTCATGTCAGCCTCCCGAAATCCGCGTTCCTGACCATTGCTGCAGCCGGTTGATCACGAACAGCAGGACGAACGACAGCAGCAGCATGACCACGGCGATCGCCGACGCGTCGGTGTATTTGAACTCCGAGAGCCGGATGACGATGAGAAGCGGAGCGATCTCGGAAACATTCGGGAGATTTCCGGCGATGAAGATCACCGAGCCGTACTCCCCGACGGCCCTTGCGAAGGCGAGCGCAAAGCCGGTCAGAAGCGCGGGAAGGATGACCGGCACGATCACCTTCGAGAAAATCTGCCATCGTGTCGCCCCCAGCGTTGCCGCCGCCTCCTCAAGCTCCACTTCAAGATCGAGCAGAACCGGCTGCACCGTCCGCACCACAAAGGGCAGGCCGATGAAGATCAAGGCGACGAGAATGCCGAGAGGCGTGAACGCCACCTTGATTCCGAGCGGGACCAGCAGCCGGCCGATCCAGCCGTTCTCGGCAAACAACGTGGTCAGTGAAATGCCTGCGACGGCCGTCGGCAGCGCGAAGGGAATATCGATGAGAGCATCAAAGATCCGCCGCCCCGGAAAATCGTAGCGCGCCAATGCCCATACGATGACAGTCCCAAAGACGAGATTGATCACCGCGGCGAGCAGCGCCAGTCCGAAGCTGATCTGCAGGGCATGAAGCGTGCGGCGGCTGGTCACGATCGACCAGAAATCGCTGAAGCCCAGTTCGGCGCTCTTGAGGAAAAGCCCGATCAAGGGAATGAGAACGATCAGGGCGAGCCAGCTCAAGGTCAGGCCGAGGGTGATCCCGAATCCCGGAATCACGCTCGGCTGCCGTCCCTTGAAGCGCCGGGCGCCGGATACCCTGCCCGGCCCGATCGTCCCGGCGATATCGGCACTCGACGTCACGGGTTATAGATCTCGTCAAAGATTCCCTTGTCGGCGAAATGCTTGGTCTGCGCTGCGCGCCAGCCGCCGAACACCTCGTCGACCGTGAAGAGATTGAGCTTCGGGAACTGGGCCTCGTATTTCTTTGCCACTTCCGGATCGCGCGGACGATAGTAATTCTTGGCGGATATTTCCTGGCCCTCTTTGGTGTAGATGAATTTCAGGTAGCTCTCCGCGGCGGCACGGGTGCCTTTCCGGTCCACGATCTTGTCGACGACAGCGACCGGCGGCTCGGCGAGAATGGAGACCGAAGGAATGACGATCTCGAACTTGTCCTTGCCGAGTTCGTTGATGGCGAGAAAGGCCTCATTCTCCCAGGAGATGAAGACGTCGCCCACGCCGCGCTCGACGAAGGTGATGGTCGATCCCCGCGCCCCGGTATCGAGCACCGGCACGTTCTTGTAGAGCTTGCGGACGAAGTCCTTGGCGCTGTCTTCGCTGCCTGTCTTCTTCAGCTCATAGCCCCACGCAGCAAGGTAATTCCACCGCGCGCCGCCCGAGGTCTTCGGATTCGGCGTGATAACCTGGACGCCCGGCTTGACCAGATCGTCCCAGTCCTTGATCCCTTTCGGATTGCCCTTGCGCACGAGGAAGACGATGGTCGAGGTATAGGGTGCGGAGTTCTGCGGCAGGCGCTTCTGCCAGTCCTTGGCAAGGATGCCCTTGTCGGCGATGGCATCGATGTCATAGGCGAGCGCGAGCGTGACGACATCGGCATCGAGACCGTCGATCACCGAACGGGCCTGCTTGCCGGAGCCGCCATGCGATGCCTTCACCTCGATGGTCTTGCCGGTGTCCGCATGATACTTCGCGGCGAAAGCGGCGTTGATGGCTGCATAGAGTTCCCGCGTCGGGTCGTAAGAAACATTCAGCAAAGTAATATCTGCGGCAGCCGCGTGGCCGGCCATGATCAAGCCTGCAGCCAGCCCGAGAACGATACGTCGCATCAAAACCTCCATCAGCGGATGGCCATAGCGGCCATCCCGGATTGCCTTAGCGTGCGTTGACGATCTCGATCATGTCAATGAAAGGCCCTTCTCTATTTCGATGGCGCCTGATCATGCCGTGCTCCCGCTCGGCGTGATCGGGGCAGGCCCTTGCCGCTGCATCCGCTTCTCGTCGCCGTAACGGCTTCAAACAGCTCCGCGCAGTTTCGAACCGAAAACGATCGGAGCACCGCCTCTTCCCTCACCGAACGGAACCGAGCGCTCGTGCGCCTCGGAGAGCGGTGTGGCGTTCTCGGCGCGCGCCGCCACTTCGCCGATCACGAGAAGGGCCGGACCGCCGCCCGCCGCCTCAGCCAGCCGCGGCAACTCGTCCAGCCGTCCGACCAACGCCTGCGATCCCGACCGCGTTCCCCGCGCGAGGACGGCGGTGGGCGTATGCGGGCTGCGCCCCGCAGCGGTCAGCTTCGCGCGCACCGCATCCGCAGCGGACAGCCCCATATAGACGACGACGGTCGCCTTGGCGTCGGCGAGCCCTGCCCAGTCGACATGCTGCGTGTCGTCCGCGGTGCTGGCGGTCACGAAACTGAGCTGCGTGGCTTCGTTGCGGAAGGTCAGCGGCAAGCCGGCTTCGGCGGCGCATCCAAGCGCCGCCGTGATGCCCGGCACCACCACCGTGGGGATTCCCGCCGCGCGAAGATAAGCGAGCTCTTCCCCGCCGCGGCCGAACACGAAAGGATCGCCGCTCTTCAGCCGCACGACCTTCCTGCCGCTGCGCGCGGCTTCGACCATGCGGCGATTGATCTCGTCCTGGCCTATGCCGGGCTTGCCCTTGCGCTTGCCGACGAAAACGCATTCCGCATCACGCCGGGCGCGATCAAGGATCTCCCGGGTGACGAGATGATCGTAGAAGATGATATCGGCGTTCTGCACCGCGTGAAGCGCGCGGAGCGTCAGGAGATCCGGATCACCGGGGCCGGCGCCGACCAGGTGCACCACGCCCGGGACCGACACCATCCCTCCGAGTCCCGTCGTCAGGTCTTGCCGCAGGGCCTGCTCGGCCTCGTGCGCGCGGCCCGACAGCAGCAGCGCGCCGATCGGCCCATCGGCGACACGCTCCCAGAACAGCCGCGGCGAGAATTGCGGCAGCCGCTTGCGCAGCGCCGCCAGTTCGGGACGGTAACGCTTCATCAGCGCGGCCAGTTCACCGATCCTTGCCGGCAGGATCGCCTCGATCCGTTCCCGAATCCGGCGCGCCAGGACCGGCGAAGCCCCTGCGGTCCCGATCGCGACCGTGACATCTCCGCGATTGACGATCGCTGGAAAGATGAAGGTCGACAGATCGGGCCGATCGACCACGTTCACCGCGACGCCGAGCCCACGCGCGCGCGCTGCGAGGCGCGCATCGACCGGATCGCCCGCTGCGATCACCACCGCGATCGCCTGGCTGAGATCCACATCGCGGGGCTCGCCCTGCACCACCTCGATCGGGCCGGCATAATGCCGGGCCGACAAGGCCCGGATCGCGCTGGATTCGTCAGGAACGAACCACCTCACGCGGGCGCCCGCTGCCCGCAGCAGATGCAGCTTCGCCGCCGCCTCCGCCCCGGCACCAACGAGGACGATATGGCCGGTCGCGAGATGGACGAAGATGGGAAGAAAACTCATCGCGCGGAAATCCCTGTTGACTAGAATTATTTTCGATATAATACTCAAAAATCATCATCGTATAGTAAAATATTCTACTATCAATGATGGGATTTCTGGCACGCCGCATGCGCGATTCTGCAAAATCCGATACGATCCGTTTCATTCCCTCTTTCCAGGGCGCCGATTTGTCGCCTGACCGAGGCCAAGGACGCATCGCTCCGGGTTCGAATCCGGGGCTTGGGATCAACTCTGAATTCCACCGATGCGTACGACCTGCCGACAGTCAGGAGTGAGGCCATGGATCGGCTGGACGAGTTGGAAGCGCAGAGCATCTACATCTTCCGGGAGGCGTTCGAGCGCCTGCGGAAGGTGGCTCTGCTATGGTCGCTCGGCAAGGATTCCAACGTGATGATCTGGCTGGCACGCAAGGCCTTCTTCGGGCGCGTGCCGTTCCCGGTGATGCATGTCGACACCGGCAAGAAATTCCCGGAGATGTATGCCTTCCGCGATCGCTATGCGCAGGAATGGAATCTCGATCTCATCGTCGAGCAGTGCCCTCCGATCGAGGCCGTCGATCCGACATTGCCGCCCGCCGCCCGCTCGGCCGCGCGCAAGACCGAAGGGTTGAAGCTGGCGCTCGCCAAGCATGGATTTGACGGCCTGTTCGCCGGCATCCGCCGCGACGAGGAAGCGACGCGCGCCAAGGAGCGCGTGTTCTCGCCGCGTGGCACCCAGGGCGGCTGGGACGTGCGCGATCAGCCCGCCGAGTTCTGGAACCACTTCAACGCCTCTCCGCCGCCGGGGACGCATCTGCGCGTCCACCCGATCCTGCAATGGACCGAAAGCGACATCTGGCGCTACACGCGCCGTGAAGGCATTCCGATCATCTCGCTCTATCTGTCGCAAAACGGGAAACGATACCGCTCGCTCGGCGACGCCGACATCACCTTCCCTGTCGCATCGGACGCGAGTTCGATCGATGACATCATCGCAGAGCTCGACGCCACCAGGATTCCCGAACGCGCCGGCCGCGCCATGGATCATGAGTCGGAAGATGCCTTCGAGCGGCTGCGCACCTCCGGATATTTGTAACCTTCGCAACGCACCCGATATTCCATGACAATCCTTGTTTCTCCCCAGCACCCGCCCGTGGTAGCCAGCCGGCCCCTGGTTCGTATCGTCGTCGTCGGTCACGTCGATCACGGCAAGTCAACCCTGATCGGCCGACTGCTGCATGACACCGGCAGCCTGCCGGACGGCAAGCTCGCGCAACTGCGCGACATCAGCACGCGACGCGGCATGCCATTCGAATGGTCGTTCGTGCTCGATGCATTGCAGACCGAGCGGGATCAGAACATCACCATCGATACCAGCCAGATCCGGTTTCAGACGCCGGCGCGCGATTTCGTGCTGATCGACGCGCCGGGCCATGTGGAATTTCTTCGCAACATGATCACCGGCGCGGCGCAGGCCGACGCGGCCGTTCTCGTCGTCGATGCCGTCGAGGGCGTGCAGGAACAGACACGGCGGCACGGCTATCTGCTCCAGCTGCTTGGCATCCGGCAGATCATCGTCGTCATCAACAAGATGGATCGCGTGGCATATGACATCGCGCGCTTTGCCGAGCTGGAAGCCGACATCACCGATTATCTTGCCGGGCTGTCGCTGGCGCCGCTGGCGGTGATCCCGATTTCGGCGCGACAGGGCGAAGGCATCACGACACGAAGCGCCGAGCCGAGCCGCGGACGGCCGACGCTGGTGGATACCCTCGATACGCTGATCCCCGCCCGGCACACGCCGGACCTGCCGTTACGGTTTCCGGTCCAGGCGATCTACAAGTTCGACGACCGGCGGATTCTGGCCGGACGCGTCGAGAGCGGCCGGATCGCCATCGGGGACGATGTGGTGGTGCTGCCTGCCGGCGCGCGGACGCGGGTTAAGAGCATCGAGTCGTGGCCCGCTCCCGGCCTCGATGACACGACGCACCATGCCTCGGCCGGGCAATCCATCGGCATCACGCTGAGCGATCCGCTGTTCATCGAGCGTGGCGCCGTCATTGCCCGCGCGGATGCGCCGGCGTCGGTCGGGCGGCTCGTGCGCGCACGCATCTTCTGGTTCGATTCCACGCCGTTGCAGGCCGGTGCCACGGTCGTCGTGCGTCTCGCCACGGAAAGCGCGCAGGGCGTGGTGAGCGCGATCCGCACCGCGGTCGATCCGGGCTCGCTGGCGCCCGCGGGCGACGCGGCATCGATCGGGCGCAACCATGTCGGCGAGATCGAACTGACATTGGACAAGCCGATTGCCGCCGACCCTTATGAAACCAACCCGAGCACCGGCCGCCTGGTGCTGGAGGCCAATGGCCGGATTGCCGGCGGCGGCCTGCTGCTACGGATCGGCAATGAGGTGCAGCCGGCAGTAGCGCCATCGAAAACCATCAGCCTCAAGGACGACGCGGCGACGCTCGCCCCCGTGCTGCACCGGCTGTCGCCGGGGCAGCGGATCGCGCAGCTCCGCCGCCATCTTGCCGGCGAGATCGTCTTCACCACCAGCTTCGGCCTGGAGGACCAGCTCATCCTGCACTGGATCGCCGAGCACGGTCTCGACATCGCCGTCGTCACACTCGACACCGGCCGCCTGTTCGAGGAGACCTATGCGCTCTGGGCAGCAACGGAAGAACGCTACGGCCTGCGCATCCGCGCCATGGCGCCGAACCACGATCACCTGGAAGCACTGGTCGCGCGGCAGGGGATCAACGGCTTCTACCGGTCCCGGGAGGCGCGGGAAGCCTGCTGCCATGTCCGCAAGGTGGAGCCGCTGAACCGCGCGCTGTCCGGTGCCGACGGATGGATCACGGGCCTGCGCGCCGAACAGTCGGCGCATCGCGCCGGCATGGCCGTGATCGAGGCTGACGCCGGCCGGCACCTGCTGAAACTCAACCCGCTGTTCGACTGGACCCGGGCGGAGGTTGCGGACTTTGCCGCAAGGCATGCCGTGCCCGTCAATCCTCTGCACGACCGCGGCTTCGCCTCGATCGGCTGCGCCCCCTGCACCCGCGCGATCGCCCCCGGCGAGCCCGAGCGGGCCGGACGCTGGTGGTGGGAGCAGGACGGCAAGACGGAATGCGGCCTGCATCTCAGGCCTAAGACCTGACGACGGCCAGAGGCGGCCGGCCGACCGGCATCTGATCGGCGGCGATGGTGGCGGTCAGGCCGCGCGGTCGGACTGCGCGGAAGCCTTGCGGAAGCGGATCAGGGAGAAGTGGCCCATCGGCGGCATCGGACGGCGCTCGATCAAGCTGACGCCGTGATGCGACGCGGCCCAGTCGGCGAGCCGCGCCCAGGGAAATTCGGGCCGCCAGCCGAGGCGCCGTGCGAGCGGCGAAAACGCCAGCTCGAAAACCCGGCGCGGGCCGCTCTCGGCTCCGATATGGTTGACCAGGATCAGTTCACCGCCCGGCTTCAGCACGCGCAGGAAATCGTCCAGCGTCGCTTCCGGATCGGGCACCGCCGTAATCACATATTGCGCCACCACGGCATCGAAAGCGTTGTCCGGGAAGGCGAGAGCTTTCGCGTCCATCACCGCGAGGGTCTCGACATTGCGCAGGTTCAGCGCCCGCACCCGCTCCTGCGCCTTGCGCAGCATCGGCTCGGAAATATCGACCCCGCACAGCCGGACGGTCGGCGCATAGTCCGACAGCGAAAGACCCGTCCCGATGCCGACGTCGAGGACGCGGCCGCCGATCCTGTTCGCCTCGGCAATGGTGGATTGCCGCCCCTGGTCGAAGACCTTGCCGAAGACGAGATCGTAGACGGGAGCCCAGCGCCCATATGCTTTCGCGACGCCGTCGCGATCAATATCCTTGCCCATGCCTCAGCCGTACCTAGCCGCGTGCCGCGACGTCAACGAGTTGCGGCCTGAGCACACCGCGAGCCGGCGCGGATGCATCCTCGCCCCGGGCGGCCGCGCTCTTGATGAAGCCGCCGCCGAGCACGCGCGCCTGCCCGCTCGGCGCGTCGTAAAAGACACAGGCCTGCCCGGGCGAGACGCCCTCTTCGCCGGCCAACAGCTCGACGACATAGCCGCCGTCGAGGCAACGCAGCCGCGCGGCCTGCGGGGCTCGGGTCGAGCGAACCCGCACATAGAGGTCGAGGCCATCGCCGACGGCGCGCTCCAGCGTGCCGTCGCCGATCCAGTTGATGTCACGCAAGGTGATGAGGTGCATGCGCAAGGCTTCGCGCGGCCCGACCACCACGCGCTTGCGTGCGACGTCGAGCTTCACGACGTAAAGCGGCGCACTCGCCGCAATGCCAAGGCCACGCCGCTGCCCGATGGTGAAATGCGCGATGCCCTGATGTCGCCCGAGAACGCGGCCGGAGAGATCGACGATTTCCCCGGGCTCCAGCGCATTGGGCTTGAGCCGCTCGATGATATCGGTATAGCGCCCGGTCGGCACGAAGCAGATATCCTGGCTGTCGTGCTTGTCCGCCACCGTCAGCCCGAAACGCCGCGCCAGCTCCCGCACCTGCGGCTTGCTCATGTCGCCGAGCGGAAAACGCAGGTGGCTCAATTGCTCCTTGGTCGTCGCGAACAGGAAATAGCTCTGGTCGCGATCGGCATCCGCCGCGCAGACCATGGCGCGCGATCCATCCGCCAGGCGCCGCGATCCGACGTAATGGCCCGTCGCCAGCACGGAGGCGCCGAGGTCGCGCGCGGTGTCCAGCATGTCGCGGAACTTGACCGAGCGATTGCACTCGATGCAGGGCACCGGCGTCTCGCCCAGCGCGTAGCTTTCGGCAAAGCTGCTGATCACCGAGTCGCGGAAGCGGCTTTCGTAATCGAGCACGTAATGCGGGATGCCGAGGCGGGCGGCCACGTCGCGCGCGTCGTGGATGTCCTGGCCGGCGCAGCAGGCGCCCTTGCGATGCGTCGCCTCGCCATGATCGTAGAGCTGCAGCGTGATGCCGACAACGTCATAGCCCTCGGACTTCAGCAACGCCGCCGTGACCGACGAATCCACGCCGCCCGACATCGCCACGACAACGCGGGTGTCCTGCGGGCGTCCTTCGATATCGAGACTGTTCAGCATTGGCCCGGTCTTGCTCGCGATCACGCCGGCACCCTCGCGATCCTCAGATCTGAGACAATCGACGGGCGCGCTACATACCGCCAATGGAGGCAGATACTCCTTTAATATAGTTCGCTTTCCGGCGAAGCAATGATGCCTCGCCAGATGCAGCGCCATCGGCAAATCTTGCCGCAGGGCAAATAACGGCGCCTCAGCGGTCTGCACGGCCTGTCCTGGACCGATGCAACCGACTGACAAATAAATAGATTTTTCCTTGCTTCAAATGGCCCGAGGTTTGCTCTGAGGTTCATCGCCGGCTTAGCGCGAGGTCCTCATTGTGTTCGGTGTTACCCCAGAATCCTTCTCAACTGCGCCCGCTCCGACGGAACCGCGGCGATC
>Ga0180222_1002486_pt1 | contig 14633 bp, 12 predicted proteins | sample eDN5th37CKraftOP_FD_151336 | JGI IMG/M metagenome (GOLD analysis project Ga0180222, IMG submission 151336) | Enriched Organic Plus compost microbial communities from Emeryville, California, USA - eDNA 5th pass 37_C Kraft OP (version 2) (version 2) ... | reverse complement strand
GCTGGGATCGAAGGCATAGATGTCGTTGAGGGTGATGAGCCGGCCGGTCATATAATATCTGTGGTCCTTGAACCGCGCATAGGCCTCGCGGACATAGGCGTCGGGCACGAAATCCTCGCCGAAGAAGCGGATATAGGCCTGCGGATATTCATAGCCGACCGAAGGATCGGGGAAGAAGCGCAGCACCTGATGCGCGCGGATCGCCCAGCTCACTTCCTCGTCCACATAGGGCTCGACCATCATCGCGCCCCAATAGCCATGGTCGCCGTTGATGAAGCCGGTGACGCTGATGTCATGCAGCAGGCAGGCCAGCACCACCTTCTCGTCATGGCCGTTGATCCGCGCCAGCCGCGCGCTCTGCAGCACATGCTGGGTATAGCCGAAGCGCAGGCGGAAGAAGTCCATGAGCGTGGGCTTCTCCGGCATCGGCGGGATGCGCGGGTCCGGCCCCATGAGGAAATGCCGGCCGGCCTCCAGCGCGTCGAACATGTCGTGGCGCGGGGTCGAAGGATCATGCTCGCCCGAGACATAGACGGCCGAGCGGATCGGCGCGGGGTCGTGCGCGGCGACCTTGCGCTCCAGTTCCACCGTCATGTCATGCTCGAGCGCGTCGGCCCGTTGCGAGATGGATGGCATCGATCTGCTCCCGATTGCCGCGCGACCGTGGCGGCGCGACCTGCCTGCGACCATGGGGACCGCTCGCCCTGCAAGTGCCGAACGGCCGCCCCTCCTTTGAACGAAGGACGGCGCTTCGACAAGCGCGGCCTGAGCGGAGCAGCCCGATGGCGCCTCAGTGCATGGTCTTGCAGGCGCTGGTGAACACCATCTCACGCAGCGCGGGGAAATTGGGGATGTCGTAAAGCGAGGCATCGTCGCTGCCGATGATCTCGCAGCGCCCCTGCCACAGGCGAAGGTCGAGATCCTCCGGCTTCACGATCGATCGGCTGCCGATGTCGTAGAAGGACCAGACGCGCGGCCGTGTATGATCCTCGCTATTCTGATCGACGACGAGCGCGAGCCTGTCCGTGGTCAGGCGGACGACCGAGCCGACCGGATAGATGCCGATGCACTCGATGAACTGGGCCAGGAGATCGGGATCGAACTGGCCCGTCATGTCCATGGTCATGACGGTCAGCGCCGCATTGGGATCGATCCGGGGGCGATGGGGCCGGTCGGACGTCAGCGAATCATAGACGTCGCAGATCGCCGCCATCCGGCCGAGCAGGCCGATCTCCTCGCCCGCGATGCCGCGCGGATAGCCGCTGCCGTCGAAGCGCTCATGATGATCGAGGCAGACCTGCGTCACCGCCTCGGACATCTCGCCGCCCAGCTTCAGGAAATCATGGCCGAGCCGCGTATGGGTCTGGACCACTTCCCGCTCACCGGCCGAGAGATCCTCGAAGATCGTCGACACATCGATGGGCAGATGGCCCATGCCGACATCCATCAGCAGGCCGGCCAGCCCGGCTTCCCTGACGCTCTCCGGCTTGAAGCCGAGCTGCCGCGCGAGCGCGATCATCAGCGCGCTCACGGCCAGCGCATGGGCATAGAGCGACATATTCTCGCGGCGCACGCGCATGAGGCCGTTGAAAGCATGGGGATTGCGCTGGACCGACGCGAACAGGTCATCGATGATCGGCTCGACCTGACCCAGCGAGATGGCCCGGCCGAGCCGCGCCTGCTCGATCACGGCCGCCAGGATCCGGCTGGAGCGGGCCAGCACCGCCCGGGCATGGCCGACCTCGCGCGCGATGCTCACGGGACTGGTAGACCGGCTGTCGAAGCCCACGGCATTGAAGCGCGGCGCCGGCGCGCTCGTGACGGCACGCCGCCGCTCGGCCTCGATCCGATCGCTTGGCGGCACGCCGCCGGTCGTCACGCTGACCAGCGGACGCCGCCGGGCCGGCGCGGCCGGCGGCCTCGGCCCGCCCACGTCCGCGCCCTTCTCGATGTCGATGAGCACGCCCTCGACCTCGCTGGCATGCAGGTCGGCGAGCTGATCCGCGTCGGTCAGGAGGAACTTGGTGCGCCAGAACGGGTGCTTGAGCCAGTTCCCCTCAAGCTTGTGAATGAACATGCCGAGCCGCACATCGGCCACGTCGATCCGTTTCAACATCGGCTGCAGTCGCTCCACCCTCGCGGGGCGAATGTGCGCGGCGAGCTGATACCGAAGGCATAATGCTCATGGTTTCGGCCATGTTTGCCATGCCGATAAATGGCTTGAAACGGGAAAGCCTGGACAGGCCGGGCCTTCAATCCGGCCGGCGCCGGTCAGACCACCCGTCGGCCCGTGACCAGCTGATAGATCAGCACGACCGCAGCGACGACCAGCAGCAGGTGGATCAGCCCGCCGCCGCATGCAGCGCGAAGAAACCCAGAGCCCAGAGGATGAGGAGAATGACGAAGATGGTCCAAAGCATGGCTTTCTCCTGTCATGCGTATGAATGAACGCAAAACGCCGCACCATGCCCAATGGTTCCGCCGCCGCAATTCGGCGCGCCGCCCGTCGTGAAGCCGGAAACAGAAAAGCCCCGGAAACCTCGCGGTCCGGGGCTTGTCATGGTGGGCGTGGCAAGGATTGAACTTGCGACCCCTGCGATGTCAACACAGTGCTCTACCACTGAGCTACACGCCCACGGGGAGCGACGCCCTTACGCAAGCCGCCCGGCCGGCGCAAGCGCAAATCGTCGGCCGGGCGCCGCGTGGATCAGGGCAGGCCGCTGGCGCTGGTGCGGTCGAAGATGCGGTCGACTTCCATCACCAGGTCGCGCAGATGGAAGGGCTTGGAAAGGACCTTGGCCTCCGGCGCCACCCGGCCGGCCCGCAGCGTCACGGCCGCGAAGCCGGTGATGAACATGACGCGGGTCTCGGGCGCGATCGCGGCGGCATGCTGGGCCAGCTCGATCCCGTCCATCTCCGGCATCACGATGTCGGTCAGCAGCAGGTCGAAGCGCTCCGAGTCCAGCAGCGGCAGCGCCGCCGTGCCGCGGTCGACCGCGATCACTTCATAGCCCGACCGTTCCAGCGCCCGGCACAGATAATGTCGCATCGAATCATCGTCTTCAGCCACCAGAATGCGAATCATCGGCAGGCCCACCCACTTGTTCCTTGCTGTCCGGACGATCGACACCGCACGGGGCTTGGCGTCGCCGGCTGTCTTATGCGACAAGCCATTAACATTTTTCCATCGCAGCACAACGGATTGGCCGCAGGATCAACAGATCGAATGACAACGTCAGCAGGACCAAAGTCAAGCCCCTCGCTCACGCATGACGCATTCTTTCGCTTCGGCATGCCCGGGGCGATCGGGCCGATCCTGTTCGCCGTGCCCCATGCCGGCCGGGACTATGCGCCCGATCTGCTGGCCCGCGCCCGCGTCGCGCCCGACATATTGGCCCGGCTGGAAGATCGCCATGCCGATCGCCTTGCCGACGGCCTGATCGATCAGGGGCATTGCGTCATCGTCGCCCGCGCGCCGCGCGCGCTCATCGACCTCAACCGGGACGAAGGCGATGTCGATATCCGCGCCATCGCGGACGCGCCGTGGAGCTTCCGCGGCCAGGCAAGCGCCAAGACCCGGGGCGGCCTCGGCCTCATCCCCGAGCGGCTGGCGCAGATCGGCAATCTCTGGCGGGGTCCCCTCGCCTATGGCGAGCTGCGCCGCCGGATCGAGCAGATCCACCGCCCATATCATGCCGCCCTGGCCGAGGCACTGGAGGCGGCGCGGCAACGCCATGGCGTGGCGCTGCTCGTCGATATCCACTCCATGCCGCCGCTGCGCGACACGCCGGGCCTGCGCGAGCCGGCGCCGCGCGTGGTCATCGGCGACCGATTCGGGCGGAGCGCCGCCGACCGGCTCACCGACCTGTGCGCCGATGTCGTGCGCCGCCTGCCGCTGCCGGTGGCGATCAACGCGCCTTATTCAGGCAATCACATATTGGAGCGGCACGGGCGGCCGGAGCGCGGCATCCATGCCATCCAGATCGAGCTCGACCGCAGCCTCTATCTGGCGCCGGACATGATGACGCTGGGCGCCGGACTGCCGCTCATGCGGCAGCTGCTTGTCGATCTTGCCGCCATCGTCACGCAGGATCTCGCCGGGCGCGGCCTGCCGCTGGCGGCCGAATAGGGCCAGGCGCATTCGCCACATAAAAAACCACCCCGTGCGGTTGCACAGGGTGGCCCAGGTTCAGGGAGGAGACGTCCCGAAAGGGCGGGACGCCCACGCAACGACCCGAAAGGGGGAACAAGCCGCTGCGTAGGTACAAGGTAGGGCAACGCAATGCGGTTTTCAAGTGCGGCGCAGTGGAGTCTTGCGTTTTGGTTGATTAAGTCACCACCAGATCGGAGCGATCCCGCCGGGCGCCGAATGGGGACTGTCACCACGGCCCGACAGATGCCGAGCCTGGAAAAGCAAAGGCCTGCTCTCACGAGCAGGCCATCGTCATTTCATATCGCGCGATGCAGGCGCACTCAGTTCAACGGGATCGGCGCGAGCGGGCCGAGTCCCATCTGGCGCTGCGCCGCGAAAATCTCGCGCATGCCCTGCAGCGAGAAGATGTGCGCATAGACCAGTGGCAGCAGACCGCTCTGGCTGTACTTGCGCAGCTGGTCGCCGCGCAGCTCGCGCACCTTCGCCTCGTCCACCATCTGGAAACCGCGATAGACGAAGGGCGTGTCGTTGTCCGGCGCCTGGATGGACAGCTCGCCGTCCATCAGCAGGTTCGACTCCTTGAGATCCTGCATGAACTGCGCGGTGCGCGCGGCGGCCTGCTCGAAATTCTCGCAGAAGGTCAACAGGTCCTTGGTGAGCTGCGTCGCCTCGCCATTCTCGATGAGCGGGCGACCATCCTCGAACTCGCCGACGAATCCCGATGTCGGATCGAAGCAGAGGGACAGCTCCTCGCTGTTCGGCTTCGCCCGCACCAGCAGCCAGGGATAGCGCCGGACATAGGCGGGCACATAGCCGTCGTCGCGGCGCAGCCTGCCCTCGGCATCGACGAGCGTATTGACGCCCTCGTTGAGACCCATCAGCGCCAGCGGCACGGGATCGGCGCCGCTCGAGAAGACGATGGGCAGGAAGCGCTGGCACTGCGCGAACTCGTCGACCGTCAGCGGAACCGCATGGACGCCGACCAGATGCGGCGCCGTGTCATAGTTGCGCAGGCTGAAATTGGCGTGCTGCTCGACATTGAGCGGGATGATGTCCTTGTAGAGGATCGGCAAGGATTGGATCGTCGGCGCGCTGGCCATGGCATCACTTCTCCTGGAACGGCGGAATGGCGGGCCTCGCCGTGGCGGGCGGGCGGATCGAGCGGGCCTTAATGGGCCGGCGAAGCGGACGCAAGGGGCACGAGCTTGCCCGGATTGAACAGGCCCTGCGGATCGAACGCGGCCTTGATCGCACGCACCGCATTGAGCTGGGCCGGCGCGGTCAGCCGGGCGAATTCGCCGATCTTCATCTGGCCGATGCCATGCTCGGCGGAGATGGAGCCGCCAGCCGCCACCACCTGGTCGTTGACATAGCGGGTCGCTTCCTCGCCATGCGCGGCGAGCCAGGCGCGCGCCGCCTCGATCCCCTGCCCTCGCGGCGCGCGGACATGGAAATGGACATTGCCGTCGCCCAGATGGCCGAAGGAGGAGGCCGTCGTGCCGGGAAAGCGCGCCTCGCAGGCAGCCGCCACCTCGGTCATGAAGCGCGGCATGCCGGCGATCGGCACGCTGATGTCGAACTGCAGCGCCGGGCCCTGCGCCCGCTCGGCCTCGGATGCGCTTTCGCGCAGCTTCCAGAAGGCCTCGGCCTGGCTCTCATTGGCCGCGACGGCGGCATCGACGACCAGATCCTGCTCGAACGCCTCGGCCAGCGCCATCTCCATGCGCTCCTGCGCATTCGGCGTGCTGTCCGCGCTGTCCAGATCGATCTCGATCAGTGCGTTCCAGGGCGTCTCGGTCTCGATCGGGCGCCGGGTGCCGGGAATGACGTCCAGGATGAAGCCGAGCGTGTCGGCCGCGATCACCTCGAAGCCCTCGACCACCGGCCCGAGCTGCGCTTCCATATGGCGAAGCAGCGCCAGCCCCTGCTCCGGACCGGCGAGCCCCACCCAGGCGACCGACCGGTCGGCGATGGCAGGCGCGAGGCGCAGGCTGGCCGCCGTGATGACGCCCAGCGTGCCTTCCGCGCCGATCAGCAGCTGCTTGAGGTCATAGCCGCGATTATCCTTCTTGAGCGCGGCGATGCCGTCATGGATGGAGCCGTCGGGCAGCACCGCCTCGATGCCCTCGACCAGCGCGCGCATCGTGCCGTGGCGCAGCACCTGCGTGCCGCCGGCATTGGTGGAGACGAGACCGCCGATCGTCGCCGAGCCCTTGGCGCCCAGGCTGAGCGGGAAGCGCCGGCCGACCGCCTCGGCCGCCTCGTGCAGCGTGGAGAGGATGACGCCGGCCTCGCACACGGCGATATTGGCCGCCGGATCGATGCTGCGGATGGCGTTCATCGCGCGCAGCGACAGGATGAGCGCGCTGCCGTCCGCCGGCGGCGTGGCGCCGCCGACCATCGAGGTGTTTCCACCCTGCGGCACCAGCGGCACGCCATGCTCGCGCGCGATGCGGACCATCGCCGCGACGTCCTGCGTCGAACGCGGCGTGAGGATGGCGATGGCCTCGCCACGGAACTTGCCCCGCCAGTCCTCCAGCCAGGGGACGACGAGATCACGGTCCTCGATGAGGCCGCGGGGACCGGCGACGGCACGAAAGGCATCCAGGGCTGCGGGCGAGATCATGCCCGGCCTTATGCCGCGCGGCGGCAGCGAACGCCAGCCCGAGCGCGGATCACGCGCCATGCCGGCATGCAATTAATCGGCTGTTCAAGCGCGGGCCTCTACGGCATGGTCTCGCCCTGGGGAACAGACTTGCCAGCGCTCGCGCCGACACTCATTGCGACCATGCTGCTCACGTCCGCGCCGGACGCCGATCACCCGACGCTTCGCGCGGGGACGGAACTGGCGCAAGTCACGATCGAGCAGCGCGTCATCATCCGCATTCCCATCGTGCAGACCCGCATGCCGCGCCCCAATACGGCCCGTGAGCAGGAGGCTGCGGCGGCCGCCGCCGCGCCCGAGCCGCCGCCACAGGCCGTGCGGGAAGTGGCGGGACCGCGCTGCCTGCCGCTCGCGCGCATCCGCGGCGCCATCATCAACCGGAACAGCGATGTCGTGATGGTGACGTTCCGCAGCAACCAGTTCCGCACCCATTTCGGCCGCGCCTGCCGGGCGATCGACTTCTATGCGGGCTTCTACATCGAGCCGGCCGAGGATGGCGCGCTCTGCGCCGGGCGGGACGAACTCCACGCCCGCAACGGCTCCTCCTGCGCCATCGAGCGCTTCTCGCGGCTGGTGCCGGCGGAGCCGGAGGACAGACCGGAACCCTGAGGCTGGAGAGCGGGTTTTCGGACATCCGCTGACGATCCCGTTCCTGTCATTCCGGGTCGCTCCGTTCGGGGAGAAGGTCGGCATTCCGCCTCAAACCGAGCTGCGAACCGATCCGCTCCTCACTCCGTTCGCCCTGAGCGAAGTCGAAGGGCTTGGCTGAGCCGCAGGCGAAGCCCACTTCGCTCCGCTTAGTAGCGCCCTTCGACTTCGCTCAGGGCGAACGGGGCTTGGGGTGGTTGTCGCCGCTCGAACTCCTGGCCGGCAACGCTGTGCCTGGGCGTCACGAAGCTGGCCCCTTCCCGCTTGATCGCACGAATCACGTGACGCAAACGGGTATCCATGGCGCCGCCAGGCAGTACATCCCGGCCATCCTCCGCGTGTTGCGTGCAGCCCGGCCCGGAAATCCTTGACACGGGCTTGGCTTTTGCCCATGCGGCGCTCGGCTGAACGCACTATGAACGCCGTGCCGGGCAGCCACGCTTTCTCCTGTCTCATGGAATCCTGATGCCCTTTGCCGATCTCGGCCTGTCGGATGAATTGCTGAAAGCCGTCGCGGAGGCGGGCTATAACGAGCCGACGCCGATCCAGGCGCAAGCCATCCCCTCGGTCCTCATGATGCGCGACATCATCGGCATCGCCCAGACCGGCACGGGCAAGACGGCCAGCTTCGTGCTGCCGATGATCGACATCCTCGCCCAGGGCCGCGCCCGTGCCCGCATGCCGCGCAGCCTCATCCTGGAGCCGACCCGCGAGCTGGCGGCGCAGGTCGCCGAGAATTTCGAGAAATATGGTAAATATCACAAGCTCTCCATGGCGCTGCTGATCGGCGGCGTCTCGATGGGCGACCAGGTGAAGGCGCTGGAGAAGGGCGTCGACGTGCTGATCGCCACGCCCGGCCGCCTCATGGACCTGTTCGAGCGCGGCAACATCCTGCTCACCGGCTGCTCGCTGCTCGTCATCGACGAGGCGGACCGGATGCTCGACATGGGCTTCATCCCGGACATCGAGAATATCTGCACCAAGCTGCCCGCCAACCGGCAGACGCTGCTCTTCTCGGCCACCATGCCGCCGCCGATCAAGAAGCTGGCGGACAAGTTCCTCTCCAATCCCAAGTCGATCGAGGTCGCCCGGCCCGCGACGGCGGGTGCCAACATCACGCAGATGCTGGTGCCGGTGGAAGAGAAGAAGAAGCGCGAGATGCTCCGCTCACTCCTGCGCAGCGAAGGCGTCGACAGCGCGATCATCTTCTGCAACCGCAAGACCGCCGTGCGCGAGCTCAACAAGAGCCTGCAGCGGCACGGCTTCAGGTCGGGCGAGATCCATGGCGACATCGACCAGTCCGCGCGGCTCGCCGAGCTGGAGCGGTTCAAGACCGGCGAGATCAATCTGCTGGTGGCCTCGGACGTCGCCGCGCGCGGGCTGGACATCAAGGGCGTGTCCCACGTCTTCAACTTCGACGCGCCCTGGCATCCGGACGATTATGTCCATCGCATCGGCCGCACCGGCCGCGCAGGCGCGACCGGCAAGGCCTTCACGTTCGTCACCCGCAGCGACGCCGAGGCGATCGACAATATCGAGAAGCTGATCGGCACGAAAATCCCGCGCTTGGAAAGTGGTCTGGCGGCCGACGAAGTGGACGATGCCGCCGAAGCGCCCAGGGGCAAGGCCGGCAACCGGCGCGGCCGCAAGCCGGCCAGGGAGAAAGGCGCCGCCGAGGCGAGACCGGCGGAGACGCGCCCCGAGCGCCCGCCCCGCTCCGAACGACCCAAGCGCGACCAAAGCCCGCGCCCGGCCCGACGCGAGCGAATCGAGGATGACGGTCCCGACGACGGCTGGAACGGCCCGACACCGGCCTTTCTTTCGGTAGGCTTCGGCAGCTGACACCGACCGCGAGAGGCGCAGCCCAGGCGCTATATTCGCACCCCGACAGGTCTGGACATCCTCGCCCGATCATGGCCCAAAACGCATTGCAATGCGCGAAACGCGCGCTTATAGGCAGCGCTCCCTGGGGGCTGTAGCTCAGTTGGGAGAGCGCATCGTTCGCAATGATGAGGTCAGGGGTTCGATTCCCCTCAGCTCCACCAGGGTTCCTGCAAATCACCACTCCTGCCGCCGGGCGAGCCAATGCGGACAGGTCGACGCTGCCTTGTTAGGTCATGGTCGTCATGGGCCATGGCACATCCGAAAGCTCTTTATCTCACTCCCGCGGAGGCGTAGTCATGCAACCCGGTTGGGGGTGGCTCTATGGGGAAGAAGGACGGGGGGAACGACTCCAATCGCAGGAATGAGTCGATCGAGGCGCTGCGCATAGTCGCGGCCTTCGCCATCGTCCTATTCCATAGCGGGGCGCCGGGTCACGATCTCGCTTATTCGGGCCTGATCGTATTCCTGCTTCTCTCGCCGGGCCTCGATTGCATGTTCAACTGGGAGCGGGTGCGATCTCCGGCGCTGCTGGCCAAGACTTTCATCATTCCATGGCTGTTCTGGATGGTCGTTTACGGCGCCCTGAATTTTCTGCGCGGATTGCCCCTTCTGGCCGGCCATGGCAGCCCCTTCGGCATATTCTACGGCACGGCGCCGCATCTCTGGTTCATGCCGGCCATGTTTGCCGCTCTGGCGGCTCTCAATGTCCTGAAACCGCGCATGAGCCCTGGCATGCTGTTCTGGCTCGCCACTCTCGGTGCCGCCGCGCTGCTCACGACCGCTTCGCTCTGGCGGCCGCCATCGACCGGATGGAGCGAACCTCTGGGCCAATGGATGCAGGCCGCGCCTATCGTCCTGGTCGGCATAGCGCTGGGGCTGGGCGGCAAGGTTCCGCGATGGGCGGCTATCGCCGGCGGTTCGTCCTTGGCCATTTCACTCGCAATTGTCGGCGCCACAGCGCTGCCCGGAGTCAGTATTCCCTATGTGCTCGGAACGCTCGTTACCGTTCCGGTTCTCTGGTTCGGGCCACGGAGCATAGGAGGCACGGGGATCATCCGGCAGATTTCGGCGTGCATGCTCGGTGTCTATCTCAGCCACATCTTCCTTCTGTCCGTCGTCAGCCGGATAACGGGGCATGGCAACTATCTGACCGCGATTCTCGCCTTCTCATGCGCCTTGGCGATCGTCTGGATCGCTCAGCGAATCGTGCCGATGTCGCAATTCGTCATCGGGCCCGCAATTCCCGGGAGGCGCCTCGCCCCCGTAACGAGGAGCCGCGTTTTGTGGCGCGGTACATGATCGCGCACCAAGGCGAAAGCTTTGCGCTCCGCGCAAAAGCCACAACATCTCTGGACAATCATGACCCGGAAGGGAATGAGCCGGCTGCGTCTCACGAAAAAAGGCCCCGCAAGTCCTGCGGGGCCTTTCTCCATTCTTCTTCCGTGTGACAGGCCGCTATAGCCGCCACGCCAGCTCAGTCCTTGGTCAGGAATGCCGGCGCGAATTCGGGTGCTTCGCCCTCATCATCGCCGCCTGAGCGCTCGCGGCGGGGGGCACGGTCGCCACGATCCCGGCGCGGGCCGCGCTCGCCACGGCCGCCGCGATCATTGCGGCCGCCACGGTCGCCACGATCACCCCGGTCGCCGCGCGGTTCGCGCGCCGGGCGGGTGTCCTCCAGCTCCTCGCCGGTCTCCTGATCGACGACGCGCATCGACAGGCGGACCTTACCGCGTGGATCGATCTCGAGGACCTTGACCTTGACTTCCTGGCCCTCCTTGAGGACATCGGCCACCTTCTCGACCCGCTCGTTGCGGATCTCGGAGACGTGGACGAGGCCGTCCTTGCCGCCCATGAAGTTCACGAACGCGCCGAAATCGACCAGGTTCACGACCTTGCCATTGTAGATCTTGCCGACCTCGGGCTCCTCGACGATGCCGAGGATCCAGGCCTTGGCCGCCTCGATCTGCGAGAGATCGGACGAGCTGATCTTGATGACGCCCTCGTCGTCGATGTCGACCTTGGCGCCGGTCTCCGCGACGATCTCGCGGATGACCTTGCCGCCCGTGCCGATGACGTCGCGGATCTTCGACTTGTCGATCTGGATCGTCTCGATGCGCGGGGCATGGGCCGAAAGCTCCGATCGAACCTCGCCCAGCGCCTTGCTCATCTCGCCCAGGATATGCGCGCGGCCTTCCTTGGCCTGCGCCAGCGCCTGGCGCATGATCGCCTCGGTGATGCCGGCGACCTTGATGTCCATCTGCAGCGAGGTGATGCCCTCGCTGGTGCCGGCCACCTTGAAGTCCATGTCGCCGAGATGATCCTCGTCGCCCAGGATGTCGCTCAGCACCGTGAACTCGTCGCCTTCCAGGATGAGGCCCATGGCGATGCCGGAGACCGGGCGCTTCAGGGGCACGCCGGCGTCCATCATCGAGAGCGAGCCGCCGCAGACCGTCGCCATGGAGGAGGAGCCGTTGGACTCGGTGATGTCGGAGAGGACGCGCACCGTGTAGGGGAACTCGTCATGGCTCGGCAGCACCGGATGCAGCGCGCGCCACGCCAGCTTGCCATGGCCCACCTCGCGGCGGCCCGGCGCGCCGAAGCGGCCAACCTCGCCGACCGAATAGGGCGGGAAGTTATAGTGCAGCATGAAGCGCTCGTAGCTGAGCCCGTTGAGCCCGTCGATCATCTGCTCGGCGTCCTTGGTGCCGAGCGTGGTCGTGCAAATGGCCTGCGTCTCGCCGCGGGTGAACAGCGCCGAGCCGTGCGTGCGCGGCAGGAAGCCCACCATCGCCTCGATCGGGCGGATCTGCGTGGTGGTGCGCCCGTCGATGCGCTGGCCGTCCTTGAGGATGGCGGTGCGCACGATCTCGGCTTCCAGCTTCTTCACCAGCTTGATGCCGGCCATCACGGCCTGCGGATCGAGACCCTCGGCCGTGAAATATTCCTTGGCCTTGTCGCGAGCGGCGTTGAGCGCATTGGAGCGCTCGGACTTGTTGGTGAGCTTGTAGGCGGCCGCGATGTCGGCGCCGATCAAGCCCTTGAGCTTGGCCTTGAGCTCGGCATTGCCGTCGCCCAGGTCGATCTCCCACGGGTCCTTGGCGGCCTTCTCGGCGAGCTGGATGATCGCGTCGATGACCTTCCTGCTCTCCTTGTGGGCGAACATCACGGCGCCGAGCATGACTTCCTCGGACAGCTCCTTCGCCTCGGACTCGACCATCATCACGGCGGTGTCGGTGGCGGCGACGACGAGGTCCAGCTCGCCCGCCTTCACTTCTTCGAGGCTCGGGTTGAGCTGATATTCGCCATCCTTGTAGCCGACGCGCGCGGCGCCGATCGGGCCGAGGAACGGCACGCCCGACAGGGTGAGCGCCGCCGAGGCCGCGACCATCGCCACGATGTCCGGTTCATTCTCGCCATCGAACGACATGACCTGCGCGATCACGTTGATCTCGTTGTAGAAGCCTTCCGGGAACAGCGGGCGCACCGGGCGGTCGATGAGGCGGGAGACGAGCGTCTCCTTCTCGGTCGCGCCGCGCTCGCGCTTGAAGAAACCGCCCGGGATGCGCCCGGCGGCCGAGAATTTCTCCTGATAGTGGACGGTGAGCGGGAAGAAGTCCTGCCCTTCCTTCACCGACTTGGCGGCCGTGACCGCGCACAGCACCACGGTTTCGCCGAGGCTCGCGAGCACCGCGCCATCGGCCTGACGGGCAACGCGGCCCGTTTCGAGCTTGAGGGTCTTTCCGCCCCACTCGATTTCGACTGTCTTCACATTGAACATTGGTTTTCCTTCCACCCGCCGGCCCTATTGCGCGACGGGGCTTGCTTGCGGGCGATGTCGCCCATTGTCGCTTCCCCAACCCGTTCGGGCTGAGCCTGTCGAAGCCCCGTTCTTCTTCTCAGCCCTTCGACAAGCTCAGGGCGAACGGAGGAAGCTTTGTGTGGCCCTTGCCGCCGGATTGCGGCCAGGCCGGATATGAAAAGAGCGCCGCGACGGCGCCCTTTCCCTGATTATTTCCGAAGCCCGAGCTTCGCGATGAGCGCCGTATAGCGGCCCTCGTCCTTCTTCTTGAGATAGTCGAGCAGCGAGCGGCGCTTGTTGACCAGCATCAGCAGGCCGCGGCGGCTGTGATTATCCTTGTGGTGATCCTTGAAATGCTCGGTGAGGTTCGCGATGCGCTCGGTGAGGATGGCCACCTGCACTTCCGGCGAACCGGTATCGCCCTCGTGGCGGGCATTGTCCTTGATGAGCGCTTCCTTGCGCTCCAGCGTGATCGACATCGTCCATTCCTTTCATCTCAGAGATTGAACCCCCGCACGACCCGGATCCCGGGTCCCAAAGCCTCCACCAGCGCGACGGGCATATCGCCCTGCGTCGCCAGCATCAGACCCTGCCTGCGAGGATCCCCGGCGAGGGTTCGGCCCTGTTTCAGCGCCTTCGCCTGTTCGGGGGTGACGGGTAGAGCCGGGATGTCGTCCAGCCCCGCCGTCAATGGCAGCATATGCTGCGCAATGGCGCGCGCCTTAGCAGCATCGCGCAGAATGTCCAGTGAAATCGCGTCTTTCAGGGTGAAAGGACCCGCCTTGATGCGCCGCAACATGGTCACATGGCCCACCGTCCCGAGCGCCAGCGCGATGTCGCGCGCAAGGCTGCGGATATAGGTGCCCTTGGAGACATGGGCGACGAGAGTGACAGCTTCAAGCCCCACATCGTCATTCCCGCATTCGCGGAAATGACGGAGGTGCAGATGGTGGATCGTTACCGTCCGTCGCGTCATCTCCACTTGCTCGCCGGCCCGCGCCCGGTCGTAGGCGCGCGCACCGTCAACCTTTATCGCGCTATAGGCCGGCGGTGCCTGCTCGATCGCGCCGGTGAAGCGGGGCAGAACCGCCTCGATCCCGGCCGGCGTGGGCCGCGTCTCGGACGTGGCGATCACCGCGCCTTCGCGATCCAGCGTGTCTGTCTGGACACCGAAACCGATGGTGAACGCATAGATCTTGTCGCTGTCCAGCATCCGCCCGGCGAGCTTGGTCGCTTCGCCGACCGCGATCGGCAGCACACCGCTCGCAAGCGGATCGAGCGTGCCGCCATGGCCGACCTTGACCTTGGGCAGCCCCGCTTCGCGCAGCGCGCGCTTGACCGCACCGACGGCCTGGGTGGAGCCCAGGCCGACCGGCTTGTCGAGAATGATCCAGCCATGGAGCGGCTGCGGGGAGGGTTCGGGGGCGGTCATGCCGTCCCTTAGCCCTCCCGTCAGTTCCTGTCAGGCCCGAACCCCGTCGGCG
>Ga0180222_1002479_pt1 | contig 14711 bp, 12 predicted proteins | sample eDN5th37CKraftOP_FD_151336 | JGI IMG/M metagenome (GOLD analysis project Ga0180222, IMG submission 151336) | Enriched Organic Plus compost microbial communities from Emeryville, California, USA - eDNA 5th pass 37_C Kraft OP (version 2) (version 2) ... | reverse complement strand
ACCCGGAATTCGAACGGCCGTCCCTTGTCGAGCGAGGAATCGAACTTCTTGCCCCTGGCGCCATCGACATAGAGCCAGCCGGTGTAATGCACGACCGCGACCTGCCCGCGCCGCGGCAAGCGGCCCTTGCCCGGCTCGGTGTCGGCATATTGCAGGCCGGACGGCATGGTGGCGGTCATTTGTGGCACCGGCGGCCCGGCCGGTGCCGTGCCGGTCGTCGTGGTGCCGGCGCATCCGGCGAGGATCAGCGAAGCGGCGATGACAGCGGCGAGCGACGATACGCGGATACTGGGTCGCATGGGATGGCCCCGGCAGAACGAAGGACCATCATCGTAGCGCGTAGCCCGCATGAAGCGAAGCGGAATGCGGGGATGGTCGTGTCGTACCGCCCCCGGATTTCGCTGCGCTTCATCCGGGCTACGGTTGCGCATGCGTGGGGAAGGAGAAGAGGAGCGCGGCAAGGGGGACGGGGATGAGGCGCACGCTAGCAGCCTAACCGACCGAGCCTTTAGCACTCGAATCTTTTCGGACGATAATCTCCCCAAGCTTTGAGATCACGTATTTCTCTGCGTCTAGATGGGACGGCATGACCACTCCGACAATCGGCTTCCGAGGCTCTGAATTCCATTTTTTTGCTTCGCCGAATCCGTCTTTTCGGCGCCCCTTCTCGAACAAGTCTCGATACCGAAACGGCGAAATCCCGATGAAGGGTTGAAAGCTCGCTTTGTCAGCATCGCTTCTTTCCTCCACCTGAATTGAATCGCTGTGCAGTTGGCGCACATAGCTTTTTGGATACGGCTCTAGATAAACAACACGCTTTATCCCACTCGCCACAATATGCTTGGCACAAATGTGACAAGGGAAGGTCGTGCAGTATAAGGTAGATTCCCGTACGGACGATCCCGTCCTCGCAGCATCGCATATTGCTGACATCTCGGCGTGAATGATCCGACCAAATTCGATTAGGTCCATGACCCGAGCTTTACGATATTTTCCGCCTCGATCATCAGCGAGCAAATAGCTAACAATCTCCTTGGCCTCGCCCAAATTCAAAAGGTCAGCCGAAAGGAAATTGTCGTCCGACAAGCGAGAAATTACATCCGCAAAAATCTCGAGCTTATTCAGATCATTCGGATCGTGTCCCTGTCGAAAATCGCGACTATCCGAGCTATCGCCGGTCCAATACGTTCCGCCACCAGCGCGAGGCACCTAAGCTGATAATTTCGCCTGACTTCGAAATAATTGCGGCTCCAACCTGCCTAGAAAGGTCACAAGACCTGAGCGACGCAGACTTCGCCAAATACATCGCATATTCGTCTCTCGTAGGAGAAATTTCGTTACTGCCGAACAACGCGCTCATAAAGCGCTCGATAGCACTGTTGACAGTTTCCTTGTCGTTCGAGTCGACAAATACATCGCCCATCGGAAATGTATTTGTCATGTTCTGTCCAAAATCATCATCCTCCTTGCTGTCACGCTCTATCAGTTTCTTGGCGCCTTCTTTCGCAGTCTTGTCGTTAATAGTCCCGCGGGAGCGAATCTTTATTTTTGCAACAAGAAAGTCTTCTCGTTTTTGTGGCGCACCATAAATTGAAACTTGAACGAACTGACGACCGTATACTGATCTAAGTAGGGTGACCTCCTCAGGCGTCTTTAGCTGCCTAACGATCCAAGCAATCCGTGGCGGCTCATCTTTCCTATTCAGCCTTTGACGGTCTTGGTCGCGCAATCTCACGATGGCGCTTATTGCCAACGCTGCCATTATGTCCTTTGCTTTGAAATCGCGTCGAAGGATGTTTGCCGCTTCAATTTTTTGCTCGTAGCCTTCGATCACGTTGAGATTTTCGTTCACCGCGCCTGGCTTCAGATCATCCATCAACTTGGTGAGATGAATTAATTCTGTCTCGTACCCGAAGCTCTTCAGGGCGTCAGCAATCGCTTGTTGGATGTATTCCAAATCGACGCCAATCGGCCCGGCGAGCCCGAACACGAGGTCGGGAAAGTCCACAGCCGGTGAGAAGATGACTGGTGCGGTTGACGTTTTCGAAGTATTAACCGCTGTCCGCTCAGCTGACTGCGGTGTACTCTTTGATGATTCTTCCAGGCTCAAAGGAGGCTCCCTTGCGTCAAGCCCAAGCATTCTCGCCGGGTTGGTTACGAGAAGAGATTGGCTCAGCGCTACAGGAGGTTACACAACTCCAAGGTATCTCGGAAGGGTTGCGGAACTCCTTCCGGGACGTACGGACTAGGATCGACAGTTCTGACAGCCTTCGACGTCCGGCACCTCTGCCAGCGGTTACCAGCGATTCGACTGACCGCTAGACGGTCTAGCGCGGGTTGGTGGCAATCTGCCGCATCTTGTCCTAGTCATCACACCGGCAAATTGTCGTGCTTCCGTGCCGGCATCTCGACCTTCTTCGTGCGCAGCATCGCCAGAGCCCGCGCGATGCGCTTGCGGGTCGAGTGCGGCATGATCACGTCGTCGATATAGCCTCGCTCGGCGGCGACGAACGGCGACAGGAAGCGCTCCTCGTATTCCTTCGTGCGCGCGGCGATCTTGTCGGGATCGCCGATGTCGGCGCGGAAGATGATCTCCACCGCGCCCTTCGCGCCCATCACCGCGATCTGCGCCGAGGGCCAGGCATAGTTGAGATCGCCGCCGACATGCTTACTCGCCATCACGTCATAGGCGCCGCCGAAGGCCTTGCGCGTGATCACGGTGACGAGCGGCACACTCGCCTGCGAATAGGCGAACAGGAGCTTCGCGCCATGCTTGATCAGCCCGCCATATTCCTGCGCGGTGCCCGGCAGAAAGCCCGGCACGTCGACGAAGGTGACGATCGGGATTTCGAAGGCGTCGCAGAAGCGCACGAAGCGCGCGGCCTTGCGTGAGGCATCCGAGTCGAGCACGCCCGCGAGCACCATCGGCTGGTTGGCGACAAAGCCGACCGTGCGCCCGGCGATGCGGCCGAAGCCGGTGACGATGTTCTTGGCAAAGGTCGGCGAGATTTCGAAGAAGTCGCCCTCGTCCACGACCTTCAGGATCAGCTCCTTCATGTCGTAGGGCTTGTTCGGATTGTCGGGGATCAGGGTGTCGAGCGAGAAGTCGACACGGTCGGCGTCGTCGAGCGAAGGCCATTCCGGCACGCCCGCCGAACAGTTCGACGGCAGGAAGTCGATCAGCCGGCGCATCTGGAGCAGCGCCTCGACATCGTTCTCGAACGCGCCGTCGGCGACCGAGGATTTGGTCGCGTGCACCGAGGCGCCGCCGAGTTCTTCGGCCGTCACCACCTCGTTGGTCACGGTCTTCACCACGTCCGGGCCGGTGACGAACATATAGCTCGTGTCCTTCACCATGAAGATGAAGTCGGTCATCGCCGGCGAATAGACGTCGCCGCCCGCACACGGGCCCATGATCACGCTGATCTGCGGGATCACGCCCGACGCGATCACGTTGCGCTTGAAGACCTCGCCATAGCCGCCGAGCGCCGCGACGCCCTCCTGGATGCGGGCGCCGCCGGCGTCGAACAGGCCGATGATCGGCGCGCGCGCCTTCAGCGCCATGTCCTGGACCTTGACGATCTTCTGGGCATGGGTCTCGGACAGCGAGCCGCCGAACACCGTGAAGTCCTTGGAGAACAGGAACACGGTGCGCCCGTTCACCGTGCCCCAGCCGGTCACCACGCCGTCGCCGGGGATCTTCGACTTTTCCATGCCGAAGTCGCTGGAGCGGTGCTCCACGAACATGTCGAATTCCTCGAACGAGCCCTTGTCGAGGAGAAGTTCGATCCGCTCGCGCGCGGTGAGTTTTCCGCGCTTGTGCTGCGCCTCAATGCGGGCCTGTCCGCCGCCAATCCTTGCGTCCTTGCGGCGGATGTCGAGCTTCTCGATGATGTCTTTCATGGTGTCCCGAGCGTGAAATCAGCGGGAAATGGATAGCATGGAGTGCAAATGGGCGTCACGCGGGGGCTTCAACAGCCGCTGGCTTCCTGTTGAACGCCCGCAATGCCATCGCGATGGCGATCAGGATCACGCCCGCGAGCAGCACGGTGATCGCATTGGCGCCCAGGATCGCGAACCATTGCGTATAGAAATGGATGCCGCCGAACACCGCCGCGACATTGACCACCCAGCGCCGGCCGGCGCGCACGCCCCACAGCCCGACCGCGATCAGCGCGATCGCCCAGAGGATCGAGAACACCCAGTCCGGAATCAGCGCGCCGCGCGCGGTGAAGCTCGGCCCGCCCATCACGTCGTTCTGCGTCAGGTAGCGGAACAGCCGGAGCCGGTCGCCCCAGAGCGAGCCGATCCAGAAGCCGAAATTGACCAGCACGATCGCCATCCGCGCGGCGGTGAGCGCGATCCGTTCGTAATCGGCACGCACGCGCAGCGAGATCCGGTAAAGCACGAGCGCCAGCAGGGTAAAGATGACGATGGTGAGCGTCGGCTCCTGGATCGACAGCGAGTACATCGCGTGCACATAGCCGGTGCGCGCGCCGAGGCAGCCGGCGAGCGAGACCACCGACAAAGCGGCCATCAGGCTGGAGCGCGTCAGGATCGCGGTGCCGGCGAACATGGCGGTGACGAACAAAGCCGCGCGCAGCGATCCTTCGTCGTAGATCAAAAGGCCGCCTGCCCCGGTCAGCGCGCCGATGATGATCAGCGTCTGCGACAGAAGGCTCACCACCTCGCCGCGCACACTGGCCAGTCCGAGGCCGATCGCGAACACGATGCCGCCGATGATCGCGGCCGCGCCCGGGCTGAACCCGAATGCGGTGAGGAGGATCGTAACCGCGCCGGCGCTCGCCGCGATCACGCCGAACCCGGTCAGGATGTTGAGGCCGAGATGGCCGGTGTCCTGCGCGGCCAGCGCCTTCAGGCGATCGGCTTCGGCGGGGGTGAGCTTGCCGTCTTCGACGAGCTTGGACAGATCGAGGGTGATTTTCATGGTGCTCTATCGCAAGGCGGCCCGAAGTTCTCCGATGCGCCGGTCGTAAGCCTGCGCGATGCAGGCCGTGTCGGCGCAGGCGTTGCGCAGTCTGATCCAGCCGCGCTGACCGCTGGCGACGCCGGGGCGTGCGCGGGCGGCCTTGTAGAGCGCATCGAGATCGCGGTCGCGTTGCGCCAGCGCCGGGTCGTTGCAGATCGCCTGTTCGACCTGCGTCAGCCTGCCGGTGCAGGCAAAGCTCGGCGTCACCTGCGGTGAGACCGTGCGTTGCGGCGGCGGCGGGGTCAGCGTCGCGATCTGCTGCTGCGCGCCGCCGGACATCGCCTGCAATTGCGCGATGCGTTGGTCATAGGCCTGGGCGATGCACGGCACCGCATTGCCGCACCCATTGCGCTGCCCGATCCAGGCGCGCTGCTGGTCGCGGAGCGCAACGCGTTCTGTTTGCGGCAGGCGATCGGCGAGCCGGTAATAGACCTGCGACAGAATGCGGTCGCGCGCCGATAGCGCGGCGTCGCCGCAGATCGCCTGCTCCACCGGCTTGGTGTCGGCGCGGCAATCGAAGCTCGGACCGGCCGGGAGGGACGCCACCTGCTGTGGCGTCAAAACCGGGACGGCGGCGGCCGGTTGCTGGGCCGGGCGCGGTGTCGCGGATTGAGGCGGCTGAACCTGCGGCTGCACCGGGGCAAGAGCCACGGCGCCACCGGACCGGGGCGGCGCGAAATAGAACAGCGGTCCGGACAGTTCGTCGTAGTAGGCCGGGCGCTGCTCGTGGTTCACGGTCGCGGCCAGCTCTTCCACGTCCTCGCGCACCTCGCGCGCCAGATCGGTGATCGGCTTGCCCTCGACGGCAATCTTGCGAAGCAGCGTGCGGGTATAAACCGACGTCGGTTCGCGATCGTTGTCGTCCAGACGATCCGCGGCCGTCTGGCCGAACCCGGCCGAGAACAGAATGAAGAAGCCGCCCTGCCCCTTGACCGGGCGCCGGGACGGCTCGACCAGCCCGCCGCGACGGCCGACCGACCGGGTGCCGCTCTGGGCATAGGGATTGTCGCGACAGGCATCCACGATCGCGATCTGGACATTCGACCCGGTGGCGCGCACGCGCTCGATCAGCGGCATCAGCGCGAAGGATTCGAGCTTCAGCCCCTCCTTGTCCACTCGGTCCGGCCGGGGCGCATCGACCGGTAAGAGATAGTTTTCACCGTCCAGGGCGACGCCGTGTCCGGAATAATGGATCAACGCGATATCGCCGGGTCCGAGCTTGCGGGTGAATTCCGAGATGCCGCTGTTGAAGGCTGCCCGGTCCGGATTGACCAGGATATCGACGGAAAAGCCGACCTTCTCCAGCGCGGCCTTCATGGCCCGCGCGTCGCCCACCGCCTTCTGCAGCTTCGCAACATTGCGATAGTCGTCCGCTCCGATCACCAGCGCACGACGCGTCTGGGCGGACGCCTCGGCGACATGCAGACCGATCAAACCGGCCGCGATGGCAACCGCGAGACCGGCGCGGAGAGCCGATAGCAACATGAAATTCGCTCCAAGCCGGAAAGACTTAGCACAAATTGCTCAAACCTTGGACAGCTTGCCAAAAGCGCCGTGCGGTCAATTTCCAGAGAGCCGGGAGTGATTATGTAACCGCCTGTCAACTTCCCTCGTGACCTATGCGCGACACTGCGCCAAGTTACGATCACCTTTTCAGGAGACTTACAGATGAGCGCCGAAAAGACCCGAGCCCGCCTCGCCACCCCGACCGATCTTGGCGGCAACGCCACCAAGGATATCAGCGGCGCGCTCAATGCCCTGCTCGCAGATACCTTTGCGCTTTATATGAAGACCAAGAACTTCCACTGGCATGTGAGCGGTCCGAATTTTCGCGACTATCATCTGATGTTCGATGAGCACGGCGATCAGCTTTTCGCCATGACCGACGAGATCGCCGAACGCGTTCGCAAGATCGGCGGCACGACGCTGCGCTCGATCGGCGACATCGCGCGTCACCAGCGGATCGCCGACAACGACGCGGGTTACGTGGACGCACAGGACATGCTGGCCGAGTTGCGCGAGGACAATCAGACCTTGATCAAGGCGATGCGGCAGGTCCACGACATCTGCGACGAGCATGGTGACGTCGCGACTGCGAGCCTTCTGGAGAACTACATCGACCAGGCCGAAAAGCGGGTGTGGTTCCTGTATGAATCGGGCCGCGCAGCGACCGCGACGGGACAATAGAGGTTGAACCGGCGCGCCCTCCGCGCCTAAGCTGCCGGCGTGCAAAGTTCTTCAATCCCAGCGGCACGCCGGCCAGCATGACCCTTTCCGCTACTTCCGCTACGCACGGCGAAAGTGGAGACGCGCGCTCGCCGGTTCGCAAGCAGTTTGTCGACCGCGTTTTCGACGGGGTCGACCCCTTCGCGTCATATGCGGCGTCCGAAACAGTCTCCAAATCCTTGACCGATGCCCTGCCGGAGGGCTGGGGCTCGGATCATCCGTATTTCCGGGACTATATCGAACTGATCCGGCCCCGCCGGATCGTCGAGATCGGCACCTGGCTTGGCGGCAGCGCCGTCCATATGGGCCGTCTGCTGCGCGCCGCCGGACTGAACGACAGCTGCATCATCTGCGTCGATACGTGGCTCGGCAGCTCCGAGCATTTCCTGAATGCCCCGGAGCGCCGCACCCTCAAGCTCACGAACGGCCGCGCGACATTTTACGACGATTTCATGCGCAACGTGGTTCGCCACGGCCTGAACGATCTGATCGTTCCGTTCTCGATCACCAGTGTCGCAGCGGCGGAAGTGTTTCGCGAAATCGAATTCGCGCCGGACCTGATCTATGTCGATGGCGATCACACCTCGCGCGGATTTCGCGCCGATCTGGAATTGTACTGGGACATCCTGCGGCCCGGCGGCGTGCTGATCGGCGACGATTTCGACTGGCAGGAAATTCACATGAATGTCCTTGAATTCGCCTTCCTTCAGAAGGTCGAGTTCAAGGCATTCGACAACAAGTTCGCGATGCGCAAGCCGACCTGACCCGTCGGCGCAATCGAGGTCAGGGCACCAGTCTCAATACCTTCGCCGCGGCTTCCATCTCGGCCTCGCGATGCGCGCGGCGCTCCATCGCCATCGTATCGCGGCCCCATTGCTCCATCTGCCAGTCCTCGTCGACATGCGCAGCCTTCCACGCGTCCCGCGGTGAAATCGCGCCGGCGGCGAGCGCGAGGGCAAGGAGCGGTGAGCCGGTCAATGTCATCACAGAATGCAGAGCGCCGAGCCGCCAGGCGTCGGCCGGAATGGCCTTCGCCGCCGCGGCAATGGCTTCCTCCGGCTGCGCCGCGAACACCACGCCTTCGACCATGATGAAACGCGCGCCCAGCGTGTCCGCGGCCCAGCGCACGACGGGATCCCATTCCTTCATCTGGCGCTCGGTGAGCCCTTCCGGTCCGTCGGCGCGATAGAACAACAGATCGGACCCGAGATACTTCACGACCTCGTCCCGCACCTCCTGCGGTTTGTCGGCGACGCCGTCGATGATCGAATTGGCAAGCCGGGTGAGCGGCATGTGCGCCGGATCGATGACGTCGGTCTGCGCCTGCCATTCCTGCGCAATCGCCTCGGCGAGTTCGCGCGAGCCTGCCGCGAGCGGGCGGCGCGCCGGCGTGCGGATCGGCTTGCCGTCCAGCGTGACCACAAACACATCGCCATCAGGCGCAACGCCTGCTGTCTTGTAGAAGCGCTTGCGCAAGTTCGGGCGAACATTGCGCCGGGCAGCCTCCATTGGGTCGAGCGCTTCCGCCTTGAAGAGATCTTCGAAGATATCGCGCATCAAAATCGTCCGTTACATACCGGGATCAGGCCGGCTCCCGGGCCAGCAATAACGTCTCGAGGCGGGGTCGAAGTTCCGTGAAATCGGACACAACCGCGTGCGCGCCGCTCTGCTCCAGAAGCGCGGCCGGATGATAGCCCCAGGTCACTCCGATCGCATGGACGCCCGCGGCACGCGCCATTTCCATGTCGTATGTGGTGTCGCCGATCATGATGGTGTCGTGCGGCGCGATGCCGGTCTCGTGCATCGCCTCGAGGATCATGCCGGGATGCGGCTTTGACGGCGCGTCATCCGCGGTCTTGATGGTCGCGAAATGCGTCAGCAGATCGTGATGCGTCAGGATGGCCCGCACGCCGCGTTGCGACTTTCCGGTCGCGATCCCGAGCAGCACGTCGTCGCGGGTCGAAAGCCCGGTGACGGCATCCCGTGCGCCCGGATAGAGCGGCTCCTGATGCTCGGGCGAATGACGCAGCTCGAAGAACGCCTCTTTATATCGTTCGATCATGCTGTCGATCGGGACGTCGCCCTGCCCCTCGCACAGCCGATCGAACGCCTCGCGCAAGGACAGTCCGACAATGGACAGCACCCGCTCGCGCGGCGGACAAGCGATCGCATGGGCCTCATAGGCGCGCTGCATTGCGGCACAGATCATGTTCTGGCTGTCGACCAGGGTGCCGTCGCAGTCGAAAATGACGAGTTTCAGCAGTCTGCTCCGCGATTGGACATAGACGTTGGTAGGGCGGCCGTTCGTATGACGCGATCTTGTGCAATGCACAAGCGCGCGTTGGCTATCACGAAAATCGGCGCCGCGCGGCTGGGCGTCACATATCGTGATCCCTCGCCATGAATCCACGGCCCGGCGGACACCGCTCGATCAACCATATGCCGGGATTCGCCGGCCCCGACAGCAGTCCTGTGGCTTTTCGGAATGGGAGTGACTAAAATCGGCCTTGGAGTCGACGGATACAAGCCGACCCAATGAGGGATGGAAATGCCAGCCTGCCGTTATCGGCTCGCCGGTCCCATACCACCGCAAGAAGCCGACAGGCTTCGGGACGCGCGCGAGAGGAGTCGATGAAACCAACGGACATCGACGATCCCAACTACTTCCACAAGGTCGTGGACTGCCAATGGGCGTGCCCCGCGCACACGCCCGTACCAGAATACATCAGGCTGATCGCGCAGGGTCGGTATTCCGACGCCTACATGATCAACTGGAAGTCGAACGTGTTTCCGGGAATTCTCGGACGCACCTGCGATCGCCCGTGCGAGCCCGCATGCCGGCGCGGCCGCGTCGAAAAGGATCCGGTCGCGATCTGCCGATTGAAACGCGTCGCCGCCGATTACAAGGACGACGTGTCCGCACGCATGCCGAAGAAGGCGCGCGTGAAGAACGGCAAGCGCATCGCGCTCGTCGGCGGCGGTCCCGCCTCGCTCACGGTCGCGCGCGATCTCGCGCCGTTCGGATACGAATGCGTTGTGTTCGACGCCGATCCCCTGCCCGGCGGCATGATGCGCACGCAGATCCCGAAATTCCGCCTGCCGGATTCGGTGATCGACGAGGAGACCGGATACATCCTCGATCTGGGCGTCGAATTCCGCGGCGGCCAGCGCATCAATTCCATGAAGGCGCTGCTCGACGACAATTACGATGCGATCTTCGTCGGGTCAGGTGCGCCGCGCGGACGCGATCTCGACATTCCCGGCCGCAAGGAAGCGGCGAAGAACATCCATATCGGCATCGACTGGCTGTCCTCGATCGCCTTCGGCCATGTCGACAGGATCGGCAAGCGCGTCATCGTGCTCGGCGGCGGCAACACCGCGATGGATTGCTGCCGTTCGGCGCGCCGGCTCGGCGGCGAAAACGTGCAGGTCGTGGTGCGATCCGGCTTCGACGAGATGAAGGCGTCTCCCTGGGAAAAGGAAGACGCCATGCACGAGGATATCCCGATCCACAATTATCTCGTGCCGAAGGCATTCACCCACGAGAACGGCAAGCTCACGGGCATCACCTTCGAGAAGGTGAAGGCCGAATACGACGCCAAGGGCCGCCGCAATCTCGTCCCCGCGGGCGAGCCCGATCAGCATTTCCCGTGCGACGACGTCCTCGTCGCGGTCGGCCAGGAGAATGCCTATCCGTGGATCGAGCGCGACATCGGCATCGAATTCGACATGAAATGGGATATGCCGGTGGTCGACGGAACCACGTTGCGCTCCACCCATCCCAAGGTGTTCTTCGGCGGCGATGCCGCGTTCGGGCCCAAGAACATCATCTGGGCGGTCGCGCATGGCCATGACGCCGCGTTGTCGATCCACAAGATGCTGTCGGGCGAGGACATCAGCGAGCGGCCGCTGCCGCATGTCGATGTCGTCAGCCAGAAGATGGGCATCCACGAATGGTCGTATGACAACGACATCACGCTGGACCAGCGCTATCGCGTGCCGCTGCGCGAGAAGACGGTGGCGCTGCGCGACATCAAGGCGGAGGTCGAGCTCGGCTACGACGTCAATCTCGCGCTCGGCGAAGCGCATCGCTGCCTGAATTGCGACGTGCAGACGGTGTTCACGTCGCAGCTCTGCATCGAATGCGACGCCTGCGTCGACATCTGCCCGATGGACTGCATCACCTTCACGCCGAACGGCGAGGAAGCCGATCTCCGTCAGCGCCTCGAAGCGCCGTCGCTGAACCTGACGCAGGATCTCTACGTGCAGGACGGGCTGAAGACCGGCCGGGTGATGGTCAAGGACGAGGACGTGTGCCTGCATTGCGGGCTGTGCGCGGAACGTTGTCCGACCGGCGCCTGGGACATGCAGAAATATCTGATCGAAATGACTCATGCGGGTGATCGAGGATGCCAGGCCCAGCGCTCAGCAGCGTGAATGATTTCGTCATCCGCTTCGCCAATGTGAACGGCTCCGGCTCGGCCAGCGCGAACGAGATGTTCGCCCGCGCCGTGATGCGGATGGGCGTTCCGGTCTCGCCGCGCAACATCTTCCCCTCGAACATCCAAGGCCTGCCGACCTGGTACGAGGTGCGCGTCACCGAGGCCGGTCATCTCGGCGCCCGCGGCGGCGTCGATTTCATGGTCGCGATGAATCCCCAGACCTTCGACAAGGACGTCGCGATGATCGAGCCGGGAGGCTACCTCCTCTACGACTCGACGAAGCCCCTGCCGCAATCGAAATTCCGCGACGACATCAACGTCATCGGCGTGCCGCTGACCGCAATCTGCAACAAGGAATATACCGACCCACGCCAGCGCCAGCTGTTCAAGAACATCATCTATCTCGGCGTGCTGTCGGCTCTGCTCGACATGGACGTCAAAGTCATCGAGACGCTGATCGGCGAGCAATACAAGGGCAAGGACAAGCTGATCGGCCCGAACGTGCACGCGCTGCATCTCGGCAGGGACTGGGCACATCAGAACCTGCAATGCCCGATCGGTTTGCGGGTGGTGAAGTCAGACAAGATCGGCGACCGCATCTTCATCGAGGGCAATGCCGCCGCGGCGCTCGGCGCGGTCTATGGCGGCGCCACCGTCTGCGCCTGGTATCCGATCACGCCGTCCTCGTCGCTCGCCGACGCCTTCACCCGCTATTGCGCGCGGCTGCGCGTCGACAAGGAGACCGGCGAAGCGAAATACGCCATCATCCAGGCCGAGGACGAGCTGGCCTCCATCGGCATGGTGATCGGCGCAGCCTGGAATGGAGCCCGCGCCTTCACCGCGACGTCCGGGCCCGGCATTTCGCTGATGCAGGAATTCATCGGCCTCGCCTATTTCGCCGAAATCCCATCGGTCATCTTCAACGTGCAGCGCGCCGGCCCCTCGACCGGCATGCCGACCCGCACCCAGCAATGCGATCTGATCTCCTGCGCCTATGCATCGCATGGCGACACCAAGCATGTGATGCTGTTCCCGGAAGATCCGCACGAAGCCTTCCAGTTCGGCGCATCCGCTTTCGACCTCGCCGACCGGCTGCAGACTCCCGTCTTTGTGATGCTCGATCTCGATATCGGCATGAATCACCGGCTCTGCGCGCCGCTGACCTGGGATGACTCGCGCGTCTATGACCGCGGCAAGGTGATGACCCATGCCGAGCTCGAGGCCGGCGTGGAATTCGGCCGTTATCTCGACGTGCATGGCGACGGCATTCCGTTCCGCACCTACCCCGGCACGCATCCGACCCGCGGCTCGTTCTTTACGCGCGGCACCTCGCGCGACCGCTATGCCAAATACACCGAGGAAGGCGGGCCCTATGTCGACAACATGCAGCGGCTCCTGCGCAAGTTCGAGACCGCAAAGGATCTCGTGCCGCGCCCGCTGACTGCCAACGCCGCCAAGCCGACCAAATATGGCGTGATCTATTTCGGCTCCACCTCCCCGGCCATGGACGAGGCAATCGGCATCCTGGAAAAGCGCGGACATCAGCTTGACCGCATGCGGGTGCGCGGCTTTCCCTTCCATTCCAGCGTCAACTCTTTCGTCGCCGACCACGACTTTGTTTACGTCGTCGAGCAGAACCGCGATGCGCAGCTTCGCTCGCTGATCGTCAACGAATGCGGCGTCGATCCGGTGCGGCTGGTTCCGATCCTGCATTTCGACGGCACGCCGATCACCGCGCGGTTCATTGCCGGCGCGATCGGGGATCACCTCGACCGGATGAAGGTCAAGCCGATGCGGGTGGCGTCATGACCCGGGCGGGTTCTGACCGGGACGGAGCTGTCTGACGTGATAGATGCCGAGAATGACAATTTCGTCCTCGGTTACGCGATGGACGATGACATAGGGCAAACCGCGGATGCTAAGTTCGCGGGTGCCAGCGCGCGTACCAGGCCGACCGATTGCGGGAAAATCCGTCAACAATTCGCACGTGACACGGATACGCTGGGCAACCTTGCGAGAGGCGGCTCGGTCAGTGCGGGAGATATAGTCGGCGATAGCTTCGAATTGCCGGATGGCAAGCGCTGTGAAGCGCAGCCTCATCCGAACTTCTTCCACATCGCCTCGACCTCAGCTTCGGTCGCGAATTCGCCGCGATCGGCCTGCGCGATCGACAGCTCGAGCTCGGAAAGCTGCTCGGGCGTGAGCGTATATTTGCGAGAGTCGGTCTCGGCGATGTCGAGCAAAAGCGCGCCGATCATGTCCTGCCGGTCTGCCGGCAAGGCGCTCACCGCTGCAATGCCTTTTTCCAGAAGCTTCGTCATAGAGACCGTACCTTCCGTGTCTCGGCCACCCCAATTCGCCTGAAAGTATAAGCGCCATGACCTATATCGCCAAACCGAAATTCCACCACCCGGCCCTGCCGAAGAACGAGCTCGGCTATACCCACCGCGATTACGAGGGCACGATCTCGACGCTCTGCGCCGGCTGCGGGCATGACTCGATCACCGCTGCGATCATCGAAGCCTGTTTCGAGCTCTCGATCGAGCCGCACAAGGTCGCCAAGATTTCCGGCATCGGCTGTTCGTCGAAGACGCCGACCTATTTCCTCGGCAATTCGCACGGCTTCAACTCCGTGCATGGCCGCATGCCGTCGGTGCTGACCGGCGCCAACCTCGCCAACCGCGACCTGATCTATCTCGGCGTCTCGGGCGACGGCGATTCCGCCTCGATCGGGTTCGGCCAGTTCGCGCATGTCATGCGGCGCGGCGTCAACATGGTCTATATCGTCGAGAATAACGGCGTGTACGGACTGACCAAGGGTCAGTTCTCGGCGACCGCGGACCGCGGCTCGAAATCCAAGCGTGGCGTCATCAATACCGACAACTCGATCGACCTTGCGGCAATGGCGCTTCAGCTCGGCGCGACCTTTGTCGCCCGCTCCTTCTCCGGCGACAAGAGGCAGCTCGTGCCGATTATCAAGGCCGCGATCGAACACAAGGGCGCGGCGTTCCTCGACGTGATCTCGCCGTGCGTTGCCTTCAACAACCATGCCG
>Ga0180222_1002478_pt1 | contig 14712 bp, 14 predicted proteins | sample eDN5th37CKraftOP_FD_151336 | JGI IMG/M metagenome (GOLD analysis project Ga0180222, IMG submission 151336) | Enriched Organic Plus compost microbial communities from Emeryville, California, USA - eDNA 5th pass 37_C Kraft OP (version 2) (version 2) ... | reverse complement strand
GGCGCGCCGCTTCGTCAATGGTGATATCTGTCGCCAATAGCTGCCCGAAACGCGATGGTCCAGTCCTGTCTCGCGCATAAAGATCGTAGCGGCCTGCCGACCGGGCAAGAAGCGTATGCGGAAGGGGCGCGAGCGCCGCGCAGGATTTGGCGCATCCGGTCACGTGGACGGCTGTCGTTGCGCAGGTCAAATGCGAGGCGAGTGTCTTGCCGTCGGCTTGAGTGTCGGCGAGCGCGGAGCCGCACCCATTCGAACCCGAACAGGCACGAATCCGCGCATGAGGCGCTTCGGCTGTGGTTTCGAGATCAAGCGAACGAAGTACTTCGGTTATTTTTCCAATCTGCATTCCATCTACATAAGGGAGGATGATGCCTTGCCATGGCGTTAGCCGTAGTTCGCGCTTTCCGCTGATGGAGAGGTCTGCCAGTGCCCTGAGCTGGTGTGGCGTCAGCCGCCCCATAAGCGGCATGGCGCCGACATAAGTCGATCCATCACGCTGCCGGTTCGGGCCAAGATGCGAAAATGGCGTCTGTGCCTTGCGTTTCCAGCCTGCGGCAGAATGGATTGGAAAAGGCAGTTCCCTGTTCAAATCGGCGAGAAATTCGGCTGGCGAAACCACCTCGAACAGATGTTTCATCCGCGCAAAACGGCCATGGCGTAAAAACCGATGCAGCAACGCTTCGATGAGGGGGAGGGCGTGTCGGGATTCCAAGGTCCCCAGCGCTTCCCTGTCGGGAGAGGAAGCAAGGCCGAACGCATAGGTTTTCCGGTCCACGGCCGAAAGCCAGATATCGCCCGGATGGGAAATCATGGCGCAGTCCTCGCCGCCGTCAATCTGCAAGGAGAATTTCGGTGACAGCGAATAGAAAGCTTCATTCGCCTGCAACATATTCAGCACGGATAAGGCCAGTCCGGTGACGTCGCATATCTGACCACAGTCAAGGCCAGACGTGGGGCTAACCATCACGTTGCGAACATCGTCGGCACCGGAATTTTCTGCTCCAAGCCCTGTGTCATGAAGCGCAGCGACAACATTATCCCAATGTCCGGGCGCGATGCCGCGCAACTGGATATTGGAGCGAATCGATAGCTCAATCGCGCCTGTATCGAAACGTTCCGCTATCGTTGCAATTGAACGGGCCTGATCGGCTGACAGGCGACCGAGCTTCAATTTGATGCGGGCCATTGCGCCATCTTTCGCCATCACCATGCGTGAAAGACCAGGACAGGCGTTGCGCCTGTCGGTCTGGACTTGCAGCGTTTGAGTGGTTTGCTGGCTCGACATTCCAGCCTTATACGCCTTGCCGCTTGCACTTGCTACTGCCCCGCCATACGAACAGGGAAAAGGAGCGGCGCGCATGGCACATTGGCTGACGGTGATCGGGATCGGCGAAGACGGATTGGACGGGCTTGGGAAAACCGCGCTCGCGGCGCTTGCTTCGGCCAAGGTCATTTTCGGCGGCAGACGCCATCTGGATTTTCTGGACGACAGCATCAAGGCTGAGCGCGTGGCGTGGCCGTCTCCCTTCGACGAGGCTTTCGCCATGATTGAGGCATATCGCGACCAGCCGGTCGTCGTGCTGGCAAGCGGCGATCCGATGTTCTTCGGCGTGGGTGCAACTTTGGCGCGGCATTTTTCTCCGCAAGAAATGCTTGTTCTGCCGCATCCGTCCTCGCTCTCGCTGGCTGCCGCAAGGATGGGATGGCCGCTTCAGGACGTCCGCACTGTCAGCGTGCACGGTCGTCCGTTTGAACTGCTGCTTCCGCATATCCTGCCGGGCGAGAAACTTCTTGTCCTCAGCAATGATGGCTCGACGCCAGCAAAAGCGGCGGCAATGCTCAAGGACAAGGGCTTTGGCCAGAGCCGCATGACCGTGCTTGAGCACATAGGCGGCTCGAAGGAACGCCGGATAGAGGATAGAGCAGAAAACTGGTGGCACGAGCGATGTGCCGATCTGAATGTTCTGGCGATTGAATGCATCGCTGCGCCGGAAGCGAACGTGTTTTCGCCAGTGGCCGGGCTTCCCGATGAAGCCTTTGAAAATGATGGCCAACTGACCAAGCGGGACATTCGCGCTGTCACGCTGTCGCGATTGCAGCCATTGCCCAACCAACTTCTTTGGGATGTTGGGGCTGGGTGCGGCTCCATCGGCATTGAATGGACGCGTGTTCACCCCACATGTCGCGCCATTGCCATCGAAGCCAACCGACAGCGACAGGCCATGATCGAGCGGAATCGCGCGGCATTGGGCGCTCCGCGATTGCAGTTGATCAGGGGCGAAGCTCCTGCGGCGCTTGCAGGATTGGAAGCGCCGGATGCAATCTTCATTGGCGGCGGCGTGACCGATGACGGTGTGCTTCAAGCTTGCTGGAATGCCCTGAAGCCAGGCGGGCGGCTGGTTGCCAATGCCGTGACCCTGCAAAGCGAAATGCTGCTTTTCAACTGGCGTGAAAAGTGCGGCGGAGAACTGACGCGGCTGTCGGTTGCGCAGGCCGGGGCGCTCGGTTCTTTCGATGTGTGGCGGCAGGCACTGCCCGTCACAATTTATTGCGGGTCCAAGCAACAATGATGACTTGAATAGTCATGTTATATTCGGGTAAGGCTGGGAAAATTCATTCCCAAAGGAGGACGGGCATGTCCGAACTCAACGCCAATACCCGTTTTGCGCTTACCAATGCCGGTCATGTGCTCAATCAGCTTCTCGATCATTTTGTCGAGCATGCCGACGTGCACCGTCAGGGCAGCACGGCCAAGCTGGTGCTGAGCTTCGGTCAGGCGGATGTGCAGTGGGACGATGAAACGGTCAGCGTCGATGTCACGAGCGAGGACGAAACCGGGCTGGCCTATATGAAATATTCCATCGCCGAACATGTGCTGGAGTTTCTCGACAAGGGCAGCGCCAAACCGAAGATTATCTGGGAAGGCGATGTGGCGGCCGGACTGCCATTGCCTTATTTCCGCGAGATGCAGGTTGTTTCGGTATCGAATGTAACGCCGCACATGCGCCGTGTTCGCCTCAAGGGCGACAATCTTCGCCGCTTTTCCTATTTGGGCCTGCATATCCGTCTTCTGTTCCCGCCCAAGGGCCTTGCCAAACCGCAATGGCCTACGACTGGCGAAGATGGCCGTCCGGTTTGGCCGGATGGCGAAGCCAAGCTTGCGACGCGTGTCTACACGATCCGCAACATTGATGCAGCCGCTGGGTGGGTGGATATCGACATGGTCGTCCATGGCGATGATTGCGATGCGCCCGGCTCCGGTTGGGCCCTCAGCGCCAAGCCGGGCGATATTGTCGGTATGACTGGTCCGGGCGGTGGCGATGCAGGCGATGCCAAATGGTATCTGCTCGCTGGCGACGAAACCGCCTTGCCTGCCATAGGGCGCATTCTCGAACGGTTGCCGGAAGGAACCAAGGCGGTCGTGCGGGTCGAGATCGGCAGCGCGGAGGAAGAGCAGAAGCTTTTCTCACGGGCCGATGTCGATCTGCAATGGCTGAACCGCAATGGCGCCGAGGCGGGAACGACGACATTGTTGCAGGACGCGGTGAGGGCGGTGGAATTGCCGGAAGACGAAGACGATATTTTTGTCTGGGCCGGTTGCGAATTCAACGCATTCCGGTCGATCCGCACCTATATGCGCAAGGAACGCAATATCCCGAAGGACCGTCAGCTGATTGTCGCCTATTGGCGGCGCGGGCAGGATGGCGACACGCCAGGCAAGTCCGACGATTGATGCAATGAAAAAGGGGGCCGCCAGGTCCCCTTTGTTTTTGCATATGCTGAAACTGGCCGCTTCTTCCTACCTGCGGAAGCCTTCGCTCGCCCGCATCAGGTTCTTCGTATAGTCGGCATGGATATTGCCGCTGACAAGATCATTCGCCTGCAACTGTTCCACGACCTCCCCATTACGCATGACGGCAAGCCGGTCGCACATATGGGTGACGACGCCAAGGTCGTGGCTGACCATGACGAAAGTCAGGTTGCGGTCGCGCCGAACCTGTTCGAGCAGGTTCAGCACTTCCGCCTGAACCGATGCATCGAGCGCCGAAGTGGGCTCGTCGAGCAGCAATATGCTGGGCTCGACGATGAGCGCGCGGGCAATGGCGATGCGCTGGCGCTGGCCGCCCGAAAGCTGGTGCGGATAGCGGAAGCGAAAGCCGGAACCGAGGCCGACTTCATCGAGCGCCTTCACGATGCGCTGTTCCGTGTCGCCAACGCCGTGGATGGCGAGCGGTTCCAGCAACAGGCGGTCCACAGTCTGTCGCGGGTGCAGCGAGCCGTAAGGGTCCTGAAACACCATCTGGACATTGCGATAGAATGCCTTGTCACGCGGTGTCTTCAGCAATTGCCCGTCAATACGGATTTCGCCATCTTCGACAGGCGCAAGGCCTGCTACGGCGCGCAGCAGGGTCGATTTGCCCGAACCGGATTCACCCACCAGCCCGTAGGATTCGCCGCGGGCCACTTCGATGCTGACCGATTTCAGCGCATGGAAATGATCGAAATAGACGTCGATATTGTCGACGCTCAATGCAGATACCGTGCTCATATCTTCGCCTGTCATAGCTTCCATGCCTCCTCACGCTGCAAGGTTGGCAGGGGATGGCGATCGGCTCCGATTTTCGGCATGCAGTTCAGCAATCCTTGCGTATAGGGGTGTTTCGCATTGGCGAGGTCTTTCGCCGCGATTTCCTCCACGATCTTGCCTGCATACATCACGATGACGCGGTCGCAGAAGGAGGAAACGAGGCGCAAGTCGTGGCTGACGAAGATCAGCCCCATGCCGCGTTCGGCAACCAGCTTGTCGAGAATGCCGAGCACTTCGAGCTGCACCGTCACGTCGAGGGCCGAGGTCGGCTCATCGGCGATCAGCATTTCCGGCTCTGCCACCAGCATCATGGCAATCATGACGCGCTGGCCCATGCCGCCCGAAACTTCGTGCGGATAGAGGCTCATGACACGCTCAGGATCGCGGATCTGCACGGCTTCCAGCATGGCGATGGAGCGCTTGCGGATTTCCTCGCTGCTGAACTTGCCGTGGGCCTTCAGCGTTTCGGCAATCTGCTTGCCGATGGTCATCACAGGGTTGAGCGAATATTTCGGGTCCTGCAACACCATGGCGATGCGACCGCCGCGCAAGGCACGGCGTTGGCGCGCCGGAGCGTTCAGAAGATCGATACCATCGAACTCGAGTTTTTTGGCGGTGATCTTCGCGTGCAGCGGGGTCAGCCCCATGATGGCGCGGCCGGTCTGCGACTTGCCCGAACCGGATTCGCCCACGATGCCGAGGCGTTCGCGGCCCAGTTCGAAGCTGACGCCGCGCACGGCCTCGATTGCGCCCGTGCGGGTCGGGAAGGTGACCCGCAGGTCTTCAACAGTCAGAAGAGGCTTCATTGGTTGTTACCCCGCGGATCGAGCGCATCGCGCAGGCCGTCGCCCAGAAGATTGAAGCCGAGGCTGACGATGAGGATCGCGATGCCCGGCATGGCGGCAACCCACCACTGGTCGAGAATGAAGCGGCGACCGGACGCGATCATCGCGCCCCATTCAGGCAATGGCGGCTGCGCGCCGAGGCCAAGGAAGCCAAGACCGGCGGCGGTAAGGATGATGCCTGCCATGTCGAGCGTCACACGCACGATCAGCGACGAGGTGCAGAGCGGCATGATGTGGCGTACGACAATGCGGATCGGCGAAGCGCCCATCAGGCGAACGGCGGAAATATAGTCCGAGTTGCGCACGGTCAGCGTTTCGGCACGCGCAATGCGCGCATAGGGCGGCCATGAGGTGATGGCGATGGCGATGATGGCATTTTCGATGCCCGGCCCGAGAGCAGCAACAAAGGCGAGCGCCAGAATGAGCTTCGGGAAGGCAAGGAAAATATCGGTAATGCGCATCAGCACCGCATCGACCCAACCACCGGCGTAACCGGCAACCGTGCCGACCAGAAGGCCGATAGGTGCTGCGATGATGGCGACGAGCAGCACCACATAAAGGGTGAGGCGGGAGCCATAGATCAGGCGCGAAAGAATATCGCGTCCCTGATCGTCGGTGCCGAGCAGATACCCCGGTGATCCCGGCGGCAGGAGACGTGCATTGGCCAGATCGCCGACAACCGGCGAATGCGGGGCCAGCACATCGGCCAGAGCCGCCACGACAAGAAGGCCGATGATGATCAGGAGACCGAGGACGGCCAGCTTGTTGGCGGTGAAGCGCCGCCAGACCATATAGGCGCGACCGAGACGGGCTTGCGTGCGCGACTGCGGCCGCTCGGTAAGCAGCCATTCGCGCCATGAGAGGTTGGAAGTATCTGTCATTTGGCTCATCGTGCGCGCGTCCTTGGATCGAGAAGCCGATAGAGAAGATCGGACACGAGGTTGAGCGCGATAAAGACCGATCCGATGACGATGGTGCCACCCAGAACGGCATTCATATCAGCGTTTTGCAGTGAATTGGTGATGTAGAGTCCAAGGCCGGGCCAGGAGAAGATGGTCTCGGTCAGCACCGAACCTTCCAAAAGCCCGGCATAGGAAAGCGCAATCACGGTCACCAGCGGCACGGCGGCATTGCGCAGTGCGTGGCCCCAGATGATGCGGGTTTCCGAAATGCCCTTGGCGCGCGCGGCGATGATATATTCCTGTTCCAGTTCATTGAGCATGAAGGAACGGGTCATGCGGCTGATATAGGCGAGCGAGAAATAGCCGAGCAGTGCAGATGGCAGGATAAGGTGGGAGACAATATCCTTCAGCGCAGGCCAGTCGCGCTGGATAATCGCGTCGATCACATAGAAACCGGTGATCGGCGTGAAGGTATATTCGAACGTGATGTCGATGCGTCCGGGACCGGATGTCCAGCCAAGCCGCGCATAGAAGATCAAAAGCGCGAGCATTCCGAGCCAGAAGATAGGCACCGAATAGCCGACAAGCCCGATCACGCGCACGATCTGGTCGACGAGGCTGCCGCGCTTGACCGCGGCGAGGACGCCAAGAGGAATGCCGAACACGGCGCCAATGAGCGTGCCGACGGTGGCAAGTTCCATCGTGGCCGGGAAAACGCGGCGAATATCGGTCATGACCGGATTGGTGGTCAGCACCGAAGTGCCGAAATCGCCCTGCAGCACGCCCTTCACGTAAAGGAAAAACTGCTGGTAATAGGGCAGGTTGAAGCCCATTTCTTCCCGAACGCGCGCGACGACATGCGCTGGAGCGCGATCACCAACGATGGCAAGAACGGGATCAATCGGCACGACACGGCCGATGAAAAAGGTTACGGCCAGAAGGCCCAGATAAGTCGTGATGACGATACCCAGAAAACTGGCTATCGACGTGGCAAGAGCCGCCCCGCGCCGCGGTGCCCGCCTTACCTTTTTGGTGGTTCCAGTGTTACTCAATGTTTTGACCGCTTCCGACGATGAGAGCGTTTCAGGACAACTGTCGCTCCGGAAAGCCGGATCGGCAGTGCTGAAAATTTCGTGGAGCGGCTTCCTTTTTGATTCAGAAAACCGCTCCATCTCGTTGATTTAAAGCCGTTTCAGCGCGTGATGCATTTCACGCGCCGAAGCAGGGCCGACTATTCCTTGCTGACAACAGCCAGGAAGTTGGAGTCGAATGTCGGGCCGAGCTTGTAGCCCTTCACATTGCCGCCAATGCCGGCGACTTCCACCTGCTGGAACAGCATGACGAACGGGCTCTGGTCGAGCGCTTCCTGCTGCAGCTTCTTGTACTGTTCGGCACGCTTGTCGCTGTCGCGTTCCAGAAGAGCGGCCTGCGTCTGCTTGGTCAGCTCCGGAATGTCCCAGGCGTTGCGCCATGCGAGCGTCTTGGTCGAGGCGTCGTCGCTATTGTCAGGATTGCTGGTGAAAGCTTCGGCGTTGGAATTCGGATCCCAATAGTCCATGCCCCACTGGCCGATATACATATCGTGGTTGCGGGCGCGATATTTGGTCAGTGTCTGCTTGCCGTCGCCAGGGATGATTTCGATCTTCACGCCAGCCTGAGCAGCGGTCTGCTGGAAGGATTCGGCAATGCCGGTGACCGGCTGGCCGTTACGCACGTCGAACGTGACCGAAAGACCGTCCTTGAGGCCTGCCTTGGCAAGCAGTTCCTTCGCCTTGGCGACGTCGAGCTTGTACGGAGCAGCATCGAGAGAGCCGAGAACACCCTTGGCCTGATAGGTCTGGCGGATTTCACCGATGCCCTTGATGAGAGTCGAACCGATCGCATCATAATCGACCAGATATTTGAACGCTTCGCGGACTTCCGGCTTGGCCAGATTCTCGTTCTTCTGATTGAGGCTGATGTAATAGACTGTGCCCTTGGCGGCGCTGGTTGTGGCGAGCTTGTCGTTCTTCTGAACGGCTTCGTAGTCGCCCGGTTCCAGATTGCGCGCCACATCCACATCGCCGGATTCGAGCATCAGGCGCTGCGTCGCGCTTTCCTTGACGTGACGATAGAAGACCCGCTTGAGCTTGGCCTTTTCGCCATAGAAATTATCGTTGCGCTCCAGAATGACGACTTCATTGGCGCGCCATTCGCGGATCACAAACGGGCCGGAGCCTGCCGACTTGGTTTTCAGCCATGCATTGGCATAATCGGTGTCGTACTTGTACTCGTCGGTCGGCGTAACCTTCTCTGCATGTTCTTCGAGAAGCTTCTTGTCGACGACTGCGGCGACGGTCGCGGTCAGGCAGTTCAACACAAAGCTTGGCGCATAAGGCTTGTCGACGGTGAAGACGAAGGTGTTATCGTCTACGGCTTTTGCCTTTTCGTTGACGTTATCCTTGGTCAGGCCAAACTGGGTCAGGATGAAGGCCGGGCTCTTGTCGAGACGGACAGCGCGCTCGAAGGAGTAAGCCACGTCGGCAGACGTGATCGGATTGCCGGAAGCGAACTTGATGTCCTTCTTCAGCTTGAACGTATAGGTGAGGCCGTCGTCGGAAACGGTCCAGCTTTCGGCAACGCCCGGCACGACTTTCGACGTGTCGTTGATGTCGAGACGGACGAGCATGTCGTAGGCGTTACCGATGAACTCGGCCGGGCTCAATTCGAAGGATTCGGCAGGGTCGAGCGTGATGGTGTCGTCAATGGCCCATGCCTGGACCAGCGTGTCGGCAGGCGTGGCCGACAGGGCCGGATTTGCGGCCAGAACAGCGGCAAGTGCGGCGCCTGCGGCCAGAATGCGAAAACGTCCGAAATGCATCATGGTAGAGTTCCCTTTCTGTATTTTTGTTGGGATTTTGTTCGATTGTATCTGCATGTCAGGCTTCATGCCATGCCTGTTTCAGAACCCTGATCCAGTTGCCCCGGCAAAGCTTTGCCAGTTCCTCATCGTTATATCCGGCCTTTTGCAAGGCTATGACGAGGTTCTGCGTGCCCGCTGCATCGCCGATTTCGGCAGGGATTGTTGCGCCGTCATAGTCCGAACCAAGCGCCACGCAATCGATGCCCATGCGTTCAACCATGTAATCCACGTGGCGCACCACATCGGAAAGCGGCGTGTTGGCATCTTCCTTGGCATCGGCGCGCAGCATGGTCGTTGCATAGTTCAGTCCGGCAAGGCCCTTGCTCTCGCGGATCGCATCAAGCTGACGGTCGGTCAGGTTGCGTGCCACGGGCGTCAGGGCATGAGCGTTGGAGTGGCTGGCGACCAGCGGCTGATCGCTCAGTTTCGCCACATCCCAGAAGCCTTTTTCGGTGATATGCGCGAGGTCGATCAGAATACCCTTGGCATTGCATGCCTTGACGAGACGCTTGCCTGTCTCAGTCAGGCCGGGGCCGGTATCCGGGCTCATCGGATAAGCAAACGGAACACCGTGTGCGAAAATATTGTTGCGGCTCCAGACGGGTCCAAGCGAGCGCAGGCCTGCGGCGTAAAACACTTCAAGTGCTGCAAGATCTTCATCGATGGCTTCGCAGCCTTCCATGTGCAGCACGGCGGCAAATGTGTCGCTGTTCAGCGTCTCGTCGAGGTCGCGGCCATTGCGGCAGAGCTTCCAGCCGCCAGCCGCTTCCAGCTTGAGGGCAATGGCGGCCATATCGAGAGCGATGTCGAGGGAGGGGCTGCGTTCCAGCGGCGGTGAAAGCGGCGTTTCGTAATGGCCATTGGCGTCTGGCTTGCCTAGTTCGATATGCTCGCCGGACGGCACATAGATAGCACAAATACCGCCCGCCAGGCCGCCCTTGCGCGAGCGGGGGGCATCGATATGGCCGACATCCGTTCCGCCGATGAATTCCTTGATGGGGTCTTCGCCTTTGCGGGCATTTTCCCAAAGCCGCAGAAGGACATCATTATGTCCGTCAAAAACGCGCTGCATTCTCTCATTCCTGCCTGCATGGCCTGCCGGAGCAGAGCCACATATTCATGTGTTCAGGCGCAAGGGGACAACACGGCAAGGTAAGATAACCTCCCGATATGGTGGTTGAGCTTTCCAGTCATTGTTCCCCGCATTTCCACTATCAATTTATAAGCGGTGAGTGCGTGTCGGAGTCAAGCCATCGAATGACGTGGCCAGACTGCGAAATGAAGATAAATTTATGCAAAACGAAAGGGCTGCGCGGTAAAGCGCAGCCCTTTGTGCAAAAGCCGAATTGCTTGATGCGAAAACAGAATGAAGTGTCGGTCTAGAACTTGTAGTTCAGGCCCGCCTTGATCGAATGGTTCTTCAGGTTGTTGCGCTGCTCCACGCCATTGACGCGGGACTTCACGTCGCCGAAGCGCTGGAAGTCATACTCGGCCTTGACCGAGAGCGGGCCGCTCAGCGCTTGCTCCACACCGGCGCCGATCAGCGCGCCGCCTTCCCAGCCCGGAGCGGAAGTGGTGTTGTCCTTCGCCTTGAAGCGCGTCACACCGTAGCCCGCCGTGCCATAAACCAGCGTCTTGTCGAAAGCATAGCCGACCTTGCCCTTGGCATTGCCGTTCCATGACTGCTGGAGGCTGCCGCCATGGCCGATGCGATGCTCCGCCTCGGCGAAATTGCCTTCGAGTTCCGCGCCGAACACCACATTGCCGCTCTGCATGTTCTTGCCTACGACGACGCCGCCCAGAGCGCCGGTGCGGTTGGTGAAAGGGCCGGGGATCTTGGACGATGAAGCGCCGATCTGTGCGCCGATATAGTTGCCCGACCAGTCATGCGGGCCGCTGGCAACCGGATCGTTATAGGAATAGTCCGTTGCTCCCATCATGTCGGCGGCGAAGGCCTGACCTGCAAAAGCAACGATTGCGGCGCCAAGCGCCACTGCGGTGATAGAACGCTTCAACATTTTTTACTCCGATTTTCCCGTCCGGAAACGCTGGCGGGAAACATGCCTGAATTCATTATTGCCATCGAAAGGTCTTGCCTTCGGTCTGGCTTTCGTCTCACCTCTGATTGTGTCCAAATTTAAGAAAATTCGAGCGATTTCCATGCATTGCGCAATCATTCCTTGCGCTATGCTTAACAATCGGTAACTGCGTGACGCCGGAGTTTTGTCAGATCAATCCCAGCCCGCGGAAGCTGGCATGGCCGTGCTTCCCGACGATGACATGGTCGTGCACGGTGATGTTGAGCGCCTTGGCGGCATTGACGAGCTGTCGGGTCATGTCGATATCGGCGCGCGATGGAGTCGGATCGCCTGATGGGTGGTTGTGGACCAAAATAATGGCCGTGGCAGAAAGTTCCAGCGCGCGTTTGACCACCTCGCGCGGATAGACCGGCGTGTGGTCGACCGTGCCGGTCTGCTGCACTTCATCGGCAATCATCCTGTTCTTCTTGTCGAGGAACAGGATGCGGAACTGCTCGCGGGTCTCGTATGCCATGGCGGTGGTGCAATATTCGATGACCTGGTTCCATGAGCCAAGCACTTCGCGCTCCATGACCGCGCTTCGCGCGCTTCGCTTGGCGATGGCTTCCACAAGCTTGAGTTCATGCGCGACAGTGGGGCCAGCACCGGGCACTTCAGCGATCAGCTTTTCGGGCGCGGCCAGCACCTCGGCAATCGAGCCGAACCGGGTCAGAAGCGCCTTGGCGAGCGGCTTGGTGTCAGCGCGGCGAATGGCACGAAACAGCAGCATTTCGAGCAATTCATAATCCGCCAATGCATCGGGCGTTTCCCTGAAACGCTGTTTGAGACGATCACGATGACCGGCGTAATGCGGCTTGTCGATTTTGGGCGCTAATTGCAGCGTATCGCTGAAGCCGGGCAATTGCGCATTACCCGGCTCATTCCTGCTCTTTGCCATCCTGTTTAAACCCCCGCAAAAACAGACCAGACAATTATCGGGACAATATCACTTCGACATTATCTCATGGAAGGCGGTCCGAAGACATTGGCTGGAGAGAGTGTGAATATCTCGCAGCCGTCTTTCGTAACGCCGACCGTGTGTTCATATTGCGCCGTCGGCGACCGATCTCGTGTAACCGCCGTCCAGCCATCGGCGAGAACCTTCACATGCGGCTTGCCGAGATTGATCATCGGCTCGATGGTGAAGATCATGCCTTCCTTGATTTCCACGCCTTCATTCGGCGTGCCGTAATGAAGGATATTCGGCGCATCATGAAAAAGCTGCCCGACACCGTGGCCGCAGAAATCGCGCACGACAGAGCAGCGCTCGCCTTCGGCATAGGTCTGGATCGCCGCGCCGATTGCGCCGGTCTTGGCACCCGGCTTAACGGCCGCGATCCCGCGCAAAAGGCTTTCATAGGTGACTTCCAGCAGCCGCTCGGCAGCGCGCTTGATGCCGCCTACCGCATACATGCGGCTGGAATCGCCATGCCAGCCATCGAGAAGATAGGTCACGTCAATATTGACGATATCGCCCTCGCGCAGTGGCTTGTCGTTCGGAATGCCGTGGCAGACGACGTGATTGATCGACGTGCAGGTCGATTTCGTATAGCCGCGATAGTTCAGCGTTGCCGGAAACGCGCCGTGATCCATGCCAAATTCGAACACGAAGCGGTCGATCTCGTTGGTGGTCACACCGGGCTTGACGATATCGTTGAGCGCATCGAGACAGCGCGCCGTCAGATTGCAGACCGTGCGCATCCCCTCGAAGGCCTCGGGGCCATAGAGCCTGATCTGGCCCGTATATTTCATGGGTGCGCTTGTCGCTTCGATATAGGTTACCATCACTTCGATCCGTCTCATTTACTCGATTGGCACCAGCCCGGTGGCGTCAATGCTGCTATCCGTTATGTGGCACCGAACGGCCCAGGCCTCAACCCCGTTTGCAAGCGCGTGTTCAAAAGCGCGTGCGTAAGTGGGGTCGAGATCGCCGGAAATACTGAATCTGCTGCAATCGTTTCGCTGGATAATAAACAGCATCACGCCACGATGACCAGCGGCAACCACGTCGACCAGCTCGTCGAGATGTTTTGCGCCGCGCGCCGTCACCGTATCGGGGAACTCCGCCAGTCCGAGTGTCCGGATGAAATGCACATTCTTGACCTCGACATAGGCGCGCTCGTGCGGACCGTCATCGAGCAGAAGATCAATGCGCGAATTGCGGCCATATTTCTGCTCGCGCTTGAGGCTGGCATATCCCGCGAGATCGGGAATGAGACCCTTGAGGATCGCTTCCTCGGCGATTCTGTTGGGCAAGCCGGTATTCACGCCGACCAGCGTATTATCCGCTTCGACGATTTGCAGCGTGTGGGGATATTTGCGGTGAGGGGCATCCGAAACACTCAGCCAGACGCGGGGAACCCGGAGCGGTCAATCCGAGCATCGAGCCGGTGTTGGGCACGGACGCCGTGATGAACCGCCCGTCATCAAGCGTGACGTCGGCGAGAAATCTTTTGTAGCGGCGTTCCAGCCTGCCGGTAACCAGAGGAGTATGAAAAATCATGCGCCGATGTAGAGCAGTTCGGCGCGCATGCGAAAGGCTTTTCTGCCAGCCTCGCCGAAATAGCGGATAGACCAGTCCGGGGTCAGAACAAGGCCTTGAGAACGTCGGCCCAGCTCATATCCGCACCCAGCACCATTGCCGCAGCAACGAGACCGGCGCCGAGAAAGGTGAGGGTGGTTCTTGTTTCGCTTGTCATTATTCTTCCCCATCAAATCAATCATTTGAAACTGGGAGGAATTTCACGGGAGAATTTGCCCGGATTGTGATGCGATAATGGCTATTCCGGGCAATTTGCAGGCATTTTACGGATAGGGTAAACGCCGCCGGATCGTGCTAGTTTTTCACCCAGTCGAAGATGAGTTCCTCGCGAAAAGCGAAGCGGACGACATGGCTTGCCACCACCTCTTGAAGACGGGGGAGGTTTTCTTCCGAGGTTTCCACGGTCGCGGTCAGTTTTTCAGCATCGGCATCGAGAATCACGAGACGGTTCTCGCCGAGATTGATCGTGCCGTGTTCAGGAGTGAATTCTACCGTGAATTTGTGCGCCCAATGCTTGCAGAGCTGCTGCAGGTAGCGGCTGGCATGGGCGGTGGAAACGATTGCTGTTGCTTTCGGCATCATGCTGTCCTTTCAGGAAGGTTGCAGTCCGGCGCGTAGCAACATCCTGGCAGTTCAGCCAGTAATATTTGCGTCAATTCTAAGGAAAAGAAAAACCAGCAATGGTACGCCCAAGGGGAATCGAACCCCTGTTTCCGCCGTGAAAGGGCGGCGTCCTAACCGCTAGACGATGGGCGCCCGTTGCTGGTGTGGGGCGCTTATAGTCAGGAAATTTCCGACATGCAAGCCCCTTTTTCACCTGTCTGTGAATAAGTTCAGACAGCGCAATACAGTGCG
>Ga0180222_1002476_pt1 | contig 14713 bp, 13 predicted proteins | sample eDN5th37CKraftOP_FD_151336 | JGI IMG/M metagenome (GOLD analysis project Ga0180222, IMG submission 151336) | Enriched Organic Plus compost microbial communities from Emeryville, California, USA - eDNA 5th pass 37_C Kraft OP (version 2) (version 2) ... | reverse complement strand
GGATGGAGGCCTGGAGCAGGGCGGTGATCGAAAACACCGCCGATGGCTACCGCGCCTTCCTGGCCGCCTATCCGGACAGCGACCTGACGCCGACGGCGCGCAAGCTCGAGGAGCGCCTGCGGAATCGGCCGGTGTTCGTCAGGCTGGTGGAGGCCGGCGCAGCAGCCCAGGTGGCTGCCGTGCAGCCTACCACGGCTCCCGCCTCCGGGCCGTCCTGCTCCTGCAACGCGCCGGCACCGGCAAAGAGGGCGGAGAAGCCGTCTCGGAAACGTGCCACGACCGAGCCCGCACGCCGTCAGCCACCGCGCTATATGCCGCCGCCTGAGGACGACGAGGTGATCGTTTATCGGCGACCGCCTCCGGTCTATGTGCCGCTGCCGGGGCCCTATTATGGCGGACGCGGCGGCTACCGTCCGTATCCGTCGCCGCAGCCATCACTGCCTCCGAGCACCGGCCGAGGCCAGCGCGGCCTGTACTGAGCGCGGCGCCGTCTCGTTCCCATCCAGGAGGAGAGCGTGTCAGGCGCGCTCCTCCCAGATCATTGCCAGATGAACGATGGTCTGCACGGCCTTCTCCATGTCCTGCACGCTGACCCATTCCGTCCGGGAGTGAAAGGCATGCTCGCCGGCGAAAATATTGGGGCAGGGCAGTCCCATGAACGACAGCCGCGAGCCGTCCGTGCCGCCGCGAATGGAGCTGCGGACCGGTTCGAGGCCGGCGCGGCGAATCGCTTCGAGCGCATGATCGACCACCTGCGGATGCGCATCGATGACCTGCTTCATGTTGCGGTACTGCGGCGTGATGTCGATGGTGTAGGATGAACGCGGAAAGCCCTGCATCACCTCTTTCACGGTCGCTTCCAGCAGCATCTCCTTATCTCGCAGGCCGTCTTCAGAGAAATCCCGGACGATGAAGCCCAGCGTAACCTGTTCGAGCGCTCCCTGAATGCCGATGGGATGGAGGAAACCCTCCCGTCCCTCGGTGGTTTCCGGGGTGCAGTGATCCTGCGGCAGCTTTTCGATGATCTTGGCGGCGATCCGGATAGCGTGCTCCATTTTCCCCTTGGCGAAGCCGGGATGCGCGCTGACGCCGGTGATGGTGACCAGTGCCGCGTCGGCCGAAAAGGTCTCGTCCTCGAGATGGCCGGCGGTCTCGCCGTCGATGGTATAGGCGACATCGGCACCGAGCTTGGCGAGATCGACCTTGTCGACGCCGCGGCCGATCTCCTCGTCGGGCGTGAAAAGGATTTTGATGGTGCCGTGCCTGATCTCCGGATGGGTGGTCAGAAGGCGCACGGCATCCATGATCTCCGCAACCCCGGCCTTGTTGTCGGCGCCCAGCAGCGTGGTGCCATCGGAGGTGATGATGTCATTGCCGATCTGATCGTTCAGCGCCGGGTTGTCGCTGACACGGATGACCTGCGTCGGGTCGCCGGGCAGGACGATGTCGCCGCCCTGATAGCCGCGCACGATCTGCGGCGTGACGTTGGCGCCGGAGCAGTCGGGCGAGGTGTCCATATGGGCGCAGAAGCAGACCACCGGTACCGTCTTGGCGGTGTTGGCGGGCAGAGTGCCGTAGACATAGCCGTGCTCGTCGAGATGCGCGTCGGCGATGCCGAGATCTTGCAGTTCGCGGGCGAGCAGCGCCCCGAGAGTCTTCTGCTTCTCCGTGGACGGACAGGTCGGCGAGGCCGGATCGGACTGGGTATCGATGACGACGTAACGCAGAAAGCGCTCGGTCACGTCATGATTGAAAGTGAGCTGGGAGGACACGGCTGACTCCGATAGCGGTGGTTGCGGGGGCATGCATCCACGGTCCAAACAAAAACGCCACCCCGGGCTGCCGCGCGGCAGCGGCCTGGGGTGGCGTCAACAAACAGGCCCGGTCCGCAGCCGGACGCGGCTGCGTTGCGTGCCCGATCCCACAATCAGATCGCTTCCTTGAGCTCCTTGGCTGCGCGGAAGGCGACTTTCTTGCTGGCCTTGATCTGGATGGTCTCGCCTGTGGCCGGGTTCCGTCCGGTCCGGGCCGCGCGCTTGCGGACCTGCAGGATGCCGAGGCCGACGATACGCACGCGGTCACCCTTCTTCAGGTGCTTGGTGACCCGCGCCACCAGATCGGTGAGAATCGCCTCGGATTGCTTCTTGGACAGCTCGTGCTCTTCGGCCAGTGTGGCAGCCAGATGCTTGAGCGTAACGGTCGCCGGGGTCGCTGCTTTCTTCGCCATGGGACGGTCTCCTCGTTGCTGGCGGCTCAGAAGTTACGATGTATCAGGCATTATTTGATTCGGGGGGGCGCTGACCATGCTGTTTTGCCTGCAAATGGCGGGTTAGTCGCGCGACATGGTGAAAAACCTGATCACAAGAAGGAGTTTCGCAATGACCTTGACTTGCGATCGGCGCCCCTTTAAGTCCCACCTCCACGAATGGGTTGGAACGATCCATGCGGGAGTAGCTCAGTTGGTTAGAGTGCCGGCCTGTCACGCCGGAGGTCGCGGGTTCGAGCCCCGTCTCTCGCGCCATTAAGTCAAATGGCAAGTCAACTCGACGGCGGGTCCCCTACGGGGTGTCAAAGGCTCGCCAGAGATGATGACTTAACATTCTGTCTGAACTCGATGATTTGACGCGCGGCTCCCTCGACGGTCCGGTGATTTTTTGCACTTTCGAGGTACCGATGGTGCACGCGCTTCCTATATTGAGATTGCCTGTCCGGTCGTTCGGATAAGCGCTTGCGGTCCGATATGCGGCCGGGCGTCGTTCCGCTGCCGCGGGTGTTGGCGCCGGTTCTCCTAGCGCGCTATCCGGCCGCCGGCGCAGCGAGGGACCGCGGCCAGCTTTGATCGAAGGTGGAGACCGCGGATATCGGGCTGACGCCGCTTCCGGATGTGCCGCTTTGGCCTCCGACGACCACATGCGAAAGCTAGCGGAGAGGGGCCGCGATGCGTTACGGCAAAGGTGCAATGCATTCACGAGAGGCCGTCAAGGAACTGTCAACACAGCTTGTCTTGCCACTGTTGGTGCACTGCGCTAAAGGCTCAGAACAATTCCAAGGTGGCCGAATCTATTGGCCCGGTTACCCCGAAAAACCAAGGATCGCCGATGCCCGGCATCTTGCAAGATTATCTCCCTTTGGTGGTGTTCATTGGCATTGCGGCCGTGATCGGACTGGCCCTGCTGATCGCCCCCTTTATCGTCGCGTTTCAGCAGCCCGATCCTGAGAAGCTGTCCGCATATGAATGCGGATTCAATGCTTTTGACGACGCGCGTATGAAGTTTGACGTGCGGTTCTATCTGGTGGCGATCCTGTTCATCATCTTCGATCTCGAGGTGGCCTTCCTGTTTCCCTGGGCGGTCGCCTTCGGAAAGGTCGGTGAGGCCGGCTTCTGGTCGATGATGGTGTTCTTGGCGATCCTGACCATCGGTTTCGTGTACGAATGGAAGAAAGGCGCGCTCGAATGGGATTGAGCCCAAATCTCGCGCAGGCTTCGGGTCCGGTGGTTTCTCCGGCCTCGACCGGCGTGCTCGATCCGCGCACCGGAAAGCCGGTCGGCGCGGACGACCGTTATTTTCTCGAGATCAACAGCGAACTGTCCGACAAGGGTTTCTTCGTCGCCGCCGCTGACGATTTAATCACTTGGGCGCGGACCGGCTCGCTGATGTGGATGACCTTCGGCCTCGCCTGCTGCGCGGTCGAAATGATGCAGGTGTCGATGCCGCGTTACGACGTCGAGCGCTTCGGCTTTGCGCCGCGCGCCTCGCCGCGCCAGTCCGACGTGATGATCGTCGCCGGCACGCTGACCAACAAGATGGCGCCGGCGCTGCGCAAGGTCTATGACCAGATGCCGGAGCCGCGCTACGTGATCTCGATGGGTTCCTGTGCCAACGGCGGCGGCTACTACCACTATTCCTACTCGGTGGTGCGCGGCTGCGACCGCGTCGTGCCCGTCGATATCTATGTTCCGGGCTGCCCGCCGACCGCGGAGGCGCTGCTGTACGGCGTGCTGCTGCTGCAGAAGAAAATCCGGCGCACCGGGACGATCGAACGCTAGGGCTCTGCGATGGACGACACACGGCTCGAAACTCTGGGTCAGACCATCGTGGATGCGCTTCCCGGCGCTGCGGTGGGGTACTCGGTCGCCTTCAACCAACTGACGATCTCGGTCGAGATCGCGAAGATCGTCGAGGTGATGCGCTTCCTGCGCGATGATCCTCGCTGCCGCTTCGTCAGTTTCGTCGATGCAACGGCGGTGGACTATCCGGCGCGGGCAGAGCGCTTCGACGTGGTCTATCACCTGATGTCGCCGACCCTGAACACCCGGATTCGGGTCAAGGGGGTGGCGGGCGAGACCACGCAGGTGCCGTCCATCATCGATGTGTTTCCGGGGGCCGACTGGTTCGAGCGCGAGGCCTATGATCTTTACGGCGTGATCTTCACCGGCCATCCCGACATGCGCCGGCTCCTCACCGACTATGGCTTCGACGGCCATCCGCTGCGCAAGGATTTCCCTACCACCGGCTTTCTGGAGGTGCGTTACGACGACGCCCAGAAGCGTGTGGTGTACGAGCCGGTGCAGCTCAATCAGGAGTTCCGCCGCTTCGATTTTCTCTCGCCTTGGGAAGGTGCGGACTATCTGCTGCCTGGAGACGAGAAGGCGGAAGCCAAGCCCGCGCCGAAGGCAGGTAGCTGATGACCGAAGTTCCAGGAATGCGCAATTTCACCATCAACTTCGGCCCGCAGCATCCGGCTGCGCACGGCGTGCTGCGGCTGGTGCTGGAGCTTGACGGCGAGGTGGTGGAGCGCGTCGATCCGCATATCGGCCTGTTGCATCGTGGCACCGAGAAACTGATCGAGCAGAAGACCTATCTGCAGGCGATTCCCTATTTCGACCGGCTCGACTACGTCGCGCCGATGAACCAGGAGCATGCTTTCTGCCTTGCCGCAGAGAAGCTGCTCGGCATCGAGGTGCCGCGGCGTGGCCAATTGATCCGGGTGCTCTACTGCGAGATCGGCCGCATTCTCTCACACCTTCTCAACGTGACGACGCAGGCCATGGACGTCGGCGCGCTCACCCCGCCCTTGTGGGGGTTCGAGGAGCGCGAAAAGCTGATGGTGTTCTACGAGCGTGCGTCGGGCTCGCGGATGCATGCCGCTTTCTTCCGCATCGGCGGTGTGCACCAGGACCTGCCGCCGAAGCTGATCGACGACATCGACGCCTGGTGTGACGCCTTCCCGCAGGTGCTGGATGACTTGGAAACGCTGCTCACTGGCAACCGCATCTTCAAGCAGCGCAACGTCGACATCGGCGTGGTGTCGCTCGAGGATGCCTGGAAGTGGGGCTTCTCGGGTGTGATGGTGCGCGGCTCCGGGGCGGCCTGGGATCTGCGCAAGGCGCAACCCTACGAATGCTATGCCGAGATGGATTTCGATATCCCTGTCGGCAAGAACGGCGACTGCTATGACCGCTACTGCATCCGCGTCGAAGAGATGCGGCAGGCGACGCGTATCATGAAGCAGTGCATTGCCAAGCTGCGCGCGCCGGACGGGCAGGGGCCGGTCACCATCGAAGATTACAAGATTTCTCCGCCGCGTCGCGCGGAAATGAAGCGCTCGATGGAAGCGCTGATCCATCACTTCAAGCTCTACACGGAAGGCGTTCACGTTCCCGCGGGTGAAGTCTACGCGGCCGTGGAAGCGCCGAAGGGCGAGTTCGGCGTCTATCTCGTCGCCGACGGCACCAACAAGCCGTACAAGTGCAAGATTCGCGCGCCGGGCTTCGCGCACCTGCAGGCCATGGACTTCCTTTGCAAGGGACATCTGCTGGCCGACGTGTCGGCCATCCTGGGCTCTCTCGATATCGTGTTCGGTGAGGTGGATCGATGAAGGCGTCTGTCATCGCGGACAACCTGCTGCGCGAAGTGAGGGGCTGAATATGGCTGTCCGTCGTCTGGCACCGAAAGAGCTGCAGCCGGAAAGCTTCGTTTTCAGCGAAGAGAATCTCGCCTGGTGCAAGAAGGTGATCGGGCGCTATCCGTCCGGGCGACAGCAATCGGCGGTCATCCCGATCCTGTGGCGCGCGCAGGAGCAGCAGGGCGGTTGGCTGACCGAGGCGGCGATCCGCTACGTCGCCGACATGCTCGATATGCCTCATATCAGGGCGCTCGAGATCGCCACCTTCTATACCCAGTTCCAGCTGCAGCCGGTGGGCAGGAAGGCTCATGTCCAGGTGTGCGGTACGACGCCATGCATGCTGCGGGGAGCCGGCGCACTGATCGAGGTCTGCAAGCGCCGCATCCACCACGATCCGTTCGAACTCTCGGCCGACGGCAATTTCTCGTGGGAGGAGGTCGAATGCCAGGGCGCCTGCGTCAACGCGCCCATGGTGATGATCTGGAAGGATACCTACGAGGATCTGACGCCTGAAACGCTCGAGAAGGTTCTTGATGGTTTCGCAGCCGGCAATCCGCCCAAGCCCGGACCGCAGATCGACCGGCAGTTCGCAGCGCCGTTCGGCGGGCCGCGGGTTCTGAAGGAGGCCAGCAAGCCGTCTGCCGCGCATGACGCTCCGAAGGAGCCGGTGCTGGCCGACAGCGAGCCGAAGAAGGCCAGCGAGGCTGCCAACGTTCAGGAGCGCCCGGCGCCGAAGCCGCCTGCCGACGACGCGACCAAGAAGGGCAACATGTGATGCTCGACGATAAGGACCGCATCTTCCGCAATCTTTACGGGCTCGAGGACTGGGGCCTCGAAGGCGCGCGCCGGCGCGGCGCCTGGGATGGCACCAAGGCGATCATCGAGAAGGGGCGTGACTGGATCGTCAACGAGATGAAGGCCTCCGGTCTGCGCGGCCGCGGCGGCGCCGGATTCCCGACCGGCATGAAGTGGTCCTTCATGCCGAAGGACAGTTCTGACGGGCGCCCGAGCTATCTCGTCGTCAATGCCGACGAGTCGGAGCCTGGCACCTGCAAGGACCGCGAGATCATGCGGCACGATCCGCATCTTCTCGTCGAAGGCTGCCTGCTGGCCAGCTTCGCGATGGGTGCGCATGCCTGCTATATCTACGTGCGCGGCGAATTCATCCGCGAGCGCGAGCATCTCGAGGCCGCGGTCGAGCAGGCCTATGAGGCCAACCTGATCGGCAAGGACAATATCCACGGCTGGCCGTTCGATCTCTACGTGCATCACGGCGCTGGCGCCTATATCTGCGGCGAAGAGACCGCGCTGCTGGAAAGCCTCGAAGGCAAGAAGGGCCAGCCCCGCCTGAAGCCGCCGTTCCCGGCCAATGTCGGTCTGTTCGGCTGCCCGACCACTGTCAACAACGTGGAGTCGATCGCGGTCGCGCCGGACATCCTGCGGCGCGGCGCGGCCTGGTTCGCCTCGATCGGCCGCCCCAACAATGTCGGCACCAAGCTGTTCGGTCTTTCGGGTCACGTCAACACGCCCTGCGTGGTCGAAGAAGCGATGGGCATTCCCTTCCGCGAACTGATCGAGAAGCATGGCGGCGGCATCCGCGGCGGCTGGGACAATCTGCTGGCGATCATTCCGGGCGGCGCATCGTGTCCGCTGATCCCGGCGCAGGACTGCGAAGAGCTGATCATGGATTTCGACGGCACCCGCGCGGTGAAGTCGAGCTTCGGCACCGCCGGCGTCATCGTGATGGACAAGTCCACCGATGTGGTCGCGGCAATCGCGCGGATCAGCTACTTCTTCAAGCACGAAAGCTGCGGTCAATGCACGCCATGCCGCGAAGGCACCGGCTGGATGTGGCGTGTTCTGTCCCGCATGGTCGAAGGCCGCGCGCATAAGCGCGAGATCGACATGCTGCTCGAGGTGACCAAGCAGGTCGAGGGACACACCATCTGCGCGCTGGGGGATGCGGCGGCGTGGCCGGTGCAGGGGCTGATCCGGGCGTTCCGTCCCGAGATCGAGCGGCGCATCGACGAATTCACCCGCAAGGCGACGCTGGACGATCAGGGCATCCTCGATCCCGCGCACATGATTGCAGCGGAGTGATCGATGGCGTGCTTCCCCTCGCTGCGACGGCAGGCTGAGAAAGATTGACGGTATGACCAAGCTTCTCATCGACGGCAAAGAGATCGACGTCCCGCCGGAATACACGCTGCTCCAGGCCTGCGAGGCAGCCGGCGCGGAAATTCCGCGCTTCTGCTACCACGAGCGGCTGTCGATCGCCGGCAACTGCCGGATGTGCCTCGTCGAGCTAAAGGGCGCACCGAAGCCGGTGGCGAGCTGCGCCTGGGGCGTGCGCGACTGCCGCCCCGGACCGAACGGCGAGCCGCCGGAGGTTCTCACCCGCACGCCGATGGTGCGCAAGGCGCGCGAAGGGGTGATGGAGTTTCTCCTCATCAATCACCCGCTGGACTGCCCGATCTGCGACCAGGGCGGTGAGTGCGATCTCCAGGACCAGGCGATGGGCTATGGGGTCGATACCAGCCGCTTTGCGGAGAACAAGCGCGCGGTCGAGGACAAGTATCTCGGCGCGCTGGTCAAGACCTCGATGACCCGCTGCATCCAGTGCACGCGCTGCGTGCGCTTTGCCGCGGAGGTCTGCGGCGTGCCCGAGATGGGCGCGATCGGCCGCGGCGAGGACATGGAGATCACCACTTATCTCGAGAGCGCCCTGACCTCGGAGATGCAGGGCAACCTCGTCGACATCTGTCCAGTCGGCGCGCTGACCTCCAAGCCCTATGCCTTCGCGGCGCGGCCGTGGGAACTGGGCAAGACCCAGTCCATCGATGTGATGGACGGTGTCGGCTCGGCGATCCGGGTCGATACGCGCGGTCGCGAGGTGATGCGGATCCTGCCGCGCGTCAACGAGGCCATCAACGAGGAATGGATTTCCGACAAGACCCGGCACATCGTCGATGGACTGCGGACCCAGCGCCTCGATCGGCCCTATGTGCGCGAGAACGGCCGGCTGCGTCCCGCGTCCTGGGCGGAAGCCTTCGCCGCGATCGCCGCCAAGGTGCGCGCGGTCGGCGCCAAGCGCATCGGCGCCATCGCGGGAGATCTCGCCGCGATCGAGGAGATGTTCGCGCTCAAGCAACTGCTGGCGTCGCTCGGCTCGACGAACATTGCCGTTCAGGGCGGCCACGCATTCGACGTGAAGGCGGGACGCGCCGCCTATATCTTCAACCCGACCATCGCGGGCATCGAGCAGGCGGACGCCTTGCTGATTGTCGGCTCCAACCCGCGGCATGAAGCGACAATCCTCAATGCGCGCATCCGCAAGCGTTGGCGCACCGGCCAGTTGAAGGTCGGCGTAATCGGCGAGCAGGTCGATCTGACCTACCGTACCGAATATCTCGGCGCCGGACCGGAAACCCTGAACGATCTTGCGAACGGCAAGCACTCCTTCATCGATGTGCTGAAGAACGCGCAGAACCCGATCATCCTGGTCGGCATGGCGGCCACCTCGCGGCCCGACGGGGCGGCCATCCTGTCGCTCGCCGCGAAACTCGCGATCGACGTCGGCGCGGTGAAGGACGATTGGAACGGCTTTGCCGTGCTGCATGGCACGGCATCCGGCGTCGGCGCTCTCGATATCGGCTTCGTGCCGGGCGAGGGCGGTCTCGGTGCCGCGCAGATGATCGCGCCGGGTGGCGTCGACCTGCTGTTCTCGCTGGGGGCCGACGAGGTCGACATCGCGCCGGGTGCGTTCGTCGTCTACATCGGCACCCATGGCGATCGGGGCGCGCATCGCGCCGATGTGATCCTGCCGGGCGCTGCCTATACCGAGAAGTCCGCTCTTTACGTCAACACCGAAGGCCGTGTGCAGATGGCGAACCGGGCCGGCTTCCCGCCGGGAGAGGCCCGCGAGGAATGGGCGATCCTGCGCGCGCTCTCGGAGACTCTGGGGCACCGGCTGCCGTTCGATTCCCTTGCGGCTTTGCGTCAGGCGCTGTTCAAGGCGGCGCCGCATCTGATGCGGCTGGAGCAGATCGATGCCGCCGACGCGTCGGCGGTTCGCACGCTGGCGGGGCGCGGCGGTAAGATCGACACGGCGCCGTTCAAGGCGGCGTTCGATAGCTATTATTTGACCAACCCGATCGCGCGGGCCTCGGCCGTGATGGCGGAGTGTTCGCGTCTGGCCTCCGGTCGGATGTTGACAGCGGCGGAGTGAGCGGGACCGATGGCTGAATTCTGGACCGATTATCTGTGGCCGCTGATCGTGATGGCGGCGCAGAGCGTCATGCTGCTGGTGATCCTGCTGGTCGCGATCGCCTATATCCTGCTGGCGGACCGCAAGATCTGGGCCGCCGTGCAGATCCGTCGCGGCCCCAACGTGGTTGGGCCGTGGGGTCTGTTCCAGTCCTTTGCCGACCTGCTCAAGTTCGTTTTCAAGGAGCCGGTGATTCCGGCCGGCTCGAACAAGGCGATCTTCCTGCTGGCGCCGCTGATCACCTGCGTCCTGGCGCTTGCCGGTTGGGCGGTGATCCCGGTCAACCTCGGCTGGGTGATTGCCGATATCAATGTCGGCATCCTTTATTTGTTCGCGATCTCGTCGCTGTCGGTCTACGGCACCATCATGGCCGGCTGGTCGTCGAACTCGAAATATCCGTTCATGGCGGCGCTGCGCGCGGCCGCACAGATGGTGTCCTACGAGGTTTCCATCGGCTTCGTGCTGGTGACCGTGCTGCTCTGCGTCGGCTCGCTCAATCTCACCGCCATCGTCAACGCGCAGGATACCCGCCTCGGACTTCTCGGCTGGTACTGGCTGCCGCTGTTTCCGATGTTCGTGATCTTCTATGTCTCGGCGCTGGCCGAGACCAACCGCCCGCCGTTCGACCTGGTTGAGGCGGAATCCGAGCTGGTGGCGGGCTTCATGGTCGAGTACGGCTCGACGCCGTACCTGCTGTTCATGCTGGGTGAATATGTCGCTATCTGCACCATGTGCGCACTCGGCACGATCCTGTTTCTGGGCGGCTGGTTGTCGCCCATCCCGTTCGCCCCGTTCACCTGGGTGCCTGGCGTGATCTGGTTCTCGCTCAAGGCGCTCTTCATCTTCTTCCTGTTCGCCATGGCCAAGGCCATCGTGCCGCGCTACCGCTACGATCAATTGATGCGGTTGGGTTGGAAGGTCTTCCTGCCGCTATCGATCGCCATGGTGGTGATCGTCGCGGGCGTGCTGCACTACGGCGGACTGGCTCCACAATGAGGCTGTCATGACCATTACATCCGCGGCCCGGTCGCTTCTGCTGACAGAGTTCGTCGAGGCTTTCGTCCTCGCGATGCGCTATTTCTTCAAGCCGAAGCCGACGCTGAACTATCCGTTCGAGAAGGGACCGATCTCGCCCCGCTTCCGCGGCGAGCATGCGCTTCGCCGCTACCCCAGCGGTGAGGAGCGTTGCATCGCCTGTAAACTGTGTGAAGCGATCTGCCCGGCGCAGGCTATCACCATCGAGGCCGGCCCCCGGCGCAACGACGGTACGCGACGCACGGTGCGTTACGACATCGACATGGTGAAATGCATCTACTGCGGACTGTGCCAGGAGGCCTGCCCGGTCGATGCCATCGTCGAGGGTCCCAATTTCGAGTTCGCGGCGGAGACGCGTGAGGAACTCTACTATGACAAGGAGCGGCTGCTGGCCAACGGCGACCGCTGGGAGCGCGAGATTGCGAAGAACATCGCGCTCGACGCGCCGTACCGGTGAGGTAGACGCATGATTGTTCCTGCGCTTTTCTTCTATCTCTTTGCCGCTGTTCTGATCGGCTCCGCGGTGATGGTGATCGCGGCGCGAAATCCCGTGCATTCGGTGCTGTTCCTGATCCTCGCTTTCGTCAACGCGTCGGGGTTGTTCGTGCTGCTCGGCGCCGAATTCCTGGCGATGATGCTGGTGGTGATCTATGTCGGCGCCGTTGCGGTGCTGTTCCTGTTCGTCATCATGATGCTGGACGTGGATTTCGCCGCGCTGCGCGAAGGTTTTCTCGAATATCTGCCGCTCGGCCTGCTGATCGGCGTCATCGTGATCGCGGAATTGCTGCTGGTGGTCGGGGGCTGGACTCTCAATCCCACCATTGCGCAGGACATCACATCGCCGATTCCGGCCGATGTCACCAATACCGAGGCGATCGGGCTCGTCCTTTACACAAAATACATCCATTATTTCCAGCTGGCCGCGATGGTGCTGCTGGTGGCGATGATCGGCGCCATCGTGCTCACGCTTCGCCATAAGGCCAACGTCAAGCGGCAGAGCATCAGCCAGCAGAACGCGCGGGACAAGGCGACCGCAATGCACGTGCACAAGGTCGCAACGGGGCAGGGCCTTCAGGAATCCGATGCAGCGGAGTGGGTGCGATGACAATCGGTCTTGGCCATTACCTCGCGGTCGGCGCCATCCTCTTCACGCTCGGAATGCTCGGGATCTTCCTCAACCGGAAAAACATCATCACCATCCTGATGTCGGTCGAGCTGATCCTGCTCGCGGTCAACATCAACATGGTGGCGTTTTCGGCATCCCTGCACGACATCGTCGGTCAGGTCTTCGCCCTCCTGATATTGACAGTGGCGGCCGCCGAGGCAGCCATCGGCTTGGCGATCCTGGTGGTGTATTTCCGTAACCGCGGCAGCATCGCGGTTGAAGATATCAGCATGATGAAGGGTTAAGGCATGATCCGGCAAAGCAAACCCACGGGTTGCGATCCGTCGGGCGATCCCCTGCTGTTCGTGATCATGCTTCCACGTGGGGCGCGGGCATGATTCAAGCAATTGTTTTTCTGCCGCTGCTTGGAGCCATCCTTGCCGGCCTCATTGCCCTTGCGGGCGCGCATGGGCGTCATCCGAGCGGCGACGTCGTCGATCATCACGATGCGCACGGCCACGGCGATCAGGTGCATGCGGCCGAAGCTCATGACGATCACGGCCACGACGACCATCATGCACCGGCAGAACCTGCGGCGGCGGGCACCACGGCGGCCGAGTTCATCACCACCCTGCTGCTGTTCGTTTCGGCGGGGCTGTCATGGGTGACGCTGGTCAATGTCGGCTTCCTGCACCAGGACCTGCGAGTGCCGCTATTCCCATGGATCACCTCGGGTGATCTGCAGGTTGCCTGGTCGCTGCGGGTCGACACGCTGACGGCGGTCATGCTGGTGGTGGTGACATCGGTATCCTCGCTGGTCCACTTCTACTCCATCGGCTACATGGACGAGGATCCGCACCGGCCGCGCTTCTTCGCTTATCTGTCGCTGTTCACCTTCGCGATGCTGATGCTGGTGACGGCCGACAACCTGCTGCAGATGTTCTTCGGCTGGGAAGGCGTCGGTCTGGCGAGCTATCTGCTGATCGGATTCTGGTATCAGAAGCCGTCGGCGAATGCGGCCGCGATGAAGGCCTTCGTGGTCAACCGCGTAGGTGACTTCGGCTTCATCCTGGGTATCTTCGCGGTGTTCCTGCTCACCGGCACCGCCGATTTCGATGCGATCTTTTCTGCGGCGCCCGGACTGGTCGGCAAGACCATCAACTTCCTCGGCTGGAACGTCGATGCGCTGACGCTGGCGTGCCTCTTGCTGTTCGTCGGCGCGATGGGCAAGTCGGCGCAGTTTCTGCTGCACACCTGGTTGCCGGACGCCATGGAAGGTCCGACCCCGGTGTCGGCGCTGATCCATGCCGCGACCATGGTCACCGCGGGCGTGTTCATGGTGGCGCGGCTGTCGCCGCTATTCGAGCTGGCACCGCATGCCCAGGCATTCGTGATGTTCATCGGCGGCACCACTGCGCTGTTCGCCGCGACCATCGGCCTCGTGCAGAACGACATCAAGCGCATCATTGCCTATTCGACCTGCTCGCAGCTCGGCTACATGTTCGTCGCGATGGGGGCAGGGGCCTATTCCGTCGGCATGTTCCACCTGTTCACCCATGCCTTCTTCAAGGCGCTGCTGTTCCTCGGCGCCGGCTCGGTGATCTACGCAATGCATCACGAGCAGGATATCCGCAACATGGGCGGGTTGAAGGATCGCATTCCTTTTACCTACGCGACCATGGTGATAGGGACGCTGGCGCTGACCGGGTTTCCGCTCACGGCCGGCTATTTCTCCAAGGACGCCATCATCGAAGCGGCCTATGCATCGCATAACCCGTTCGGCTTCTACGGCTTCCTGATGACGGTGGTGGCCGCTGGGCTCACCTCATTCTATTCATGGCGCCTGATCTTCAAGACCTTCCATGGTAAGCCGCATGATCAGCATCATTATGAGGCGGCACATGAGGCGCCGTACTGGATCCTGATCCCGCTCGGTGCGCTCTCCGCCGGATCGCTGCTGGCGGGTCTTCCGTTCAAGGAGCTGTTCGCCGGCCATGGTGTAGGTGAGTTCTTCCGCGAGTCGCTGAAGATGAATGCGCACATCCTGGAAGAGATGCACCACATTCCGTGGGCGATCGCAGCGCTGCCGACCGTGATGATGGTGCTTGGCCTGTTTGTGGCTTGGATGTTCTACATCCGCCGGCCCTACCTTCCGGTGGAGCTCGCCGAGCAGCATCGCGGGCTTTATCTTTTCCTGCTCAACAAGTGGTATTTCGACGAGCTCTACGATTTTATCATCGTCCGTCCCGCGCGATGGCTTGGCCGCTTCCTTTGGAAGAGGGGTGACGGCTTCCTGATCGACGGGTTCGGTCCGAACGGCGTGGCTGCTCGCGTGCTGGATGTGACGCGGGGCGTGGTCCGGATCCAGACCGGCTATCTTTATCACTATGCCTTCGTGA
>Ga0180222_1002472_pt1 | contig 14730 bp, 16 predicted proteins | sample eDN5th37CKraftOP_FD_151336 | JGI IMG/M metagenome (GOLD analysis project Ga0180222, IMG submission 151336) | Enriched Organic Plus compost microbial communities from Emeryville, California, USA - eDNA 5th pass 37_C Kraft OP (version 2) (version 2) ... | reverse complement strand
ATGGCAGACATTACTTATGCTGATAAGTTCGATGAACAAATCGCTGCAATTGAAAAAGAAATCGAACAATACCAAAAACAGGCAAAAAAACTAAGCAAACGTGCTGATTCTTTGCAAAAAGAAATCGATGCGCTCAATAACCAAAAGAAAATCATTCAAAAACGAATCGATCTAAAAGAGGCTGAACACAAGAAACTAGTTGCCGAAATAGCCGAAAACGAACGCAGGATTATACGCAATCAGGATATTTTGGGCGAAACGATCGCCGATCTTTATTTGATGGGTGACATCACGCCACTTGAAATGCTTGCAAGTAGCAAAAGTATTGCAGAGTATGTCGATAAAGAAACATACAAAAACAGTATTCGTGATAATCTGATTCAAGCAATTACGATGATCAAAAAAACAAAAGCAGAACTCGAGAAGCAAAAGAAAGACGTGGAGCGAGTTCTTGCCGAACAAAAATTAGCACGAGATGCATTGATTGCAAAAGAAAACGAGCGTTTGGCGCTTATCAATGAGACGCGCGGCCAAGAAGCGGCATACCAGCGATTGGTAGGAGAGCGTGAACGGCAGAAACTGAAACTGCAAAAAGAACAACAGCGCGCTATTGAAGCGGCTATGCGTGCAGCTGGCGGCTTGATCAATGTATTGCCTGGAGATCCGAACAAAGGCGGATACCCTTGGGAAGCTGGATGCTGGGTGGATGCATTCGCATGGTCTCATGGCGGCGAAGATGGAAATGGAGCAGACCCGCTGGGATACGGTTGCCGTCAGTGTGTGAGCTATGCTGCATGGAGAGTTTGGCAGTATACGGGCAAACCGCCATACTACTGGGGTAATGCGAATATGTGGCCAGCGAGTGCCCGGGCTGCCGGTTATTCTACTGGTGTTACACCAAAGAAAAACTCAGTAGGTGTGATTTCTGCCGGTCAGTATGGTCACGTTGTGTGGGTTGAAAAAGTCAATGGTGATGGAACGATCAATATTAGCCAATATAATTACTTTAATGCTGGCGGTCCGGGGTGGGGGCATTACAGTGAAATGCGTGTCCATGCCTCGACCTATGATACGTACATCTACTTTGATTAAAAACACTCGCTACTTTCAAGCAAAACCGGTATAATATGAAGAAGTGACCGGAGGGAAGAAAGAAAAAAAATTGAGTTTTACACCAGGCACATTCGTGCTTATCTTGGCATGTGCAATAATAGTTGGTTATGCCGGGGGGACACGCAACGATCAAATCGTTGGCACAGTTGCGCCATTTCTTGGATTCAAGGTAGTCACTGGATCGCTAGATCTCGATAGCGTCCAAACTACATACCGACAACTCAAGGCGAAGTTTGACGGCGAATTAGACGAGCAAAAGCTCATTGAAGGCGCGAGTCGTGGCATGGTCGCTGCTGCGGGCGATGATTACACTACATATTTTGATCAGGAGGAAGCTGAAGAGTTTCGAAAAGATCTGGCTGGTGATATCGGCGGTGGTATCGGTGCTGAGATAGGCAGTAGGGATCTAAAACCGACGGTTATCCGAACATTACCAGGAACACCGGCGGACAAGTCGGGACTTAAATCGGGTGATGTTATCGTCGCTGTAAATGATATCGCAACGGCGGGCAAAATACTGGATGATGTTGTCGATATGATCCGCGGCGAAGTGGGTACGACAGTAAAGCTGACAGTGCTCCGCGGCCTAGAAACAAAAGAATTTACGATTACGCGTGCACAAATTAAGTCACCGAGCGTCGAGAGGGAGATACGTAACGGTATCGGTATTCTGACACTACGGCGTTTTGATGAAACAACAGCCGATCAGGCACGCAAAGCGGCGCAGTATTTCCGATCACGGAATGTCAAAGGTGTTATTTTAGATCTACGGGGTAATGGCGGCGGCTTGCTTACGGCGGCACGCGAAATTGCTGGAATCTGGCTGCGCGATAAAGTGGTTGTGAGCGAAAGGGCGGGTGAGCACATAGTAGATGAACTCAAGTCTGGCAATGACCCATTACTCGAAGGCGTACCTACGGTCGTCTTGATCAATGGGTCAAGTGCAAGCTCTAGTGAGATTGTCGCAGGCGCGCTGCAGGATCATGGCGTAGCGAAGCTGATAGGTGAAAAGACATATGGCAAGGGCAGCGTTCAACAGCTGATCAATTTGCCGAATGGAGCTTTACTCAAGGTGACAATTGCCAAATGGTATACGCCAAAAGGGAAAAATATCAATGAAAATGGCATCAAACCGGATATTGAAGTTGACTACACTATAAAAGATGCGAATGCTGATCGAGATCCGCAGCTGGATCGAGCACTTAAGGTTTTGAAATAGTAGACGTAAAAGTAAAAAATGTAGTAGTATAAGCATATGCAAGACGAATCAGCAACGAATCAACAATCTCAAATGACGCCGTCAGAACAGATGGAACAGTCACAGGGCGTGGACGTTCAGGCAACACAGCCACAACAGCCATCGAGTCAGCCTGAAACTTCGGTAGCGCCTGAAGCTACAAGTAGTGCGAAACACAAGATTCTATTGGTTGAAGATGATGTCGCGCTTGCGGCAGTCTATCGGTCGCGCCTAGAACTGGAAGGTTTCGAACTTTATGAAGTGAATGATGGTGAGCAAGCCTTGCAGGCAGCCAAGGAATTTCAACCTGATCTGATCTTGCTTGATGCCATGATGCCAAAAATTAGCGGCTTTGATGTACTCGATATCCTGCGCAATACCCCTGAAACGGCGAATATCAAAGTGATCATGCTGACAGCACTCAGTCAGCCTAAGGATAAAGAACGAGCCGAATCACTTGGTGTAGATGATTACCTTGTCAAATCACAGGTAGTGATTGGCGATGTGGTTGAACGCGTCAAACATCATCTAGGTATGGCGTAAAATGTAATGATAATAAAATCACCCCGTACGGGGTGATTTTATTTGACGATAACTTGTGTGCGAGGTACGGTTTTACCAGTAAATCGAGTCTTTTTGACCCTGGCAAAACTCACGACGCCATCAACAGCGGCATGAATTGTGAAGTTGCGGCTCATGTATGTGCCAGGACCTGGAATTTTGGTTGCACCGGTCTGTCGCACCAGGACTTCGCCTGCACGAACTTTTTGACCGCCAAAACGTTTGACACCTAGACGTTGCCCAGGGCTGTCGTGTACGTTTTTACTGCTACCGCCTGCTTTGACGTGTGACATGGAATAAACTCCTTAATTTCTGTTCAAAATCTAAACCATTGTAACGGAAAATAGAGAATACGTCAACCCCTCTGTACAGATAATAAATTGACAAATATATGTAAAGATATTAAAATTAACATTTAAGACATTGTCGAGAGACCTAGGAGGGTGGCATCAATGTCTGCACGTAAAGGTTCAGCGCTGATTGTCGCAGTCATCGTTCTTGTCGTGTCGGTTATTATCGCCGTCTTGCTCTCTGTTGTGTTCAGGGATGAGGGTCGTAAGCAAGGAAGTTGTGTTGCCCGTCATGCAGAGCGAGGCGATATCTGGGTGGGCGGTTATGACGATGAAGCGAGATGTCAGCTTCATGAGTATTTGTTTGATCGGGGTGCATGGCTGCCGACCAACGATGTGGTACCGTCAGTGCCTGTATATGAGCGGCAGCATGGTATTTCGGTCAAGCGTGATGAAGCGTCGACATCTTGCGATATTGACAAAGTCATCATCGTACCGACAAGCAGTTCCGTTTGGGAGCAGGTCGATGCATCGCTGGAGCGTTGTCGACTTTCACACCTAACTCCGCATGCGGTTAGTAGTCTTAGCCTCAAACAGCCGGACATCAATACTGTACAGCCAAACTTTCGAGCAATTCTCAAGGCTAATGATAGGATTGCGCAGATGTGGCCGATGGATGCTAATTACTATGTCGGCTATGTGGATCGGCTGGTTGCCGGCGCGCCGTACGGCACGGAGCAAATCGCCTTTTGGGAGGGTGTCTGCTATGCTGCCGAGGTCATCATGGATGCACCGATGATTGAGCAGGTGTCGGCTGAAAGGCTTGATCTGCTTAGTCAGATCGGCATAGATCTTGCGGAGCGGTATCAGCTCACGACCATTGCTAAGAATGATCTGAGTCGTTTATCACGGCAGATCATGGGACAGAAGGGCTTTTGCGATGCATCGTAGTTAGATAAGGGGAGTTTCACGGCGGGTCGGTCGTTTAGAACGCTCGGCCCGCCTAATTCCAAGACCGCAGGAGGTCTTTTTTATTGTCGGGAATTTGACAGCTTGTTATGAAATTTATACAGTAAGGCCCAGACATTGGATTTTGGTACTATGAAGGGATGGATCCATGTCGCATCGCAATACAGACCGGTATGAATTCTGGGCTAAAGTATCCAGGGTTGTGACTTGCCTGGTTCTTGTCACTGCAATCTGCTTCGTTGGCGCAGGTTTTGTCAAAGGGCTTCATATGCCACGGCCGGAGTTGTTGACCGCCGAGGTATATATGCAGCGAGTGACGAGTGCTGTCGAACAATCGGATACGCCCTATATGAGAGAACACGCATACTGGGCGGGAGTGTGTTCAGTCACTGACGAGCTTAATCAGGTTGTCGATAGTCGTCGAGCCGATGTCTACGAGGAATTCAAGTCGCGAGCGACCCTCTACTACTTCGATCTCTTGTGGCAGGGGCGGTTGCCGTACCAGAATCTCCAGGAGTGGGCAGAGAAGGGCAAGGCTGAACAGGATTGCGCATCTCTACAGCGATGACGAAGGGTGGGAAAGGTTGGCCGTCTCGTCCAACGGCCAACCACTTCCTATGGACTCCTAAGGGTCATTTTGTTGCTAGGATTTCTCCAGCACTAATAGTTCGCGTGCTACTACTTGTCCTGGACGATAGTAGATCAAATCTTTTGATGAAATATTCTTGAATTTGATGCGGCGAAAGCCAAGTTCTTCAATTTTTCCGATAAGAGGTAAGCGTGTGAATGAGTCGTTGCCATTATTCCATGCAGGAATTGCCACGCATAGCGGGGTATCGGAAGCTAGTTGATGTGCGATGTTTGCTAAGAATTTACTAATGATCGTATCACATGTTTGTCGAACCTCAGCAAGTTTCTTGGCAGACGGCGGCGTACTGAAAGGTTGACCTAAGTATGTTTCTGTCACGACGGCGTCGATCGGAGGATTCCATCGGTAAGTGGTGGCATCACCTTGTTCAAGTTTGGGGCTGGGAAATGGGAAATGGGAACGGGAATTTAACCAGTCAATATTTTTTGCTGTGTAGTTGATCATCTTTTGCGAAAGGTCCGTTCCGTAGACCTTGTATCCCATAAGAAGGGCCTCCTGTAGTACGACTCCAGTGCCGCAAAAAGGATCAAGAACTATGGGTTTATTATCCTCGTTTCCTATTTCCAGCCCCCCTGCACCTAGATTTATCATGATCTGCGCCAGTTTGGGTGGGAGCATGCCGACGAAAGCATCACGTGATGGGCGCGTTTGGTCGCGACGGGCAAGAGCAGTGATGTTTTGCGCGCCGGTGCTTTCAGCTATGATGACCTTGCCGCTATGTCCACGCACAATCATCAATTCGATTTTTGTCGGCGACAAACCAAGTCGATTGTGATGCGATGACGCGCTACTAAGTGCCGGTTGGTCATTTGGGACGGTACGTAGATTAACCCCCTTTTCCTTGAGTTTTGTTTTGAGTATATGGGCCGTACGCTGCACATCCTTGGCTGAAATTTTGAAACCATAGGCGCTAATACCGACTGTTATTTTGCTTTGCGAGCTTTGCCATTTTTGACTATACATGCGGACAAGCTCGATACTTGTCTTTCGCCAATCGCAATCTTGCAATAGATGAATGACCTGACCTGCTTTTACTGTACCTCCAAGCTTTTGAATATCGAAAGAATCACTTTCAATCAAAGCAGAATCGTTCGAAAACCAACGAACATTTCTAAACGTTCGCTCAAGCTCCGCCATACCGAGAGCAGATTGTCTGCCGAGCATCGCAATATACATAGCATTATTATATACTGAGTCTATGACTTTTAGAGCATGGCTGAGCCTTGTTACCGTAATTTTGCTGGCTATTATCCTTTTTGCATCACGACATGAATTGGTGCGCGCATGGGAGTTGCTTAATCAAGTCAATCTCTGGGTTTTACTCTTAATGATACCAATGCAAGTGCTGGTGTATTACGCTGGCGGCGAAATGATCTTTTCGTATTTACGGGGCAAAGGGCAGATTTTGCATACCAAAAAAAGTGAATTGGTACGCATCGCATTGGAGGGAAATTTCGTCAACCATGTGTTGCCTAGTGGCGGAATTAGTGGCGTTTCGTATCTGACATGGCGACTTGGATCGCTACGTGTGCCACCTGGTCGTGCAACGATGGCGCAAGTAGTTCGTCATGCGGCAGGGTTCTTTGCTTTTGGTGTGCTTTTGCTTGTCTCGCTCTTTGCTGTAACGATTGATGGCACTTTGAACCGCTGGATCATTTTGGCAAGCGCAACGCTTTTTGGTTTTATGATTTTACTGATTCTGCTTGGCATATACCTGCTGAGCAGTAAAAGGCGAATTGAGCGTTTTGCATCATGGATATATCGATTTCTCAATATGGTCACAAGACGGGTTACGTTGGGTCGCAAAAGAAAATTATTGAGAGAATCTGTAATTATCGATTTTTTGAATGATATGCATCATGACTACGTGGAACTGCGCCACGATAAAAAGATTCTCAAAAAACCGTTTATGTGGGGAATTTTATATACCATTGGCGATGCGGGATTGTTCATGATCGCATTTTGGGCACTTGGCGAAGTTTTCAACCCGGCACCGGTACTTATTGCGTATGGCGTTGCAACACTAGTTGGCTTTTTTGTGTTGACTCCGGGAGGGGCGGGTGCGTATGAGGCTGTGATGGTAACCTTTCTCGCTTTTGCCGGTATCGCCGGTGGCGTTGCTATTGCTGGTATTCTGCTTGCTCGAGTCGTGATTCTCGTAGGCACGATTACATTGGGTTACGTTTTTTACCAACACGCCTTAGCAACGTATGGAGCAGATGGACATGGCCCCAAGATTCGGCGTTAGTGACTTTGTTGCAATTACCAATCAAACACTCGAGTATGCGTTCCCGCTTGTTGAAGTAGAGGGAGAGGTTGCTAGTTTCAAGGTCAACCAAGGGAAATTTGTCTTTTTTGATCTGAAGGACGATCAAGCAAGTATTGGTTGTTTCATGATGTTATTCCAGTTGCGTGTGCCGATTGAAGATGGCATGAAAGTGGTCGTGACCGCCAGTCCTAAACTGACACAATGGGGCAAGTTTAGTCTAACAGTAAAATCTATTCGTCCTAGCGGCGAGGGAAGTATAAAAAAGAGTTTCGAGCTGCTAAAGGCCAAGCTAGAAAAAGAGGGGTTATTCAGTCCGGAACGTAAAAGGCTATTACCAAAGATACCGCGTCATATTGGCGTGATTAGTAGTACTCAAGCTGCAGGATACGCGGATTTTATCAAAATTTTGAATGATCGATGGGGAGGACTGCGCGTAGATGTTGCATCGGTCGCCGTACAGGGCAGTGAAGCGCCAGATCAGATTATTCGTGCGTTGAACTATTTTAATACTCAAGATGAACTGCCGGAGGTTATTGTTCTCATTCGGGGCGGCGGGAGTGCAGACGATCTCAGCGCATTCAATGACGAACAGTTAGTTCGCGCTATCGCCGCTAGTCGTGTTCCGGTTTTGACGGGCATAGGCCACGAAACGGATACATCATTATGTGATTTGGCTGCCGATGTGCGAGCAGCTACGCCGAGCAACGCAGCTCAAATCCTCGTCCCCAACAAACAGGACATTATTCGTCAGTCGAAAATGCAGGTTCAGATGCTTGTGCCGCAGATACTAGGAATAGTCGAACGGTTTGAACAGAAAATTGAGGGCAGGGTAGAGGAAGCCGCAGATGCGACGCAACGACGACTCGATCAGTATAGGCGATATTTGGCACAAACCCAGCGTCTGCTGGCGCAATTCGATCCGCAAAGGGTTCTTGAACGGGGTTATGCACTAGTCAGAGGAACGATGGGGCCGGGCGAAGTGATCGAAATAGAGCTTGCACGGGCTATAATAAAGGCAAAGGTAGAGAGTTATGAGCAAAAGTGACAAACCAACCATCCAAGAGAAGATAGAGCAACTTGATCAATTAGCGGCTTGGTTCGATGGCGACGATTTCCAATTGGAGCAAGCGAGCGAAAAACTGAAGGAAGCGGCAAAGCTTGCCACTGAAATCGAACAAGATTTGAATTCAGTTGCGAACGAGATCAACGAAATAAAAAAATCGTTCGCAAGCGATAACGGCCAATGACGTGGTTGTGGGTCGGCGGTTTCGGTTTGGTCCTATTGTTCGGCTTCGTCGTTTTGCGCGGCGCACCGTATGTACCGACGCGGCGTAAACTTCTAGACAAAGCTTTTTCGGGGCTGTATCCACTATCATCAAAAGATGTGTTGGTAGACATAGGTTGCGGTGACGGGGTTGTACTTAGGGCTGCGGCCAAAAGAGGGGCGCGAGCTATAGGCTATGAGCTGAATCCGATTCTCGTCGTCATCGCAAAGCTTCTGTCTCGTGACAAAAAGATATCGGTGAGGTTGGCGGACTTTTGGTTTGTTACGCTGCCCGCGGAGACGACCGTCATTTATACGTTCGGAGACTCCCGTGACATAAAACGGATGTATGAAAAGGCGAAACAAACCGCAGCACGCAATAAAAAAACGGTGTATTTCATGAGTTTTGGTTTTGCGGTACCCGGCGCGAAACACAAAAAATATGACGGCAGTTTTTATTTGTACGAAGTCAAACCATAGTACTCTTTACAGAGCAAAAAAGCATAAGTATAATTGGCGGTATGAAACATTCGCATCACAGTGAACGCGGCGTGATTTCCGGTATGGTTTTCGCGATTGTCGGTCTGAGCGTATTGGTATTAGGACTCGGCATATTCAGTATCTGGGCATTCGTCGCATACAATGAAGCAAGCAGCGATCTTGAATCAAAGATTCGAGTAGCCGTTGTTGAGGCGAAACAAGAACAAGCGGAAATCGATGAAGAGAAGTTTGCCGAAAGAGAGAAGCAGCCCACCAAGACATTCAAGGCACCGGATGATTATTGTGGAGTTCGGTTCCAATATCCAAAGACCTGGAGCGAACATTGGTCTGAGCGAATCACGAACGGAGGTGACTTTAGGGCGTATCTAAATCCTGGTTATGTACCGCCGATCAGCAATACGCAACAGTTCGCTTTGCGCGTTACGATCGAACAGCGTGATTATGATGATGTATTACGACGCTATGACAACTTGGTTAGCAAAGGTGACCTTAAACAGAGCGTAACATCGTCGCAGGGAAATCAAGGTGTTCGTCTGTCGGGTAACTTTAGTAAGAACATTCGCGGTGAAGCAGTTATCTTTCGATGTCGTTCGTTGACTATTACTCTCCAGACTGATGCCGATGTATTTAAGAACGACTTCCAATCAATAGTTTCAACGCTTGATTACAACGAATAAGATAAGCGTTAGAATTACAGAGGTACAGTTACTTTTTTACACCATTTTTGCCTGTGCGCGCATGCTACACTAAATATAACGATGAGCGCGGAGGGATATCATCATATTGAAGGGGGTTCGAACTGGTTGTTCGATAGTCCGATCTTGTCTGCGCAGGCGGCCAGCGAGTTAACATCGCCACTAGTATTGATGCGTCAATTAGGCTTGGCAGTAAGTGCCGAGAATGTCAGCGATGAAGAGCGCCGGTTATTAGGAAAACAACTGACACTGACCAGTGAACGTGCGCTGCGTTTGGCGGCTAGCCTCAGTATGACGACTGCAAACCAGCAGTCATTGCCGCTTGAACCGGTCAACCCTATGAGTATATGCCAGGAAGTTGTTCATGAACTAATGCCGATGTTTACGGCATATGGCAAACGAATCACACTAAAGCCACGCTCTCGGGTACCGTTAACGGTAGCGAACAGAAAAGCACTCATGCGGATATTGTTGGCATTTGGTGATAACGCACTGCATTACGGTTCGGCAGAACATCCGATTCAGCTTGCTATCAGCGGACATGGCGACAAGGTTAGGATCGGTGTGCGCGATTACGGTCCGGCTGTTCCGACGGATCTTTGGAAACGGCTTGAGGGCCGAGTGCAGCGACGAGCTTTGGCGCCTTTAAGCAACCGTCCACATACCAGTGGTGTCAGTCTGATTGCAGTCCAGCGGTTGGCCGAATTAATGGACAGCGCCGTCGGAACGATTCGGCATCGGGATGGTGCCACCTTTTATGTCGATCTAAGAGTTTCAGGGCAAATGAGCTTACTATGAGTACGGTATTGGTCATCGAAAGCGAACCATGGCTAGGGGATCACTATCAGCGCCAGCTCGAAGCGCGTGGCTACAAAGTCACACGGGCATCGCATGCGTATACGGCAATCGATAGCGTCGATGAAACACCACCCGTCGCGATTATCATGAGCTTGCTGTTGGATGGTCCGGGAGCACTCAACTTACTGCATGAATTGCAGAGTTATACCGATACGGCAAAAATTCCAATTATCGTTTGTAGTAGTATGGCGGATTTGGACTTGGATGAACTGAGTCCATATGGCGTCAAACGGATTATCAACAGTACATCGATGCATCCAGGCGATATCGTTGCGGCGGTTCGCAGCGTTACAATAGATTTATGAAGACAGTACGTATGCGAGCGATAGTATTGCGCCGAACGAACTACGGCGAAGCCGATCGCATTCTGGATTTGCTGACACCCGAGGGGAGGGTCAGTGTAATGGCCCGCGGGGTACGGCGCGAAAAATCCAAACTTGCTGGTGGGATTGAATTGTTTGCTGTATGCGATCTTGTCATCGGACAAGGCAAAGGGGAGCTGGGCGTACTGACTTCGGCGAGGCTAGTGAAATTTTATCGGCATATTTTGGAAGACTACGATCGTATGCAATTCGCATACGAGACATTAGCTCAGGTTGCAAAAGCAAGCGCCACTCTAGATGAATCGGAATGGTATGATATCGTGTCTGAAGTCTTGGCGGCACTCGATGTTTCAACGATTCCGTTGTCATTGGTACAGACATGGTTTTATGTCCGTATTGCCGCGCTGCTTGGCGATGAACTGAACACCATGCGCGATTGCCATGGCAAGAAACTTGAGAGTGACACAAAATATCGTTATGACAGTATGGAGAAAGGCTTTGTCGAAGACGCAAACGGTCGAGTTACGGCTGAGCATATCAAAATCCTACGCCTTGTCGCTGCCAAAGGACTGAATGTCATCGTTCAGGTTGGTGGCATGGAGAGCTACCTGTCAGATTGCTTACACGTCGCGCGACAACATGCGGCATTATCGAATGTTTTAAAATGAAGAAACCCACGCTCTGCAGCCATGGCGGCTAGTAGCGTGGGCGTCCGCTTTGGTTTGCGGTATTCTTCGTGTCAGGACGGGTAGCCCATCAGGCGATTCGTGATTCGGCGGCGAATATCACGACGGAATCTCACCGTGCGGCGCGTCACCGCGAATGCGGCCTGATCCATCACGTCGACGAACGGACGACAGAGGTCTCTGATGACCACTTGTGCGTAGGTGAAGGTTGGGTGGGTTTCGACGAATCGGTCGTAGTGTCGACCCAACCCGAAAGGTGCGTTTCGCATCGTTGTTCCTTAGTTGTGATGATCCTGCGACGACGTGTATTTCAACACGGATATCCCCGAGGTTGCGAGATATCCGGAAAATTTTAAAACAAAATACAAAAAATCGCAACCATGATATAATCAACAGAGTATGTCAGAGAAAAATCAGGAATTGGAAAACATCGTAAGCCTAGCCAAGCGCCGAGGATTTATTTATCCCGGATCCGACGTATACGGCGGTTTATCTGGAACATGGGACTATGGTCCGCTTGGTGTTGCGCTCAAGCGTAATATCATGCAGCTATGGTGGAAGATGTTCGTCGAAGATCGTGATGATATGTATGGCGTCGACGCGTCTATCCTGATGAACAAAAAGGTATGGGAGGCCAGTGGTCATACGGCAACATTTACTGATCCGCTAGTTGAATGCAGTAATTGTAAGGGTCGCTTTCGTGCAGATAAGTTAGAGGATCCAAACAAGTGTCCGACGTGCGGCAAAGAAGGCACTTTTGGTGAAGCGCGACAATTCAACATGATGTTCAAGACAACTGTTGGTCCAGTCGAAGACGATCGAGAAGAAGCACGCGTTTATCTACGACCCGAGACGGCACAAGGTATTTTCACGAATTTCAAAAATGTCGTTGATAGTTTTTATCCCGATTTGCCATTTGGTATTGCGCAGCAGGGAAAAGCGTTTCGTAATGAAATCAGTCCGCGAGATTTCGTATTTCGCTCGAGAGAATTTGAGCAAATGGAGATAGAGTACTTTGTCCATCCGGATAAGTGGCAGGAATCATTTGATTCACTACTTGCGGATACGTACAAATTCCTTGACGCACTGGGATTGCCAAAAGAGAAAATACATGAGTTGGAAGTTCCGGCAGAGGATCGCGCGCATTATAGCCAGCGAACTATTGATATCGAGTACGATTTCCCAATTGGCAAAGAAGAACTAATGGGTATCGCGTATCGTACCGATTTTGATCTCATGAATATTCAAAACAACAGCGGTAAGAGCATGGAGTACACCATCAAAGGCACGAATGAAAAATTCGTACCGCATGTGATTGAACCGTCGTTTGGTGTTGAGCGTGCTGTCATGGCAGTCTTAAGTGCTGCATACACTGAAGACGAGGTGAACGGCGAAAAACGTATCGTTATGAAGTTCCCAAAGCATTTGGCACCAGTGAAATACAGTGTTTCGCCATTGCTTAAAAACAAACCTGAGCTTGTCGAAAAGGCGAGGGAAGTGTATCGAATACTTAAGAAAAAGCATGGCAATGTCATGTGGGACGACAACGGCAATATCGGCAAGCGCTATCGCCGTCAAGACGAGATTGGAACTCCGTATTGCGTCGTGGTTGATTTTGAGTCACTTGAGAATAATGATGTGACAATTCGTGATCGCGACACGACTGAGCAACAACGCGTTTCGATCGATTCACTGTAGGATTGTTATCGAGGATTCAATGAGTGGAATAAAGTCTACCTTGGCCGCAAGGTGTTCGGTTCTTGCGATTGCGAATCGCATAGCGTTAATAAACTCAAGAGAGCGTTTCCGACTATGATTGCTGAAAATTATCGCCAAGTCAGAAAACTACTCCAAGTGGGGTAGATTCTTTTACTTTCTATTATTTTTATGATATAATTGCAATAGTTTTACCACCTTGTCAATAGGTGGTTATAACTTGACCTGCACCTGTCTTGGTGTGGTGATAACAATCCGATTCTCTTCGAAGGAGAGGGGTCATGTCTGCATGCGTGGTGCGGGTAAGAGCCGTACTGGCCGTGTTTGCGACCATACTTGCTGTCGTTTTTGTGGCACCGATGGCCATCACTGGTGCTGTTTCAAGTCCAGAAACAATCCCACCTGGTCCAACAGTTATCGGCGTCGACGGCACAACTGTTAATCGCTCGATTCCGATTGTCAGTGACATAGTTGGCCTGTTTCTGGATAGTGTTCTGAACTTTAACCAGGGTGAGTATATGAATCTGCCTGGTTACAATGTGGTAATAAATGACTATCCGCGTTCGTTCGGACTGTTGACGCTCGGAGGGCCGAATTATGATGATTCTGTTGCTCAAGGAGTGGCAGGAGCGATCTCGTATATTAGGCTCGCCCAGAACGGTAATTCATCGGTACCGGTGAAGCTCGTGTGTTTGTCACAGGGCGGGGACGTCTGTTCACAGACGAATGATCAGCTGCGTGCAGAGGGGTATGACCAGTCCAATGTGACGTATATCATGTTGGGCAGTGTTAGTAACGCCGATGGTGGGCTAAAGGTTCGCATACCAAGGTTTGGCAACGGGATATTCATCCCCGGACCAGGAGTAACCTTAGGAGTTGCAACTCCTACGACGGGAAGCGATGCGACCATTATCCAGGTCTCGTATGAGTACGATGGTTTTGCGCGTGCGCCAGAATATCCGATCAATGTGCTTGCTGTTGTGAACGCGGCGGTTGGTGCACTGCTATATCATGGTAACTATCGTGATGCAGATCCGTATGCGCCGGACAATATTGTCAGTACGACGCCTGATGGTCGGATTACCAATATCGTGATCCCGGCCAGGGAAGTGCCATTGCTTACGGTGGCGAAGTATCTCGGGTTACCGCAATCGGTGGTGGATGTTATCAATCCAATGCTCAAAGCAATCATCGACACGGCGTACAGTCCGATTCCAGAAGGCCAGGGTGCGTACCCGACCGAAGCGGTATCGTTCAAACTATTGCCGTCGCCGGAGAAGTTTGTGCGGGATGTCAGGAATGTCCACGCAGGATTTCAGGAATCCGTCGGCGAATTGGTAGAAGCGTTCGGCATTCCGACGATCAAACCCTCTGTCTCGGAAATGGCACATCAGAAAAAGGCAGAGAAGCCGTCACGGATTACTGATGACTCACAGCCAGAACCGGAAGTGCTATCTAAATCAGAGGCAAAGATATCGCGTTCGTCCGGACTGAAGCCATCGGTTAAGGCGACGGGCGATAAGTTTCGACCCGGTCACATCGGCAAGATAGGCTCGGAAGAAACTCGGAACTCAGAGGAACCGGAAGACCCCGAAAACG
>Ga0180222_1002469_pt1 | contig 14750 bp, 15 predicted proteins | sample eDN5th37CKraftOP_FD_151336 | JGI IMG/M metagenome (GOLD analysis project Ga0180222, IMG submission 151336) | Enriched Organic Plus compost microbial communities from Emeryville, California, USA - eDNA 5th pass 37_C Kraft OP (version 2) (version 2) ... | reverse complement strand
ACGATCGTCGCGAAGGATCTCGGGATCTGACGACCGTCCCAGCTGCACGATTCACACCGCTGAGCACTCGGTACTGTGAATCGGACCGAAAAGCGACGAGGAGCCCCTATGACCACCGACCACGATGCACTTCCCGTGGAAGAGGCCGTGCGGGCAGTTCGCACCAGTTCCCGCCGCAAGCAGGTCCTCGACGCCGCCGTGCAGGTCATGCAGCGCACCGGTTTCCACCAGATGTCCATGCAGGCGCTGGCCGACGAGGCCGGCGTCAGCGTCGGACTGATCTACAAGTACTTCGGCGGCAAGGAGGAGATCCTTCTCGCTACCATCGTCTCGATCCTCGACACCTTCCGCGACCAGATCGAACCTGCGATGGAGGCCGTCGGCGACGACCCGGTCGAACGGCTCGCCGCCGGCATCCGCCGCTACATCGAGATCGTCGACGAGAACCTCGACGCCACCGTCCTCACCTACCGGGAGAGTCGCACGCTCGACACTGCCGGTCGTGCCCGGATCAAGGAACTGGAGGTCGAGACGTCGGCGCCGCTGCGCTCCGCCCTCGACGACGGCATCTCCGCCGGAATCATGGAGCCCATCGACGTCGACCTGATGGTGTTCGACATCCTGCTCCTCGCCCACGGATGGGCGCTCAAGCACTGGCACTTCGGATCCGTCTACACCCTCGACGACTACATCCGACTCCAGACCCGCCTCGTGCTGAACACAACGCTGAAGGCGGAGCGGCGTGGGGAGTACGCGCATTTCCTCCGATAGGCACGTCGTTTGCGCCGCGCATGAGGTGTCAAATATTGTGACACGCCACGTAGTGACCTTCCGCTATTTCGCGCAGCAATGGTTCCTCCGCCGTGCAGCGGTCGGTCACCAGTGGGCACCGCGTGCGGAATCGGCAACCGGATGGTGGATCGAGGGGAGACGGAAGGTCTCCCTCGATGAGAGGTACCGCCTCGGATTCGCTGCGCAGAATGTCAGGATCGGGGATCGACGCCAGCAGCAACTGCGTATACGGATGCAACGCCAGGCGTTCCATTTCTCGGCTCGGCGCGATCTCGCACACCTTGCCGAGATACATGACCATGACTCGGTCGCTGATGTTCTTCACCACCGCCATGTTGTGAGCGATGAAGATCATCGTAAGCTCGAACTCAGCCTTGGCCTGCTCGAGGAGGTTGAGGATCTGGGCCTGCACCGAGACGTCCAGGCTGGACACGGGCTCATCGCAGATGAGAACCTTCGGCCTGAGCATCATGGCGCGCGCGATGCACACCCGCTGACACTGACCGCCCGAGAGCTCGCTCGGAAGCCGTTCCCACACCATGTCCGGATCGAGCCCGACCGATTGCAGCAGGTTCCGACCCGATCGATCGAGCCACTCGTTGTTGCGCTGGCCCCACATGCGGGGGCCCTCCGTGACGAGATGCTTGACCTTGCGGCGCGGATTGAGCGACGAGATCGGATCCTGCATGATCATCTGCATTTGGGCTCGAATCTTACGCAGCGCCGACGCGCTCAGCGTGGTCAGCTCGATTCCGTCGATCTCCACACTGCCGGACTTCGGAGCTGGCAACTGCATAACGGCGCGCCCGGCAGTGGACTTGCCGCAGCCCGATTCACCGACGATACCGAGTGTTTCGCCCTGGAGCAGGTCGAAGCTGATATTCGAGACGGCGTGTACCGTCTGTCCCCGCCCGACAGGGAACTCCACCACCATGTTCTCGACTGCGAGCACAGAGTTCTCGTTCTTGCGCAGGTGCGCAACACCACTACCGGCCATCAGATGGTCTCCACTTCGAGCTCGAGATCGTTGGTGTCGGCGGCTCCCCGCGCTCCGAGGTCGCTCACAGCCACACCGCCCAGAGGAAAATGGCAGGCCACTTCATGCGGGTGGCGGACCCCGACGGTATCCGGAGTGGCGGTCAGGACCGGCACCACCTCCCGGCACGACTGCTGCACGTACTTGCACCGGGACGCGAAGGCACATCCCATGGGTGGCTCGGTCATGTCCGGCAGGCCGCCGTCGATGGACTCGAGGCGGGTGTGCGGTTCCTGGTCGAGGCGAGGCACTGCCGCCAGCAGGGCCTCGGTGTAAGGATGTCGCGGACCGGCGAACAGCTCTCGGGTGGGTGCCATCTCAACGATCCGTCCCGCGTACATCACCGCAACCCGGTCCGTCTGTCCGGCAACAACTCCAAGGTCGTGGCTGACCAGAATAGTGGCCATCCCGAGTTCGGTGCGCAGCGAATCGAGCAGTTCGAGGATCTGCCTCTGGACGGTGACGTCCAGCGCGGTCGTCGGTTCGTCTGCAATGGTCAGCTTCGGGTCACACGCGAGTGCCATCGCAATGACCACGCGCTGGCGCATACCGCCTGACAACTCGTGCGGGTACTGGTCGATGCGCCGCGCAGGTTCGGGAATGCGCACCTTGCGCAGCAGTTCTATCGCGCGTTCGTTCGCCTGGATCTTGCCCAGGCCGAGGTGCGTGCGAAGGGACTCGGTGATATGGGTACCGATCCGCTTGAAGGGATTGAGTGCCGACATCGGGTCTTGGAACACCATCGCGATGTCCTTGCCCCACAGCTGCTGCTGCGCCTTGCGGGTCAAAGCCTGCATGTCCCGGCCCATGAAGCGCACCTCGCCTGTGACGGTCGTACCGCCACCACTCGATACCAGACCCATGATCGTCTGCCCCAGAACGGATTTACCCGATCCGGATTCACCGACGAGGCCGAGCGTCTCCCCGGCGTCGAGCTGCAAGGAGACTTGCTCGACCGCCCGGAGTTGTCCGCGCTTGGTGCGAAACCTGGTGGACACCTTGTCCACCGTCAGGATCTGTTCGCTACTGCTCACAATTTCACCTCCCGAGCGCCCCCGGTCTTCCTCTGAGCTTTCTCGCCGACCATATTGAACGAGAACACGGTCAAGAAAAGGAAGAAGCCGGGTACCAGCACGACGTACGGATACTGCTCGAAGACGTTCCCCTGCCCTTCGGAGATCATGTTGCCCCACGTCGGGGACGGTGGTTGAATGCCGAGTCCAAGGAAGCTCAGCGATGCTTCGGCAACGATCATTACCGAGATCATTACCATGCCGAGCGAGGCCAGCGGCAGTGCAACATTGGGCGCTATCTCACGGAGCATCACTCGCAGCTTAGTCGCTCCCATAGACCTTGCGGCAAGCACGAATTCGCGTTGAGAGTACACAAGTGTGTTCGCTCTGGCAATACGGACCATACTGGGAATTGCCAGTATGGCGAGAGCTAGCGCAATGTTTCGCAGATTCGGTTCAAGCACCGATGCGAGCGCGATCAGCAGGATCAGAGCTGGTACCGCGAGCAGCGAGTTCGTCATGACACCGATGATGCGGTCGACCTTGCCCCCGAAGTAGCCTGCGACGATGCCGATTGCTCCGCCGATGACCATACCGATCAGCACGGCTGCCACAGCAACGAGGAGCGACGACCGGGCACCGTAGACGGAACGCGCGAGCAAGTCGAGACCAAAATTGTTGGTCCCCAATGGGTTGGACGAGAACAAGTTCGGTTCGGCATAGCTCTCGGCGGCGAGGGTCTTGGTAGTGTCCTCGTGCTCGGCCAGCGGTAGCAGTGGGGCGAACAGCGCCGCCGCGATGAGAGCCGCCAACCATACACAGGCCAGGACGAAGGTCAGGTCGAAGTCCGCGCCGAACCGGGCCAGCCCGAGCCGGCGCATTCCCATGTACAGCGCGATCAGTCCGACCACGAAGAGTACGGTCCGGACACCGATGATCAGTAAAGGCGCCAGACCGATTCCGGTGGCGACGACGCCCACCACGGTCAGAAACGCTCCGATCCGGTACAGGTTGCGGCGTTCCGCGAGATCGGACGCGCCCGCCAGTTTCTCTACGTTCGCGGCGTCGAGCACGCGGCCTGTGGTGGCCGGCATCTCGATTTCGTCGGTTGTGGTCTCAGACATGGGCTCGCCGGCTCCTTGGGTCGAGGTATCCGTAGGCGATATCGATGACGCCGTTGGCCACGACGTAGATGACGGCGATGACCAGCACCGCACCCTGCACCATCGGCATATCACCCTGCTGCGCCGCGCGGACGATGAGCGAACCCATCCCGGGCAACGAGAACAGCGTCTCGACGATAACGGTGCTGCCGATCATCGAACCGAGGACGACGCCGAGCATCGTGATCAGCGAGAACGACGACGGGCGAAACGCGTCGCTGAAGAGTAGCCGAGCGTTCGACATACCCTTCGCCTTGGCGACGAGGATGAACTTTTCCCCGAGTGTCATGACCAGGTCGCTGCGGAGAATACGGGTGAACATCGCCATCTCCAGCAGGCTGATGGCGATCGCCGGAAGGATGGCGTGGTACAGGCTCTGCCCCAACCCCTCCGAGATGCGGACCCACTGGGACCGGGGGAACCATCCCAGGTGATTCACCGCCAGCATGATCAGCAGGAGACCGGACAGAAAACTCGGGATCGACAGCACACCGAACGTGCCGGCCCCGATCGCGCGATCGATCCAGTTGCCCTGGTGACGAGCGGAGTACACAGCCAACGGCACCGCGACGACGATCGCGATGACCAGGCCCATCAATGCCAGTTGGAGACTGACGGGCATTGCCTCACCGATGCTGTCGATGACCGGCCCCTGTGGCGGAACCATGGAAGTTCCGAGATCGCCCTGAAGCGCACCCGACAACCAGTGCCAGTACCGGGTCGAGAAGGAATCATCGAGGCCCATCTCGGCGCGCACCCGCGCATAGTCCTCGGGCGCATGGCCCTCACCGAGTATCGCGACCGACGGATCGCCGGGGATGAACGATACAAGGGCGAACGTGCCGAGGCTGACGATGAAGAGCACCACGACCAGTTCGATCAACTTGTCGATCACTGTTCTCACCATCGCGTTATCCCCTCCTCACTGTATTCATGGGGTCCCAATTTCTGTGTTGGCATGACTTTGTGCCCACCACACGGAATCGCAGGTGATCAGGTTTTCCGAGCCGAACGAGCCATGCCGTACCTGGCGTGATGCGGTGCCTTCCCGTTCGTACGGAACGAAGTTGCTCCTGGCCGAGCAACTCCGGGAGTCGCACCTGTTGTCGCTGTCACCGAGGCGATGTTCACTCATGGCCCCTACAACTATTGCACAGCCAAGCCTCGATTGTTACCGTCGCCACATCGAAAGTGGTGCGCCGAGGCCGGCAGAGCGACAGAAGTGGAGACCACTGACGCGATCATGCCACGCACGCACTACCCGTCAGCTCAATCTTTCTCTGCGCGCCAAGTATTGCCCTCGGCAGCCGGGTTTCGCAGCCCACGCACCAACCCGGTGACGGCGGTCCGGTCCGTACGCAGGCGGGTTCTCCTAGCTGGGCGTACCACCTTTCGCACCGACGAACAGTGTTCCAAGAGCATGGAGACAATCAGTGATGATCAAATATTCGAGGTTCGGCAGGCTCCTGTCGACCATGGCGGTGACCACCGTCGTCCTGGCGGGTTGCGCCAACACGACCGCGGGCGAAGACGCCCAGAACGGACAAGCGGACTCCGCCTCGGTGCCGCGTGGGGTCCTGGGCGACCAAGGCGATCCGGGCACACCCACCAAGGGTGGAACGCTGAGCTTCGCCTCGTACTCCCCTGTCACCAACCTGGACCCAGCGAAGACTCAGGGAGCGGGCCCCACCGGGGGCACCGAAATGGCAGCCGTTTACGACGTGCTCATGCGATACGACGCGGATTCGCAAACGTTCGTGCCTCAGATCGCGCAGTCTCTCGAGGAGAGCGCAGATCGGTCGACATGGACCTTGACGTTGCGGCCCGATGTACGGTTCAGCGACGGTACACCTTTCGATGCCGATGCGGTGGTTGCCAGCATCGAGCGATACAACGACAATCGAGGACTCTACTCACAGCTGTTCACCGAGATCGTCCAGAGCGTCACCGCGAAGGACTCCAGCACCGTCGAGTTCAAGCTGAACAGAGCGTGGTCCAACTTTCCCGCCATCCTTTGCTACGGGCACGGCATGATCGTGGCGCCTTCCGCACAGCAGGGTGACACCTTCACTCCTATCGGCGCCGGACCCTTCAGCGTTGTCAAACTACTACCCCAGCAAGAACTCGAATTGAAAGCCCGGCCCGACTACTGGGGTGGGGAACCCAATCTCGACGGTCTGAAGTTTGTCGCCGTTGCAGGTGAGCAGGCAAAAATCGAGACACTGAGAACCGGTGGCGTACAGGCGATCTACCTCCGAAACGCCGCGACCGTCAATGCCGCGAAGGAAGAGTTTCCCGGATTCATCGAGGCCCACAGCCAAGCGATGATCGGACAGATCAACCAAGCGCCAGGGCGTCCCGGCGCGGATCGACGGCTACGTCAGGCGATGGCCTATGCCCTCGACCCCACAGTCCTCAACCAGCGAGCACGGGACGGACAAGGCATGCCCGGTACCGACCTGTTCCAGCCGTGGTCGCAATGGCACGGCGCGGAAACCGGCGTTACGCCTGAAGCCGCCAGGGCCGAGCAACTGGTCGACCAGGCGAAGAAGGATGGTTTCGACGGCAAAGTCACCTACGTCAGCATCAACGACCCCGATGCCCAGAAGCTCGCTTTGGCTATACAGGCACAACTCAATTCGGTCGGATTCGACACCTCGATCGAGTACACCAACAGCGCACCGGACATGATCAGGCGTGTCTACGTCGACCGTGACTTCGACCTTGCGCACGGCGCATACAATGCCTCCGACATCGACCCCGAGATCCGCATGTTCAATGCGATGCACAGCAAGGCGAACAACCTTGTAGGTCTTGCGGACCCGAAGGCCGACAGTCTCCTCGCTGCAGTACTGTCCGCTCCGGATGCCGAGACGAAGAAGCAGGCAATCAACGACATCCAGACGTATGTGAACGAGGAACAGCCGTTCCTCGCATGGGGGGCCAGCAATACCTACGTTGCGTGGTCCCCGAACGTCTTTCGAATGAATCCGTCGATCGACCACATCATGTTGTTCGACAAGACGTTCATCCGCGACTGATCTCGAACATTCCCTCGGGATCTGCCGGATGATAGGGCATATCCGTGCCTGACTTTCGAGATGTACCGCTGCAGAGAATGATTCTGCTTTCGCAGGTGACGCAAAGACGCCCAGTCTCTTGCCTACCTCGATGGTTGATCACGCGCCCTTTGCCGAGCGGGCCGCGCTCCGGTAGTGACATACGACTACCCGAGCGCGGCCTTCTCGTCGAGAAGATGCCTGCAACCCCGGGTAGTTAGAGCGATCTTCCATCGGTGCCGGCCGAGACGGTCGTTGCGGTCGATGCCGTGGCGCGCGATCCGCGGCACTATCCGGCGCTCACGCAACCAGCAGAGGTGAGCGGCGGAGTCGTAGCCCTTGTCGGCGCGCAGGCGACCGGGTTTGCGGCGTCGCGGTCCACGGCGGGACCTGACCGCGGGAATGGCTTCGAGCATCGGGCGCAGCATGGTGCTGTCGTGGGTGTTCGCTGCCGAGACGCCGACGACCAGCGGAATTCCCCCGGCCTCGGACAGCACGTGGATCTTCGACCGGTTCTTGCCGCGGTCGACCGGGCTGGGACCGGTCAAAGATCCCCTTTTGGCCCGGACGCTTGCCGCGTCCAGGATCGCCGCCGACCAGTCCAGCTCGCCCGATCCTCCGAGTCGATCGAACACCTCACGGTGCAGGTTCTCGAACACTCCGCGAGCGCACCCAGGTAGTGAAGCGGCGATGGGCGGTCGGGACGGTGACCCCGAACGACGGTGGCAGGTGCCGCCACGCACATCCGCTGGTCAGCACGAACACAACCGCTGTGAACACCGCCAGATCGTCGACCGGTGCACCCCCCTGCGGTCGGGCAGCGAAGCGCGGAATGAGCGGTTCGGCGATCTCCCACAACGCATCCGGCACCAAACGTAGAGACAGCTCGTCGACCACGGGTCACATCATGCACGACAGCCCGTCTCATCCACATGAGACACGCTCTTAGCCTTCCACCTCATGAGCACGCAGACCGTTGCGGCCGCCCGCATCTACCCCATGAGTACTGCCGGCACTGGCACGACAGGACAATTCGCAATCGATCAGCCGGCCGGATCTTCTCTCTTCGCCTGACTTTGCTCGAGAAGAGCCGTGTACTCCTCGAAAAGCTCGACGAGCAACAAGCGGCGAGCAGGGTCCATCGGGTCCAGCGTTTCTCGCATCACACGCCGGCGCTCCTCGACGAAGCGCCCGACGGCCGCCTCTCCGCTCGGGGTACATCGAAGGACGACGTACCTGCGGTTGGCGGGATCGGTATAGCGCTCGAGGAGCTGCATCTCAACCAGAGGGTTGATTGCGCGTGTGACTGTCGAGGGGTCGAGTCTCAGCTTCGCGGCAAGCTGATTCATGTGCATCTCGCCGTGTTGAGCCACCACTTCCAGAGCGTCGATCTGTGCGACGCCGAGTCCCCGACCATCCACCGTGTACAACTTTGTCTGGTTCCACTCCCGCCGCTTCGCATGCAGAAAACGGCGGGTCACGTCGATCAAGCGGTCTCCGATAACCGCGGGTTCACTCTCGGACTGCAAGTCGCCCCATACCGGCGTGGCGATCCGATCGGGCACGAGCTCCTCGGAGTTCGGCGGAACAGGCATTCTCGTATCTCCTCAACACGTCGACTCCCACGCCTCTTGCGTGCCATTCTACTGCATGCGCTCCCCATAGTGGCTCTCTGCAACTGTTGCATCCACAAGCCTTGTATGTGCATCGAATAGTCGTTAGCCTGGGCACACACCGCGATCACCCCACCGCCGCAGCGTGGGGGCCGGGCTCACGACAGGAAGGAGGCAGCGGGTGTATCTACGAATGTCGGAGAAGACCGACAAGCTGCGCCAGGAGCTTCGCCGGTACTTCGATCTCCTACTCACAGACGAGGTCCGTGCCGAACTCCGGACGGAAGGCGCGGCCGGTGGCCCGACCCGCAGCCGGGTATTGCGGCAGATGGGCAGCGACGGCTGGCTCGGTATCGGATGGCCGACGGGCTTCGGCGGTCAGGGCAAAGGGCCGGACGCGCAATATGTCCTCTTCGACGAGGCATATCGCGCCGGAGCACCGCTACCGATGGTCACGCTCACCACGGTAGCCCCGACACTCATGGCCAAGGGTTCGGAGGACCAGAAAGAGTACTTTCTTCCCCGAATTCTTCGCGGAGAACTGATATTTGCTATCGGTTACACGGAACCGGCCGCCGGCACCGACCTGGCATCGTTGCGCACACGCGCAGTTCGCGACGGTGACGAGTACGTCATCAATGGGAACAAGGTGTTCACGTCCGGAGCCGACGGCGCCGACTGGATCTGGCTTGCAGCCCGCACCGACCCGGAAGCGCCCAAACACAAGGGCATTTCGTTGATCCTCGTACCGACCAGTTCGAACGGGTTCTCGGCAACGCCGATACACACGGTCGGCGGAGGGACGACGACCGCGACCTATTACGACAATGTACGGGTTCCGGTCACGAACGTCGTGGGCCAGGAGAACCGCGGCTGGGAAATGATCACTACCCAACTGAATCACGAGCGCATCGGTCTCGCAGCACTCAGCGGCACGTGCGAAGGGATGCTCGAGGACACCATTGAATGGGCCCGATGCGCAAAGTCGCCGGACGAACGCGCGGTGATCGAACTCCCCTGGGTCGCAACCAAGCTTGCGGAAGCGTATGCCCGAGTACGGGCCATGCAATTGCTGAACTGGCAACTCGTGGACGCGACCGGAGATCGATCTGCACTTCCCGGAGACGCATCCGCCGCCAAAGTGTTTGCCACCGAAACCGCAGTCGACGTCTATCGCATGCTACTCGAAGTGCGTGGCTCGACCGCGATGCGCATCACGGAGCAACCATGGCGGAGCGACTCCGGACGACTCGCTCTATTGAATCTCTCTTCACAGATCAACACATTCGGCGGAGGCGTAGCAGAGATTCAACGAGAAATCGTTGCATGGAACCGACTTGGCATGGCACGGAGGACTCGATGACCGGGCGCAGCATGGACTTCTCGTTCGACGAGCAACAACAGATCGTTCATGAGCTCGCAGTTTCGGTGTTCGCGAAGCACAGCACCGACAAGCGGGTTGCAGAACTCGAACGCGCCGGCCAGGCGTTCGACAGCGAACTATGGACTCGTTTGATCGACACGGGGCTGCTGGATGTCGCCCTGCCCGCCGAGATCGGCGGCGGTGGCCTGGGCACGGTAGGACTGGCGATTGTACTGGAACAACAGGGCAGACATCTCAGCCGAGTCCCCCTCGTGTCCACGTCCACCGCCGCGTCTGCCCTAGCGGAATTCGGTGATGTAGACGTCCCGGTCCTGCCGTCGATCCGGGACGGTAGTGCCCGCATCGCAGTGGCCTTGTCCGATCCCTGGGGCAGCGTACGTGCCGAAAGGCATGACGATGGCTGGGTTCTGAACGGGAGCCTACCTCAGGTCTACATGGCGGGATCGTGCACACACGTCCTCGTTCTCGCTGACGACTCACAATGCACTCGAACATTTCTGTTGTCCCTCGAGTGCGACGGACTCGAGATCGACCGCTTCGAAGGCATGAGCCGTAACATCCACGCCTCCATAGACTTCAACTCTGTTCACGTCGAAGATCGCAATCTCGTCGGCCGCCGATCACACTCCGGAGACCCGGCACGGTGGATACGCACCCGGCTGCTGACCGGGATCGCGGCGCTCCAGTTGGGTCTGTGCGAAGAGGCAGTGAAGCGCACCGCGGAGTACACATCTACCAGGGAACAGTTCGGCCGGCCTTTGTCGACCAATCAAGGGGTGGCAATGCGGGTGGCCGACGCCTATATCGACACCGAAGCCATCCGGTTGACGATGTTGGACGCAGCCTGGCAACTCGACCAGGGTGAAGACGCAGCGACAGCCGCTCTGGTGGCGGCATGGTGGGCACGTGAAGGTGGTGTCCGTGTAGTGCACGCGACCCAGCACCTTCACGGCGGTATGGGCGCCGACGTCGACAACCACATCCATCGATTCTTTCTTTGGGTTCGAGAACTCGACATTGTCGCAGGGCCGGCGCCCGCTCTGCTCGACGAGCTCAGTGCCGTCCTCACCGCAGGGATCTGAAGATGACCGATCCCAGAATGGTAGCCACGAAAGGAGTTCTGTTGAATCACGATGCACCGTTGACCACGGCGGACTTGCTACGGAGGCGAGCGGCGGATGACCATTCCGCCCTTCTTTTCGAGGACTCGCAGTGGTCGTGGCGAGAGTTCGTCGCCGAATCGAGCCGACGAGCGCATTTGTTCCAGAACCTCCATGACCCTGACCGGCCCTTTCATATCGGCATCATGCTCGAGAACGTTCCCGACTACCTGTTCGCAATAGGCGGTGCTGCCTTCGCGGGCGGGACGGCGGTCGGCATCAATCTGACTCGAAACGGTGAGGAACTGGCCGCGGACATCCGCTACACCGATTGCGAGATGATCATCACCGACAGCGTTCTCGTAAGACGCCTGGAGGGTCTCGAACTCGGGCTCCGCCCGGACAAGATCATCCTGATCGATTCGTCGGAGTACAGCAGTCGACTCGACTCGTATCGAGACCACGGAATACCGGATGCTCCTGCAGCACATGACCCACAGACACAGTTGTTGCTACTCTTCACTTCCGGATCCACGGGAAATCCGAAGGCAGTAATTTGCTCGACGGGTCGATTTGCGCGAATCGCATCGCGTGCGCACATGAACCTCGGGCGCGAGGACGTCTCCTACAACGCCATGCCACTCTTTCACGGCAACGCACTCATGGCGTGTTGGTCGAATCCTCTGTACACCGGCGGAACATTTGCGCTGGCCCGAAAATTCTCGGCTTCGCGCTTCGTCGACGATCTTCTGAAGTTCAAGGCGACGTACTTCAATTATGTCGGCCGCGCTCTTGCGTATGTCCTGTCCCAACCCGAACGTCCCGAGGAGAAGCAAACCTTCCTCAAATTCGCATTCGGCACCGAAGCGTCGAAAGTCGACCGTGAGGAGTTCGAACGTCGCTTCGGAATAGTTCCCACGGAAAGCTACGGAGCCAGCGAAGGCGGTCTCGCGATCATCAGAACAGCGGACACGCCCGAAGATGCCTTAGGACGTCCCCGAGACGACATGAGGGCAGCAATCCTCGATCCGGAAACGCTCGAAGAATGCGCCCGCGCCAGATTCGATCGGAACGGTCGCCTCCTGAATGCAGACGAGGCCGTCGGCGAGATGGCGAACCTGACGGGCGCCCGACAATTCGAGGGCTATTACAAGAACCCCTCGGCTGCCGACGAACGTATCCGAGGAGATATTTTCCTGACCGGCGACCTCGGATACTGCGACGAGGACGGCTACTTCTATTTCGCGGGCAGGGCCGGGGAAAAGTTGCGGGTCGACAGCGAGAACTTTTCGGCTGCGCCGATAGAGCGCATCCTTTCACGCCACCCTCAGGTTGTTCTTGCAGCAGTGTATCCCGCTCCCGACGAACGGACGGGGGACCAGGTCATGGCGACACTGCAAGTCGCGGATCCCCGACGCTTCGACCCGGGGGAATTTGCTCAGTTCCTGGAGGACCAACCCGACCTCGGAACCAAGTGGGCTCCTAAATATGTCCGAATCGTCACCGATGTTCCCGTCACCGCAACGCGCAAGATCAACAAAGTGCAGTTGCGCAACGAATTGTGGTACGTGGACGATGTCATCTACTACCGGCCGTCCGCAGATCTGCAGTATCGACTTCTGACACAGAAAGATGTGGACAGAATATCGGCAGACTTCGACAAGAACAGTCGAGCCAACCTTCTCACAGCTCTGCACACATCCGATTATGCGCAGTCGAGGCGGAAATGATGGACCAAGATCGTATGGAAAAGGAAATACTCCTGATCATCAAGTCGGGCGACGCACGGATCGCGGTTGCGCGGGATCCGGTGAACCGACCCATGATCCACCATCTGTGTGACGCATTCGGAGACCGGAATCCGGTATATCTGAGCCGCAAAGCGGCGGAAAAAGCAGGGCACCCCGATGTCGTGGCTCCGCCCAGTGCGCTACAGGTGTGGAACATGCCCAACCCCGGCGAGACCGATGCGTCGCCTTCCAATGGTGTAGAACGTGTCTACAGCCTGTTACGTGAAGGCGGTTTCGCAAACGTGGTCGCAGTGAACTGCGTGCAGGAGTACGCGCGATACCTGGTTCCGGGCGATGTGCTGACCTGTGCCGAGAAGGTCGAACATCTGTCACCGCGGAAGTCGACGAAACTCGGTTCCGGCTATTTTGTCACGACTCTCACCACCTACACGAACCAGACAGAGCAATTTGTCGGTTCGATGCGTTTCCGAACATTGTGGTACACCAATGAACAAGGCAAAGAAGATGATTGATGCGCTCCGACCTCGTCCCCCGATCAATGGTGACAATCGGTTCTTCTACGACGAACTGAAGGCCGGGAGGGTTTCTGTTCAAGGGTGCAGCTCATGCGAAGAATTGCGCCACCCGCCAGTGCCCATGTGTCCCAGCTGCCACTCGTTGGACTGGTCGCCCAGACAGATGTCGGGCGAGGGCGAATTGATCAGCTACGTTGTAATGCATCATCCCATTGTGCCGCCTTTCCAGGACGGGTACATCGTTGCCTTGATCGAGTTCACCGAGGGTCCACGTTTGGTGATGAACCTGGAAGGAATCGCGGAAGACGACATCGAGATCGGCATGAAAGTCGAGGTAACCGCACATGCGGTAGACGACGAGTTGACATTGCCGATGGCGTCACCGTGCGCGTAGCCATCCGCCATCGAACCCGAATAGGAGTACTCCCGTGAAGAGCTACCGAGCCGGTGATCGTCTTCCCGCCTCCGACGTTCCCGTTACGACGTACCTCGTGATCGCCGGTGCCATTGCCACACGAGACTTCCAGCCTGTTCACCACGACCGCGATGCTGCCCTAGCGGCTGGCACGAAAGACATCTTCATGAACATTCTGACGACAAACGGCCTCGTGGGCCGGTATATCACCGACTGGGCGGGTCCCGAAGCGCGATTGAAGAAGCTCGATATCACCCTCGGAGCACCGAACTTTCCCGGCGACTGCCTGACATTCACAGGGCACATAGACGAGCTCTCAGAGGACGGAACGGCTCGCGTGTCGATAGAGGGTCGAAACGCCTCAGGGGTCCACGTGTCGGGAACTGCCGTGCTGGCCCTGGACAGTAGCGAAGTGACTGCACATGCATAGCATCGTCGACAAGACAGCGATCGCCGGCATCGGAGCTACCGAATTCTCCAAAGCATCGGGGCGTTCCGAGCTGCAACTTGCCCTCGAAGCATGCAAAGCGGCTCTCGATGACGCTGGGATTTCACCGCACGAAGTCGACGGTATGGTGACCTTCTCGATGGACACCAACCCGACGATCGAGGTGGCTCGCGGATTGGGGTGCAAGGAACTGTCCTACTTCAGTCTGGTCGACTACGGCGGCGGGGCCGCTGCAGGTACCGTGCTACATGCTGCGATGGCAGTCGCGACAGGCGCTGCCGAAACGGTTCTGTGTTACAGAGCGTTCAATGAACGATCCGGCAAGCGCTTCGGTAGAGCTATGAGCGTGGAGGGATTGGCACCGGACGCCCGGTCGGCGCACTTCGGTTGGTACGTCCCCCATGGGCTGGTCACCCCCGCGTCGTGGGTTGCGATGCTGGCTCGTCGTTACATGCATGTCT
>Ga0180222_1002468_pt1 | contig 14766 bp, 10 predicted proteins | sample eDN5th37CKraftOP_FD_151336 | JGI IMG/M metagenome (GOLD analysis project Ga0180222, IMG submission 151336) | Enriched Organic Plus compost microbial communities from Emeryville, California, USA - eDNA 5th pass 37_C Kraft OP (version 2) (version 2) ... | reverse complement strand
TCAGACCCTATGGGCGTCCGGCCCGCGTGAGATAGGTGGCCGGCGGGCCTGCGCAGCGAAGTTCGTGGGCTTGACTGGCCGTCGCATCGGTTCGGGCCGCTGCGGCGGATAACCACATCGATGGAGGCCGCCGGCCATGAGCGAGGCTACCTGGTGGGTCGGGTTGGACGTGCATGCGTCTCGGACGGCGGTCGCGGTGCTCGACACCGCGACCGGCGAGGTGACCAAGCGGACGGTGCTTGGCCGTCCACACGAGGTCATGGAGGTCTTGGAGGCGTTGCCGGGACGGGTGCGCGCGGTCTATGAGGCCGGCCCGACCGGCTATGGGCTGGCGCGTCGTTCGCGTCGGGGCCTGGAGATCTCGGTCTGCGCGCCGGGCGAGATCGCCGGCGGTGGTGGCGCGAAGTCGCGGATCAAGACCGATGCGCGCGACGCGCTCAAGCTCGCCCGGTTGCACATGGCCGGTGAGCTGACGCTGGTGGTGGTTCCGAGCGTCGAGCAAGAGCAGGTCCGCGATCTGGTGCGCGCCCGCGAGGACGTCCGCGCCGATCTGATGCGCGCCCGTCACCGGCTCGGCAAGTTTCTGTTGCGCCGCGAGCGCTACTTCCCCGGCCGTGACCGCGCCTGGACGGCCGTGCACCGTGACTGGCTGGCCTCGCTCGTCTTTGACGACCTGCCGTCCGAGGCGACGTTCGCCGACTATCTGCACGCGCACGACACCCTCCTCGCGCGCCGCGACCGCCTGGACGAGCACATCGAGCAGACCGCCCTGACCTGGAGCCTGGCCGACGAAGTCGCCCGGCTGCGCTGCCTGCGCGGCATCGACACCCTCTCGGCCATGGGGCTGGTTGCCGAAACCCGGGGGCTGCGGCGCTTTGACCGCCCGCGCCATGTCTCGGCGTTCGTCGGTCTCGTTCCCGGCGAGCACACCACAGGCGACAAGCGCCGCATCGGCTCGATCACCAAGGCCGGCTCACCACACGCCCGCCGGCTCCTCGTCGAAGCCGCCTGGCACTATCGCAAGCCGCCACGGCTGAACGGCAGCCTGCGCCGCCGCCAGGACGCCGCCGCCCCCGCGACCGTCGACTGCGCCTGGCGCGCCCAGCGGCGCCTGCACCAGCGCTGGCGCGAGCTGCACCAGCAGCGCGGCAAGCGCTCGACCGTCACCGCGATCGCCGTCGCCCGCGAACTGTCGCACTTCTGCTGGGAGATCACCCACACCTGAGCCGCACCGACAACCCGGTCGGGCGGTCGAGGGGCCGCCGCCCCGTCGCACACCAGGACCGGCGACTGCGCTGGGAGCACCCCGTCCGCGGGGCGAGCTCGATCTCAGACAGCCGGCCCGCGACGCACAACGGTCCAGCGGTAGCCAGCCCGCGAATATCAGCCAGATCCGTCGTCGCGCAGCGGCGGCGACCCCTCGAGCACCCGACCCACACAACCACAGCCACGGCCGCCAAGCGGACGCGCCTGACCACGCCCGCTTGACAAACCGACGCCCATATCAGCGCAGGATCTCGACCAGCAGCACCCAGGCGTTCAGCACCGCGCCCAGCAGGCGGACGCGCCGGCGACCGCGACGAACAGGTCGCTCCAGCCCTCGGTGACTGCTGCGGCGAGCACGGGCCGCGCCAGCCTATCCGGCCACACACGTCGTCCCACCGGGCCACGTCGGCCCCGACGTCCTGTCGGTTCTCGAACCTCGTTCGAATCCGCGACAATGGGCGATCATGAGCGCCACCGAGCAGATCACCCTCGGCAACGTCGTCGGCGGCGAGGCGATGCCCTCCGTCGCCGGACGGCTCGAAGACGTCATCGACCCGGCCACCGAGGAGGTCATCGCCCGCGTCCCGCAGGGCGACGCCGCCGACGTCGCGCGGGCCGTCGACGCGGCGGTCGCCGCCGCGCCCGGGTGGGGGCGGACGACGCCGGCGACGCGCGCCCAAGCGCTGCTCGAGCTGGCCGACCGGCTCGACGCGCACGCCGAGGAGCTGACCGACCTCGAGTCGCGCAACGCCGGCAAGCCGCGCGCCGCGGCCGCCGAGGAGATCCCGCTCTGCTCCGACCACCTGCGCTTCTTCGCCGGCGCCGCCCGCGTGCTCGAGGGCAAGGCGGCCGGCGAGTACCTGGACGGCTACACGTCGATGATCCGCCGCGAGCCCGTCGGCGTCGTCGGCCAGATCACGCCGTGGAACTACCCGCTGGCGATGGCGATCTGGAAGATCGCGCCCGCGCTGGCGGCCGGGAACACGATCGTGCTCAAGCCGTCGGAGCTGACGCCGCTGACGACGATCCGCCTGGCCGAGCTGGCGCTCGACGTGCTGCCGGCCGGCGTGTTCAACGTCGTCACCGGCCACGGCGACCCGGTCGGCACGTCGCTCGTGACGCACCCGGCGATCCGGATGGTGTCGCTCACCGGCTCGGTCGGCACCGGCAAGGCGATCGCCCGAGCCGCCGCCGACACGCTGGCGCGCGTGCACCTGGAGCTGGGCGGCAAGGCGCCGGTCGTCGTGCTCGACGACGCCGACGTCGAGGCCGTCGTCGCCAACCTGAAGGTGTCGTCGTTCTTCAACGCGGGCCAGGACTGCACCGCCGCCTGCCGCGTCATCGCCACGCCGGGCACCTACGACCGGCTGCTGGAGCGGCTCGTCCCGGCCGCCGAGTCGCTCGTCGTCGGCGACCCCGCCGACGAGGGCGTCGAGCTGGGCCCGGTCATCTCGCAGCGCCAGCGCGAGCGCGTGCTCGGCTTCGTCGAGCGCGCCGCGGCCGCCGGAGCCGAGGTCCTCACCGGCGGCGGCCCCGTCGGCGAGCGCGGCTTCTTCGTCGCGCCCACCGTCGTCGCGAACCCGGGGCAGGACAGCGAGATCGTCCAGCAGGAGGTGTTCGGGCCGGTCGTCTCGGTCCAGCGCGCCGCCGACGCCGACCAGGCGCTGGCCTGGGCCAACGACTCCGCCTACGGCCTGTCGGCCTCGGTCTGGACCCGCGACGTCGCCCAGGCGCTGCGCTTCACGCGCGAGCTGAACTTCGGCTGCGTGTGGGTGAACGACCACATCCCGTTCCTGTCGGAGATGCCGCACGGCGGCTTCGGCCAGTCCGGCTACGGGAAGGACCTCTCCGCGTACGCCCTCGAGGAGTACACGCGGATCAAGCACGTCATGTTCAACCTCGGGGAGTGACCGGACCGCCATGAGCCCGACCGAGACCATCACGATCTCCCGCGAGCGCATCGCGGAGCTGACCGAGCGCGAGAGCCGTCGCCTCGACGAGCGCACGCAGGCCTCCAAGCGCATGTTCGAGCGCGCGCGCAAGCCGCTCGCCGCCGGCGTCGCCTCCTCCTACCAGGTGCGCGACCCGTGGCCGATCTACCTCGAGCGCGGCGACGGCCCGAAGGTGTGGGACGTCGACGGCAACGAGATGTGGGACTTCCACAACGGCTTCGGCTCGATGGTGCAGGGGCACGCGCACCCGGCGATCGGGCGCGCCGTCACCGAGCGCTACACGTCCGGCACGCATTTCGCGGCGCCGACCGAGGACGCCGTGGTCGTCGCCGAGGAGCTCGCGCGGCGCTTCCGCCTGCCGAAGTGGCGCTACACGAACTCCGGCAGCGAGTCGACGATGGACGCGATCCGCATCGCGCGCGCGTTCACCGGCCGCGACGACGTGATGAAGATCTTCGGCTCCTACCACGGCCACCACGACACGGTGATGGTCAGCATCGGGGTCGAGTACGACAGGATCGGCGACCACGACCACCCGGTCTCGCTGCCCTACGGCGGCGGCATCCCGCAGTCGACGGTCGACCACGTCTTCGCCGTCCACTTCAACGACGCCGACTCGATGGAGCGGCGCATCATCGAGCTCGACCGCGAGGGCCGCAAGCCCGCCTGCGTGATCATGGAGGCGGCGATGATGAACCTCGGGGTCGTGCTCCCCGAGCCCGGCTACCTCGAGGCGGTGCGCGAGATCACGCGGCGCCACGGGGTCGTGCTGATCTTCGACGAGGTCAAGACCGGCATCTGCATCGCCGCCGGCGGCGCGGTCGAGAAGTACGGCGTGCTGCCGGACATGGTCACGCTGGCCAAGGCGCTCGGCGGCGGCCTGCCGACCGGCGCGATCGGCATGAGCGAGGAGATCTCGCGGGTCGTCGAGGACGGCACCGTCTACCAGGTCGGCACCTACAACGGGAACCCGCTCGGCATGGCCGCGGCGCGGGCGAACCTGTACGAGGTGATGACGCCCGAGGCGTACGCGCACCTCGATCGCCTCAACGACCGCATCGTGCAGGGCTGCCAGGCCGTCGTCGACGAGTACGGGCTGCCCGGCTACGCGCTCGGCATCGGCTCCAAGGGCTGCGTGACGTTCGCGCCGGTCAAGGTCGTCGACTACGAGACGTTCAAGGCCCACCAGGACGCCGAGCTGGCCGACCTCGCCTGGCTCTACAACGCCAACCGCGGCATCTTCATGACCCCGGGCCGCGAGGAGGAGTGGACGCTGTCGGTCACCCACACCGACGAGGCGATCGACGCCTACATCGCGGTGTTCCGGGAGATGGCGGCCGACCTGACCGCGTAGACGCGGCCACACAGGGCGTCGGACCGCCGCGGCGATGATCCGACGCTCTGGCCGCTGGCCGCGACCGCCGCGCGGCGAGACGCTGTCCGCATGACCGAGATGCTGACCGGCGTGCGCACGCTGCAGAACTTCATCGACGGCGAGTGGCGCGACGCCACCGGCGTCGAGCTGCTGGAGGACCGCAACCCGGCGACCGGCGAGGTGCTGGCGCGCGTGCCGCTCAGCGGCGCCGCCGACGTCGACGCCGCGGTCGCGGCCGCGCGGCGCGCGCAGGTCGCCTGGCGCGAGACGTCGCCGCTCGTGCGGGCCCGCGCGATCTTCGCCCTGCGCGACGTGCTCGTCGCGCACCGCGACGAGATCGCCGAGCTCGTCACCCGCGACATGGGCAAGACGCTGCCCGACGCGACCGCCGAGGTCGGGCGCGGCATCGAGTCGGTCGAGGCGGCGTGCGGGATGCCGCACCTGCTCAAGGGCGAGAACCTCGAGGGCGTCGCGACCGGCGTCGACGTGTCGCTGATCCGCCAGCCGGTCGGCGTGATCGGCGCGATCACCCCGTTCAACTTCCCGGCGATGATCCCGCTGTGGTTCCTGCCGTACGCGCTCGCGTGCGGCAACGCGTTCGTGCTGAAGCCGTCCGAGCGCGACCCGCTGCCGTCGGAGCGGATCGTGCAGCTGCTGTCGGGCATCCCGGAGATCCCGGCCGGGCTCGTCGCGCTCGTGCACGGCGGCCAGGACGTCGTCAACGCGCTGCTCGACCACCCCGGGGTCGACGCGATCTCGTTCGTCGGCTCGGCCGCGACCGCCCGCCACGTGATGTCGCGCGGCGCGGCCAACGGCAAGCGCGTGCAGGCGCTCGGCGGGGCGAAGAACTCGATGGTGATCATGCCCGACGCCGACCCCGACGTGATGGTCGGCGGCGTGATGGGCTCGGCGTTCGGCGCCGCGGGCCAGCGCTGCCTGGCCGGCTCGATCGCCGTGCTCGTCGGCAGCCGCGAGGAGCAGGACCGCGCCCGCGACCGGCTCGTCGAGGCGGCCGCGAAGCTGCAGACCGGCGACGGGCTGGACCCGCGCACCGACGTCTGCCCGGTCGTGAGCGCCGAGGCGCGCGAGCGGCTGGCCGGCGAGATCGCGGCGGCCGAGGCCGACGGGATCACGGTCGCGCTCGACGGCCGCGGCGATCCCGGGCCCGGCGGGGCGAACCTCGGCCCCACGATCCTCGACGACATCCCCGAGGGCCACCGCGTTCTCACCGAGGAGCTGTTCGGGCCGATCCTGTCGCTGGTGCGCGTGCCGGACCTGGCCGCCGCCGTCGAGGCGGTGAACGCGTCGCGCTACGGCAACGCGTCGGTCATCTTCACCGAGTCGGGCGGCGCCGCCCGCGAGTACCGCTACCGGGTCCAGGCCGGCATGGTCGGCGTCAACGTCGGCGTCGCCGCGCCGGTCGCCTGGTTCCCGTTCAGCGGCTGGAAGGACTCCATCGACGGAGACCTCCACGCCAACGGCCACGACGCCGTCGAGTTCTACACCCGCAAGAAGGTCGTCACGGAGCGCTGGGCATGAGCCACGAGCTGATGCAGGACACGGTGCGCGAGCACCTGCTGCTGCACTTCACCAACCACACCGCCGCCTACCACCCGGAGTCCGAGGTCCTGGTGCTGGAGCGCGGCGAGGGGCCGTACGTGTTCGACACGCGCGGCCGCCGCTACATCGACGCGCTGTCGTCGCTGTTCTGCGCGCAGCTCGGCTACAGCTACGGCGAGGAGATGACGAGCGCGATCGCCGCGCAGATGCAGACGCTCCCGTTCAACACGAACTGGGCGACCGCGCATCCGCCGGCGATCCACCTGGCCGACGCGCTGGCCGACCGCTTCCCCGGCCACCTGAACCACTTCTTCTTCACCGGGGGCGGGTCGGACTCGGTCGAGGCGATGTGGAAGATCGCCCGTGAGTACTTCGTGGCGATCGGCGAGCCGCAGCGGCTGAAGGCGATCGCGCGCCGCAACGCCTACCACGGCGTGACGCTGGGGGCGCTGTCGTTCACGGGCGTGCCCGGGTTCAAGGAGATCTTCGGCCCGCCGGCGATCGACGTCACGCACGTGTCGAACACGAACGCGTTCCGGGCGCCCGACGGCGACGACCCGGCCGCGTTCTGCGCGCGCCTGCTGGCGGAGATCCGCGAGACGATCGACCGCATCGGCCGCGACGAGGTGGCGGTGATCATCGCCGAGCCGGTCCAGAACGCGGGCGGCTGCCTGGTGCCCCCGCCGGGCTACTGGGCGGGGCTGCGCGAGATCGCCGACGAGGTCGGCGCGCTGCTGGTCGCCGACGAGGTCATCTGCGGCTTCGGGCGGCTCGGCGAGTGGCTGGGCTCGATGCGCGAGGACGTGGTGCCCGACATGGTCACGACCGCGAAGGGGCTCACGTCGGCGTACGTGCCGATGGGCGCGGTCGGCATCTCCGACCGGATCGCCGAGACGATCCACACGGCCGGCAACCCGCTGCGCCACGGGATCACGTTCGGCGGCCACCCGGTGTCGGCGGCGGTCGCGCTGCGCAACCTCGAGATCTTCGAGCGCGACGGGATCCTCGAGAGCGTGCGCGCCAACGAGGCGCACCTGGAGGCGCGGCTGAAGGAGCTGCGGTCGCTGCCGATCGTCGGCGACACCCGCGGGCGCGGCTACTTCTGGGCGATGGAGCTCGTGCGCGACGCCGACAACTCGACGTTCGACAAGCCCGAGCGCGACCGGATGCTGCGCGGCTACCTGCCCAAGCGGCTGCTCGAGGCGGGCCTGATCGCCCGCTGCGACGACCGCGGCGACTCCGTGCTGCAGATCGCGCCGCCGCTGATCGCCGACACCGCGCTGCTGGACGAGATCGTCGACCGGCTCGGCGAGGTGCTGGCCGACACCGGCGCCTACATGGGCGTCGGTGTCTGATCGGGACCTCGACGTCCTCGTCGTCGGCGCGGGCATCTGCGGCCTGGCCGCCGCGTACGCGCTGACCCTGCGCGGCGCCCGCGTGCTCGTGGTGGAGCGCGCGGGCGTCGGCGCGGAGCAGTCGGCGGGGTTGGCGCGGATCTTCCGCGTCGCCCACGTCGACCCGCGGCTGTGCGCGCTGGCGCTGGAGGCCCGCGACGGGTGGCGGCGCTGGGAGCGGGAGCTGGGCGTGGGGCGCCTGCTGGGCGACGAGGGCCTGGTGGCGCTCGGGCCGTCCGTGCGCGAGCGGCAGGGCGCGGCGATGACGGCCGCCGCGGCGCCGTGGGAGCCGGTGCCGGCGGCGGAGGCGGTGTCGCGCGTGCCGGCGCTCGCCGCGGACCATCCGTTCGGCGACGGGCTGTGGGACCCGCTCGCGGGGGCGATCCGGGTGCGGCGGGCGCTGGATGCGCTGGCGGCGCGGGTCGCGGTCCGGGTCGCCTCGGTGCGCGCGGTGTCCGACGAGGGCGACGCGGCGCGGGTGCAGCTTGCCGACGGGAGCACGCTGACGGCGGGGCACGCGGTCGTGTGCGCGGGGACCGAGACGGTCGGGCTGGCCGCGGGCGCGGGGATCGAGCTGCCGATGCGCTTCGTGCACCACGTGCGGCTGTCGTACGCGGCGCGCGGAGCGGCCGCGGAGCGGTCGGCGTGCCTGATCGCGGGCGGCGCCTACGGGCTGCCGCTGGGGTCGACGGGGCGGTTCGGCCTGGGGCTGGCGGACCCCGGCGATCCGGTCCCGTACGAGGCCGCGACCGCGGACGCGTTCGCCGACGCCGTGCGGGCCCAGCACGCGTCGTGGGTGCCGGCGCACCTGCCCGGCCTGGACCCGCGGCCCGTCGACGAGGTCCGCTGCGTCGGCGTGCAGGCCCCGTTCCTCGACGAGCGCGAGGACGGCTTCCAGGCCCGCCGCGCGGGCCGCGTGATCGCCTTCGCCGGCAGCAACCTCATGAAGTTCGGCCCGCTCGTCGGCGACCGCCTCGCGCAGACCGTCCTCGACCGCGACGACGTCCACCCGGACCTCGCCTGACAGCGGGGACGTGTGGCACCTGGCAGCCGCTATGCGGACGCCAGGTGCCACACGTGCGGCGGAGGAGGGGCGCGGTGGGCGCGCGGCGGCTACGAGTCGAACCCCAGCCCCAGCCGGTCCAGCGTCCGCAGCCACAGCCCCCGGCGGCCCTCGTTCGCGTCCGCCGCGGCGAGGCGGTTGCGGGTGAGCTGGACGACCGCGGTGCGCAGCGGCTCGGGCGGGAACGGGACCGGCTTGCCGCGCACGTAGCGCAGGCGGGTGGCCTCGGTCTCGCGGCGGTCGAGGAGGTCGAGCGCCACGCGGGCGCCCCAGCGCGAGGCGCCGACGCCGAGCCCCGTGTAGCCGAGCGCGTAGGCCACCCGGCCGCCGCACGCGCGCCCGAAGAACACGCTGAAGCGCGAGCACGTGTCGATCGCGCCGCCCCAGCGGTGGGTGAAGCGCACGTCGGCGAGCTGCGGGAACGTCGCGGCGAAGTGCTGGGACAGCCGCGCGAACGTCGCGTCGTGCTGGTCGAGGTGCGGGCCCATCGGGCCGCCGAAGCGGTAGACCGCGTCGTAGCCCCCGAACAGGATGCGCCCGTCGGCGGTCGGGCGGTAGTAGTGGAACTGGTTGCCCATGTCGGAGATGCCCTGGCGTTCGCGCCAGCCGACCGCCGCCCACTGCGCCTCCGACAGCGGCTCGGTGACGAGCACGTGGTCGTAGACCGGCAGCACGTACGCGCGCAGGCGCCGCAGCAGCGGCGGCGCGGCGCCCGTCGCCAGCAGCACCCGCCGGGCCTGCACCTCGCCGCCCGGGACGCGCACGACGACCGGGCCGCCGCCGCGCCGCGGGTCCAGCGCCAGCGCCGGCGTCCGCTCGCACACCCGCACCCCGAGCCGCTGCGCGGCGGCGCGCAGCCCGTCGGCCAGCCGCGCCGGGTCGACGATCGCGGCGCCCGTGCGGTCCCACAGCCCGCCGCGGTAGGTGGGGGAGGCGACCTGCGCGCGCATCGCCTCGGCGTCGAGCAGCTCCACCTCGTGGCCGTACCGCGCCCGCAGCGCAGCCGACTCGGCCAGCCACGCCTCCTCGTGCGGCTCCAGCGCCACCTCCAGGTCGCCGTTGACCTCCAGGTCGCAGTCGATCCCGTACCGCGCCACGTCGGCCACCAGCGCGTCGAACGACGCCAGCCCGAGCCGCTCCAGCGCTTCCATCTCGTCGCCGAACCGCGCCAGCCCGTTCTCCAGGCCGTGGGTCAGCGACGCCGACAGGAACCCGCCGTTGCGCCCGCTCGCGCCGAACGCGACCGTCTCGGCCTCGAGCAGCACGACCGACCGCCCCGGCTCGCGCTCGACGGCCGCCAGCGCCGCCCACAGCCCCGTGAACCCGCCGCCGACGATGCACAGATCGGCCTCCACGACGCCCTCGACCGGCGGCGAGGGCTCGCGCGGCGGCAGCCTCGCGGTCCAGAACGGGCGCGGCTCGGCGTCCGCGTAGCGGGCGCGGTCGGCGGGCGTCGGAGGGTCGGCGGGCCAGGGACGGGCCATGCGCCCGGCTAGTCTCGACCCTGGACCGGCGCGACGCGCAGGCTGCGACGCCCCGTCCAGGTGGCCGGCGCAGCTCGCGACGGAATGCCCGGATGACACCACCACGCAAGCGCGACATGAGTGGGCCCATGCTGCCCGACACCCCGCCGGACCCCCGGGCGCTGGCGAACGTCACCGTCCGTCACGCGCTCGAGCTCCCGGTCCTGCGTCGCGGCCTCCCGCAGGTCCTCGCCGGGCACGACCGCCTCGACCGGCCGCTGCGCTGGGTGCACGCCGGGGAGGTCTCCAACATCGCCTCGCTGCTCCTCGGGGGCGAGATGCTCCTGACCACCGGCATGGGCATCGGCAGCCGCGCCGCCGATCAGCGGCGCTTCGTCGAGCGGCTCGCCGAGCAGGACGTCGCCGCGCTCGTCATCGAGCTCGGCCCGGCGTTCCCGGAGCCGACGCCCGCGATCGTCGACGCCGCCCAGCGCCACCGCCTCCCGCTCGTGGTCCTGCACCGCGAGATCGCCTTCGTCACCGTCACCGAGGCGATCCATACCGAGATCGTCTCCTCGCACTACGCGCTGCTGCGCCGCGGCGAGCAGATCCAGCGGCGCCTCACCGCCCTGATGCTCGACGGCGAGGGCATCCCCGAGGTGCTCTCCGCGCTGGCCGCCACGCTGCGCGCGCCCGTGTTCCTCGAGGCGTCCGGCCAGCGGCTGCTCTCGCACGCGCTGCCGCCCGACTACGACCTCGATCCCGTCGACGTGTGGGAGACCGCCCGCCGCGCCGGCGACGGCCCCGGCGTGCGGTCCGCGCGCGTGCGGATGGGCGGCCACCAGGCCGACGGCCGCCTGCTCGTCGCCGACCTGCGCGCGCCGTTCGACGCGCTCGCCGGCATCGCGCTCGACCACGCCGCCGACATCGTCGCGCTCGCGCTCCTGCGCGCCCGCCAGGAGGAGGAGCTGATCGCCCACGAGCGCGGCTCGTTCCTGGCCAACCTCGCCGACGGCCGCGTCGCGCCCGACGCCGTCGCGCGCACCGCGCGCGCCGCCGGGCTGGAGGGCGCGACCGAGCTGCTGCTGCCGGCCGCCGCCGAGGTCCGCTCCGGCCTGTCGGCTGCGCCCGCCGACTGGGCGATGGCCCTGCGCGACGCCCGCCAGCACCTCGCCGACCGGGGCCTGCGCGCCGTGGTCGGGCGGCGCGCCTCGACGTCGAGCGTGCTCGCGCTCGTCGCGCTGCGCGACGCCGACCAGCGCGCGACCGCCGCCGAGGCGGCCGCCGACGCGCTGCGCGCCGGGCTGCAGCGGCGGCTCGGCCCGGGGGAGGTGACGGTCGCCGCCGGCCGCGCCGTCGCGCCCGCCGACGCCGGCGAGGAGCTGCGCCTGGCCGAGGAGAGCGCCGCCAGCGCCGCCTGCCTGGCGCCGCGGCCGTGGCACGACGTGCGCGCGCTCGAGCTGCGCCGGCTGCTGTGGAGCTGGCGCGAGGACCCCGACCTCGCCGCGCTGGTCGACCGCGTCCTCGGCCCGCTCATCGAGCACGACCGCCAGCGCAAGCTCGTGCTGCTGCCGACGCTCGAGGCGCTGCTGGCCAACGGCGGCCGCAAGGCGGAGACCGCGCGGGCGCTGCACCTCAACCGCCAGGCGCTCTACCACCGGCTCACCCGCATCGAGCAGCTCCTCGGCGTCGACCTCTCCGACGCCGACCAGCTCCTCACGCTCCACGTCGCGCTGTACGCGCGGGACTGCATCGACGGCGGCGCGTCCGCCCGATAACGTCTGACAGAACCAAGGCGGGTGACCGCAAGGAGGAGGAGAAGGCATGGCGACGACCGTCCCTGCGCTGTTCGGTTCAGACATCCTCGACGGCCGGATGTTCAGCGGCGGCTGGATCACGGCCCGCGAGCGGCTGGTGACGCGCGAGCCGGCGACCGGCGAGACCCTCGCCGAGGTCGGCGCGGCCGGTCCCGACGACGTGCGCGCCGCCGCGGCGGCGGCCGCGCAGGCGCAGGCGGCGTGGGGGGAGACGGACCCGCACGAGCGGGCGGCGATCCTCCTGCGCGCGGCCGAGGTGCTGCAGGCCAACAAGGACGAGATCATCGGCTGGATCATCCGCGAGACCGGCTCCATCCCGCCCAAGGCCGACTTCGAGATCGGCCTGGCCACGTCGGAGCTGAAGGAGGCGGCGGCGCTGGCGCCGCGCCTGCGCGGCGAGGCGATCCCCGAGCCCGACGGCAACCTCTCGATCGCCCAGCGCGTGCCGATCGGCGTCGTCGGCGTCATCACGCCGTGGAACGTGCCGCTCGTGCTCGGCATGCGCTCGGTGGCCCCGGCGCTCGCGCTCGGCAACGCGGTGGTCCTCAAGCCCGACCCCAACACGCCGGTCGCCGGCGGGTTCAGCTTCGCGCGGATCTTCGAGGAGGCCGGCCTGCCCGAGAACGTCCTGCACGTGCTGCCCGGCGGCGCCGAGGCGGGCGCGGCGCTGTGCACGGCGCCCGAGGTCGGGATGGTCTCGTTCACGGGCTCGAGCGCGGTGGGGCGCAAGGTCGGCGCCGCCTGCGGGGAGAACCTCAAGAAGGTCGCGCTGGAGCTGGGCGGCAAGAGCGCGTTCATCGTGCTCGACGACGCCGACATCGACGCGGCGTCGTCCTCGGGCGCGTGGGGCTCCTTCCTGCACCAGGGGCAGATCTGCATGGCCTCCGGCCGCCACCTCGTGCACGAGAAGGTCGCCGCGCAGTACCTCGAGAAGCTGGCCGAGCGGGCCGCGCGCCTGCCGGTCGGCAACCCGGCCACCGACCAGGTCGCGCTCGGGCCGATCATCAACGAGCGCCAGTTCGAGAAGGTCTCCACGATCGTGTCCGACACGATCGCCGCGGGCGCGCAGGTGCTCGCCGGCGGCGAGGGCGACGCGCCCTACTTCCCGGCCACCGTGCTGGCCGAGATGCGCACCGACATGCGCGGCTGGCAGGAGGAGATCTTCGGCCCGGTCGCGCCGGTGATGACGTTCTCCGACGACGACGAGGCGATCGCGCTCGCCAACGACACCGAGTACGGGCTCTCCAACGCGGTGTTCACGAGCGACCTCGCCCGCGGCCGGCGGATCGCCAACGCGCTGCGCAGCGGCATGGCGCACATCAACGACCAGACGATCCACGACGACGCGCGCGTGCCGTTCGGCGGGATCGGGGCGTCGGGCAACGGCGGGCGCTTCGGCGGCGAGGCGAACCTCGAGGAGTTCAGCCAGTGGCGCTGGACGACCGAGCGCTCCAAGCCGGCGACGTACCCGTTCTGAGGGGGGACACCGGCCCGGGGGGCCGGGTCCCTCGGCGGGTGTTCGCCCTGGGGGCGAGACCCGCGGGCCCGGCCCACCTGAATACGCTCATCTCATGGCCCAGCGGATGAGCGCCGCGGAGCGGCGCGCCGATCTCGTCGACGCGGCCGCACGCGCGATCGTGGCGCACGGCCTCGACGGCTTCCGCGTGCGCGACGTCGCCGAGGAGGCCGGCGTGTCGCAGCCGCTCGTCTCGACGCACTTCCGCTCGCGCGAGGAGATCGTGCTGGAGGCGTTCGTGCGCTCCGACGAGCAGGCGATGGCGGTCATCGACGAGCGGATGGCCGCCGGCGGCGACGCCCGCGAGCGCCTGCGCACCCTGCTCGCGCTGCTGCTCGACGACGCCGGCGACCCGGTGATCGCGCTGAGCTGGCGCCTGTGGCAGGAGGTGCGCACGCACACGCAGCCCTCGGAGGCCGTGCGCGCGGCGGTCGCCGAGCGCGAGCGCGCGTGGGTGGCGCGCATCGCCGCGCTCCTGGAGGAGGGGATGGAGGACGGCAGCGTGCGCAGGGGCATCGACCCGCAGCGCACCGCGATGTTCCTCAACGCGTTCGTCGACGGGCTGTGCCCGGCGATCCGCTGGCGCACGGTCGACCTCGAGACCGCGACCAGCCTGCTCGACGAGGCGCTGGACGAGCGCCTCGGCTGAGCGCCGGCGCCGCCGCGCGTCCGCCGCGGGACGCGTGACCGATGTCACGCTGCAACCAGTAGGTGATGATGTCATCATTAACGGCGGGTCATGTCCGTGTCCGCCGTCCCCACCCGTCTCTCGCCGCTGCGCGCCCCCGGCGTCGCCCGGCTGCTCGCGCTCTCGATGGTCGCCCGTACCCCGGAGGCGGCGCTCGGGCTGCTGCTGATCCTGCGCGTGCGCGACCTGGGCGGCTCGTTCGCGCTCGCCGGCGCGGTCTCGGGCATCCTGGCGCTCGGCCTCGCCGCCGGCGGCCCGCTGCTGGGGCGCCTCATCGACCGCCACGGGCAGACCGCCACGCTCACCGTCACCGGCCTGGTCGCCGCCGCCACGGTCGTCGTCGCCGGCCTCCTGCCCGACGGCGCCTCGCCCGCGCTGCTGGCGCCGCTCGCGCTCGTCGCCGGCGTCGCCCAGCCGCCCGTCGCCCCGTGCCTGCGCGCGCTGTTCGGCCGCATCCTCACCGACCCGCACGCCCGCCACGGCGCGCTGGCGATGGACGCCGCCCTCCAGGAGATCTCGTTCATCGCCGGGCCGCTCGTGTTCGTCAGCGCGCTCGCGGCGATCTCGCCGGGCCTCGCGCTGCTGGCCGCGGGTGTGGCGCTCGCCGCCGGCACGCTCGCCTTCGCGGCCGCGCCCGAGTCGCGCGCCGTCCCCGGCAGCGACGACCGCCGG
>Ga0180222_1002466_pt1 | contig 14777 bp, 6 predicted proteins | sample eDN5th37CKraftOP_FD_151336 | JGI IMG/M metagenome (GOLD analysis project Ga0180222, IMG submission 151336) | Enriched Organic Plus compost microbial communities from Emeryville, California, USA - eDNA 5th pass 37_C Kraft OP (version 2) (version 2) ... | reverse complement strand
CCGGGTTGAGCGTCGACTCCGACCACGTAGTCCTCACGACTTCCGAACGGGATGCGACGTTCGGAGTCTCGGACGGAGGCTACACAGCCAGGCTCCGAATACGACCGCCATACGTCGAGGTGCGAGTGGATCCATTCGGGGCACCGGCGCAGTGGCGCACCACTCCCGTTGTCCTCACCCCCGCCGAGCTCGACGATGAGCTGACCCTCGGTCTACGACTCGACGCCGACGTGACAGTGCTCTTCGGTCTGACGAACTCCTCCGGAGAAGTCCTGCAGGAAGTCGAGCCTTTCAGCCGGAGCGGGGGGATCTACTCGGGATCGAGCAGAGTGTTCTTCGACGTCGCCCGTGAGCTCGACGAGTGTTGTGTCGTCGCCCTGATCGATGAAGTCGTCGAGGACCAGGTATTCACCACCACCGTTCCGCTCGCATATGTTCGACCCGCAGCACTTCACGGAACCGTCTCTCTGATCGACGGTTCACTAGTGATCGATGATCTGGCCGAGATCGACGACATTGCGGTCAATATTTGGACAACCACAGCTCCGTGGCAGCGAGCTCGCACTGTAGAGGTGCCGGACGCTCGCGTACCGCTTCCAGAAGACCTCGTCGATGCCGGGCCTCTCCTCGTACAGGTGTTTGTCGACGATCCCTGGGTGTCCATTCCTGTACCCGACTGGCCCAGCTCGACAGCTCTCGAACTCGATCAGCCGGGTTGGGTCCGTGACGAACATCCCGGCCGTGAAGCCCTCTCACGATTCCTTGCCGGCGCCGGTGAAGTTCCCGAGCACACCGACATCGTCAAGGAAGTGTGGGCTGCACTGGCAGTGTTGCCCGACGAAGACGGAACGCTTCAGCTGCGGCGAGCATTGTCCTATCTTGTGCGGGTCAACGCGCGTGAAGCTCTCAATGCCGTGGGAGACAGCACCATCCCGCCTGAAGACATGATGGAACTCGTCGTACGCACCGGTCTGGTGCGCCGGCCGTTCGTTGCGGACGACACGGCCAACGAGCTTCACGCCCACCCCTGGGTCGGGTGCATGGTCGAAATCGCAGACCTTCCTTCACTTTTTGCTCGTCGTAATGAAGTACGTTCGGAAAGAGAAGAAACCCTGGCCTATTTGAGCGACAAGGGCGGTCCGATGCTCATGGAACTGTTGTCCTCGGGGCGCTCCGATGAGATTGCTGCAGGAGTGTTCAGCTCCCACCAGGTCGGATGGGATTCGAAGAGCGATGCCGAAATCGATGCGATGGCAGAGGCTTCCCAGCTTGTACCGGGTGCGTTACTCGATCTCGACACACGTGTTGCAGGTACGTTCGACGCTTTCAAAGCGCGTCATCGACTCACCGAGGCTGGATGGGACGTCCGATTCGTCTCCAAGATCTCTCGGGGTGTGGGTGTGGTGAACACCTACTGCAGACCCGCATACGATCAACTGGGGCGCCGTGCTGAGGCTCTGAGCGGTGCCTCTATGGCACAGCACCCGTGGCTGTACTTCTCGTTCGTCTCGCTCGTTCTGGCAGTTATCGCCAGACTCGAGGCGCACAGGATCGTCGGCCCGAGTTTTCTCAATGATGAGGCGACTGCAGTCTGGGGGCGGGTCGCGAGACTCTGCCCCGACGCAGTCATGACAGATCTGCTGATCGCAGAAGCTCTTGTAACGCACGCTCACCACGGAAATTTGATCGGAGATAGTGAATGACCGAGCGTCTGGATCCCCTCGTTACCGGAGCGCAGATCGAGGCGGCCTACAAGCGCTATCTGAAGACGATGGTGGCGCCCAGTGACGGTGCCATGGCTGCGGCGTTCGAGGCGACCATCGACGAGACTACCTTGTTGACCAAGGGGCCGATGCTCGAGCTCACGCCGCCCTACGAAGCAGGAGCATCGCTTCGCGAGCTGGTCGACGAAGGGGTACTGCATCCCGATTTCGTCACAATGGATAGTGCGGCTGTGCCGATCGATAGGCCGCTCTACCGCCATCAAGAGACCGCGATCCGTAAGGTGGCGTCCGGCCGGAATCTGGTCGTCTCGACCGGCACCGGCTCCGGCAAGACCGAAAGCTTCTTACTGCCCATCCTCAACTCCCTGATCGCGGAACGTGCGGCAGGAACGCTCGGCCCGGGTGTGCGGGCGCTGCTGCTGTATCCGATGAACGCTCTCGCAAACGACCAGCTCGCTCGCCTCCGCAAGATGCTCGCCGGTCATCCGGACATCACCTTCGGGCGATACACGGGCGAGACCTTGGAATCCCAGGAGCACGCGGCACGCGACTTCCTGGCTTCGCATCCGGGTGAACCGCGACTTCCCAACGAACTACTCAGCCGCGATGAAATGCGTGCCACGCCGCCACACATTCTGTTGACCAACTATGCGATGCTCGAGTACCTCTTGCTCAGGCCGACGGACCTCGAGTTGTTCGACGGAGAGTACGCCCGGCACTGGAAGTTCATCGCGCTCGACGAGGCGCACGTCTACGACGGCGCTCAAGGATCCGAGGTGGCTCTGCTGCTTCGGCGTCTGCGTCAGCGCGTAGCGCCTGATACGTCGCTGCAGTGTATCGCCACATCCGCGTCCCTGGACGGGAAACCGACGGAGGCGATGACGTTCGCGTCCAAACTGTTCCAAGCCGACTTCGAGTACGTCGAGGAAGACTTGGAACGTCAGGATCTCGTGACCGCGACGAGACAGAAGCATCGGGCGTCTCCGACCTGGACGGTGAGCGATGAGGAACTGTTCCGCTGGTCGGCCGAAGATGCCGACCTCTCCGACCTGGCCGCAAAATCCTCGATCGGTGATCCTGCCGACGCGTTGCACGACGAAAAGACGACCGCCGACCTTCGCGCGCGTCTGAGTGCCGGCGCAGGCAAGCCCCGCCCGATCGATGCTCGCGAACTTGCCGCCGACCTCTGGCCCGAAGACCCTCAGGCTGACGCGAAGCTCGAAGCACTCGTTGCGCTGGGCTCGAAAGTTCTTGACAAAGAGGGTAATCCTGTTCTCTCCGCGCGGTACCACATGTTCGTTCGGGCCACCGAGGGCGCTTACGTCAGTTTTACGGATTCCGGGCCGCGAATCTTCCTCGGACGGCATGAAGTCGACCCCGACACGGGGCGTGCCGTCTTCGAGTTCGGAACGTGTCAACGGTGTGGAGCGGTGCACCTGGCAGGCGAGGTCACTCAAGTGGAGGGCCGGCAGTATTTCGTGCCGAGTAAGAAGAACGACGAATCGGTGCGCTGGCTCGTCCTGAGTGAAGGCACAGCCGAGCTGACCGTCGACGAGGACGAACAGACCTTGTCGCAGGAGAAGCCGTCCGAAGACCCTAGCGTCCGCCACCTCTGTATCGGTTGCGGTCTCCTGTCGGACGACGGTGGACCCTGTACGAATGTCACCTGCGCAGGGGGCGCCCTCCGGCGGGTCCGCCAGCACAAGTCCCCCACATCGGTCATGAGCAAGTGCACCGAATGCGGCGCGCAAGCGCGCCAGGTGATTCGTCGACTTCGGACCGACGTCAACGCGGCCCCTGCGGTGATCACGACGGCCCTCTACGAACAGCTTCCTGCAGCTACCGACAGGACTCGGGAAGAGGTCGGGGACGGACGCAAGCTCCTGATGTTCTCCGACTCCCGCCAGTCTGCAGCATTCGCCGCACCCTATCTCGAGCGCACCTATGGACGACTGCTCGAGCGTCGCTATCTCACTCTTGCCCTGCAGGATCGCAAGATCGAGAACGAAGACGTCGCGTTGGAAGACGTCGCGCACTACGCGAGCAAGAAAGCTCGTGACGCAGGACATTTCGGTGAGGATGCGACGAAGACCCACATCGAGACAGCAGTCAACACCTGGGTGATGAGCGAGGTGATGACGACAGAACACCGACAGTCGCTCGAAGGTCTTGGACTGATGCGTGTCGCCATCAGCCGTGGTCGCGGGCTCACTCCACCCAAGGGGCTCATGCGGTTGGGTCTGAGCGCCGACGAGGCATGGGACTTGCTGGACGAACTGCTCAAGACCGCACGCCAACAAGGTGCGATCAACCTGCTCGACGAAGTCGATATCAAAGACGAACACTTCGAACCTCGGAACGTCCGAATCCGTCTTGCCCGTTTCGGATCAGATCCAGGAAAACGCGTCATGAGCTGGCTCCCGAGCGGCCGGCCAGGTACGAGCAACAATCGAGTGCGCTTTCTCGAGAAGGTTCTGGCGGCGTTGGATTCCAAAGTGGTTGTGCAGGACGTGCTCGAAGGATGCTGGGACTTCTTCAAAGCGAACGGTTATCTCGCGGATGAGTCCGACAAGCGTGCCGCGGGCGTCTACCAGATCAACCACGCGAAGCTCCGCGCACACAACGGACTGGATTGCCAGTGGTATCGATGCGATACGTGTCGGAGAGTTACGGCGTTCTCTGTTCGGGGTGTGTGCCCCAACAGCACGTGTCCCGGGAAGCTCCTCTCGTACGAAATCCCTGAAGTGACGATGGATACCCACCACTACCGGTATCTCTATCGGACGCTCAACACGGCGCCGCTGTCGGCTATGGAACACACTGCACAGTGGGATGCCAAGAAAGCCGCTGAGATCCAGCACGACTTCGTTTCCGGGAAGGTCAATGTGCTTTCCTGCTCTACAACGTTCGAGCTCGGTGTCGATGTCGGAGATCTGCAGACCGTCGTCATGCGAAACATGCCTCCCAAGACGGCCAACTACGTTCAGCGTGCAGGTCGGGCGGGTCGACGCGCAGCATCGGCCGCGTTGGTGCTTACGTACGCAGCGCGGAGCTCGCACGACCTGGCGAAGTATCAGCGACCCGAGTCGATGATCGCCGGCAACATGCGCATTCCGTGGATTCCGATCGACAACGAGAGAATCGGGAGGCGACATGCCCACTCGGTCGCGTTGTCCGCATTCTTCCGGCACAGCTACGAAAGCGGGCACGGTACGTGGAAGCACGCGGGTCCGTTCTTCCTACCTGGAGAAGGTGGAACGCCGGCACCGTCAAGTAGCGTTCGGGAGTTCCTAACCCCAGTTCCGCCGAATATTCGCCTAGCGTTGGAGCAAGTGCTGCCGGAATCGGTGCGTCGTGAGATCGGAGTCGACACCGGAGCCTGGGTAGAGGAGCTGTGCGCCTTGTTGGATAAGGCACAGAGCGATCTGGAAGCTGATGTAGCGATTTTCGAGGAACTCATCGAGGAAGCCGCAAAGGTTCGCAGGTACCACGATGCTGCCCGGCTGGAAAAAACCGTCAACACGATTCGCGGACGCCAGCTACTCGGCTATCTGGCGAACAAGAACATCCTGCCCAAGTACGGATTCCCCGTCGACACAGTGGAACTGCATACACTTCACTGTCAGGAGCCGATCGGCAGCAGGCTCGAACTTTCACGCGATCTACGGCAGGCAATCTACGACTACGCACCTGGGAACCAGGTCGTGGCGGGCGGGAAAGTATGGCGGTCGAGAGGCATCCGAAAGGTACCGCGATACGAGCTCGAACAGCGCGAATATCGAGTTTGCGAGAACTGCAAGCGATTCGAATCTGCGCACACACTCGCGGACAAGGAGGTGTGCGACGGATGTGGCGCGCGCCTGGAACCACCACGAAAGTTCATCGTCCCGGAATTCGGATTCGTCGCCGAACGTAAAGCGACGGACGTCACGACGGCGCCTCCCGAGCGGAGGTGGTCCGGTCGCAGCTACGTCGAGGACACCGGCGACGTACTCGATCCCGTCTTCTGGCCGTCCAAGGACGACGTACGCGTAAGTGCGACGCCGGGAACACGGGCTACCCTGGCTGTCGTTGCCGACGGTGGCAGACCACGAGGGTTCTCCGTCTGCAAGTGGTGCGGATGGGCAGCGCCTCGTAGTGAGAACCGGGGCAAGCGCTCTACTGCCCACGAACACCCGTCCACGGGAAAGGACTGCAACGGGCCGCTGGAGGTCCTGTCGCTGGCTCACCGCTACCAGACCGACATCGCCGAGTTCACTTTCGAGGGACCCGGGTTCAGCAGTCACGATGAGGATCGGTGGTTGTCTGTCCTATACGCGCTGCTCGAAGGCGCTTCCGAGGCTCTCGAGATCAGCCGTGAGGACATCGATGGAGCGTTGTCCTGGGATTCCCGCGGTCACCGCAGCCTCGTGCTGTTCGACACCGTGCCTGCCGGGGCTGGGGTCGCAAAACGAATCGCGGAGAACCTGGAAGCGGTTCTCAGCGCTGCGATGCGTCGGGTAGCGAACTGCGATTGCGGCGAGGAAACATCCTGCTACGGATGCCTTCGCTCCTACCGCAACGCACGGTCACACGACCAACTGTCCCGACGCGCTGCACTCGAAGTCTTCACCCAGGTTCGAGTTCCGGGTACCGGCCGAGGATCCGATCGACAAGCGTCTGTCACCGACGAGTGGCTTACTGCGCTGGAGCTTGCCGACCCGCAGGCAAAATCGGTGCTGACGGCATTGTCGAAATTGGATGTGCCGGTGCCGGAGATCGGCCCGGAAGTCGGGCCGATGTATTGGCCCGTCGAAGCTATGTGGGCGAGTCGCCGCTTGGTGGCTGTGCTCGACGAGGACCCTGAGCGTGACCAATGGTTGAACTCGAATGGTTACCGGGTTGTTCCCTTGATGAATACCGATGTGGAAGAACTTGCACGTGAAATTGAGAACGCGAGAGTTTGAGAGAACAGTTTATGGAAAACGACGAAACATCGAATTCGGGTATCGATACGACAGATGAAGCGAGCGTCGACCTCGTCGTGATCGACGACGAATTCGGTACAGCATTGCTGGGTACGGACGAGGCGATCGAGGAGTTCGCGAACAACCTCGACGCACTCATGGCTCCCGTTCGGCCTGATTCTGGAACTGCTCTATCGCAGTTGAAGAATGAGGCATTCGGAAGGAGATCCATCAGCTCCGCTTACATGGTGGGCGTGCAAGCGCACGAGTTGTTTGCGCGTCCGAAGTCGGGAGCAGTGATCACGTACCACCGTATGGTCCGGGATGCGAGCAGTCGAAAGATTCTCTCGAACGCTCGTATCCCCAACCCAGGCGCGGTAGCCGGACCGCAGATGGCTGCGTTGGCTGCCCTCGAGGTTGCCATCAGCGCGCAATTCGACGCACTTCAAGAGCATCTGGACGTAATCGAGGACAAAGTCGACGAGATCCTACGTTTGGCGTCGGCTGAGCGGATCGGAGATGTGTACGGCCATCACCGCTTGCTCACTCAAAGGGTCGGTGAGCTCGCGAAGGGCCACGCGTTGACCGCAACAGATTGGTCCAGTATCGCGCATCTTGGAGTCGATTTGGAGGTAGGAGTCGAGCGGTTGCGCGTGCATGCCCTCAAGCAACTCGAATCGATCGATCCGCAGGCCGGCCCCGGTAAGCGAGGCGAGCAACTCGAGAGCATGTTACGGAAGGGGCGGCTGGCGGAAACGCTGCGACTGCTGCTTGTCGCGCAGAAGTCACTTTTTCTTTGGCAGAAACTCCGGCTGGAACAGGTACGCACGTCCGAATCGCACCATCTCGACCAAACTATTGGCAGCGCCCGCTCTACGCTGCGCGAGCAGTATGAGGCCGATACGGACTTGCTTCGAAAGCTCCGGGACGTAATCGAGGTCTATACGGTGCTTCGACCGAGCGAAGCTCACCACAAGCTTGCGGCTCGAAACTTGACCAAGCGCCGCGAGGAGCTCAAGCAGATGCTCGATGAGTTTATGCGAGTACGTAATCTGCAGCTCGGGGAGTGGGGAATCGCCGAGCACGCGACAATCGCTGAGGCTCTAGCCGCAGCGCGAAAGAGGACGGGCAAGCTCGTTCTGGCGAGTCGCCAGCAGATAGCGCGGGGCGCGGCGGGTGTTGCGTCCTGGATCGAACCCGGATCTCCGACGTCCGACAATGGGCCAAAGGAATCGGAGAAGGGCGCGACCACTCAGTCCGCCGACGAGCCCCGATAGAACTGATATCGGCGGAGACAGCAAGACCTTGGACTCGGGCGATGGGCAAATGCGTTCTACCCAGCATCCTTCGACCGCGGCTACTCCTTGATTCCCAGTTCGCGGAGGAGAGACTGGAAGATCGGCGATTCGTCCGCCGGCCATGCGAGATCGCCCGTGTTGTTGGAGCTGGGCAGTGCCGCCTTCGCGGTGGGAAGGATGTCTGGGAACGCTTTGAGGAGAACCTCGATGAACTGGACAGCCATGTCGCGGTCGAGCTGAATCGACTGGCTACTTTTCGGCTTGGATTGGCGATAGTCCGACCCGAAAGTGCTCAGGTGGATCAGTCGAGTTCCGTCGCTATCTTCGATGATGTTGTAGTAGCAGTCGACCTCGGTCGGGTGCGCCTGGACCCTCTGCGTGCCTGCGGCGATGGAGCGGATGCGAGCCATGGCCGGAATTGTAAGCGACGCTCAAGATCACCTAGGTCGGACTCCCACTCAGTTCGTTGCGTGCGGACACTAAGATCACAGCTGTGGCGGTGAAGGTGGACCTCTCTGCGATAACCCGACCGGCGGTCCTGTCCGCGATCGAAGAGTTCGACGCACTCGGACAAGAAGAGTTCCTGCGAACGCGGGGCTATGCCGAAGCGCGAAACTTCAGGTTGGTCTATCGCGGCCGTTTCTACGATTCGAAAGCGATCGCCGGTGTCGCATACGGGTACGCGACGGGGCACTTCTGCGGCAGCTCTGAATTCTCCGGCGGGCTCGCAACGGTTTCCGATTGCCTCACCGCACTCGGGTTCGTCGTCGATCACGGCGGTAAGCACGCCCGTGGCGGCCTCATGTGGGACCTCGAGACCACCCAGGTGTTCAAGATGGGTGGCCGAAGTGCTGCATACAAGTTCGTCGTGCTGCTCTGGGCCGTCATCCGTGCAGATACGTACGCCGGGCTCGTGCCGTTCTCCGAGGTTCGGAAGGAACTGGCGGCATTATTGGCGCCCTTCGCGGTGGCTCAGTCCGCACCGAACCCCGCGGACCCCTGGGTGGCGTTGAGGGGAAGCAGTTGGTGGACGCTGGATGTCCCCGAGGGAGTCGACCAAGCCACAGCTGGGCATCAGCTCCTGAGCTCACTGGCCGTGCGAGAAGACCTACGTGCCGGCCTCTCGGAATCTGTCAGGTACAGACTCCGAGAGGCCGAATGGCGTCAGGAAGCTACCGAAGTACTCGAGCGGCGAATCGCGGAGCTGTCCAGTCCTGCACGCGCTTATGACCTCGTCAAGAAACTTCGCAAGTGAGGACCTTCTGGTGTCTTCCGGGTCGGCTCGCCTGCTCGCCTACAGCCATTCGTCCACGCCACCATGGCCCGAACACGTGCCGCGTCGATTCTGGCTGAAGGAGTACGTGCCATCAGCGCATCGGGCGGATGCTCCAGCCGGAGCTGTGGGCGCCTGGACAGGGCCGGGAATGCAGTTGCCGTTCACATTGACGTAGCTGTTCGCTCCGCAACCGCCGCTGTAACCGCTGTCGGGAGCGGGAGCGGGAGCAGGAGCGGGAGCGGGAGCAGGTGCAGGTGCAGGCGCCGGTGCCGGTTCGATCTCGACCGCCGGGGGAGGAGCGACGAACGCAGCCGCCGGCGGAGGTGTGTACTGCTCTGTGGTCGGCGCGGGCTCGGTAGTCGTGGGCGTCGTCGTCGGGGCAATGCCGCCACACGAAAGCAATTCACGCTCGAGCGCTTGGTGTTCCGTGATGGTAGTCCACAGCTGGTAAGCGGCCTTCACCTCGACCTGCCGTGCTGCATACGTACAGCGGTATCCCTCGTTCGGTGGCAGCCATGCAGAAGCATCTCTGTCGCTCTTTTCCGTGCTGATGCTCTGTGCGACCGCCTGAAGGTTACGAGGATCGTTGGCCAGGTCCCGGAGGGTCTCGGCATCGAGTTCGTACGCACCCTTCTGCCATGCATCCCTCAACGAGACGACGTGGTCGATGACGACATCGTCGAATGCGACCGAATCACCTGTGTAGGTGTCTTCGAGCGTTCCGGTGCGGACTGTGCACACAGACTGCGGGTCGAGTGATACGGCCGTCAGGTCGCGGCGGAGGATGTCGTTACGCGTGTCGCAGCCATTGTGGCCACCGTCGACTGCCACGTCGTCGGACCATTCTTCGCCGAAATGAGAGAGATCGAACTGCGTGGAAGGTGCTTCATCGCGGACGCTGATCGTTGCAAGAGTCTTCAGCGCTTGCGTTGCGCCATCGCTCTCGACCAAATCGAAACTGGCCGGTGCCGGTAGCGGCTCCGGTGGCGGCGTCGTCGTAGTCGATGTGGAGGAGGAGACCGGTGCTGCAATAGCGGAAGTCTGCTCGGCAGTAGGCGTTTCCGTCTCAGGTTCGGGCTCCGGGGCAGTAGCGCCAGCGAGTATGAAGCCGGGGATGAGGGCCCACGCCGCCCATTTGTAGCGCGCAGGCCGGGTACGGTCCTCGCGCAGGTACACGACGCCGGCAGCGACCGCAAGGAGTCCGAAGACTGCCATGCCCCACGCTCCTGCGAAGACGGTCAACGCAAACATCGCGCCGAGCACGATCGCGATTACAGCAATGAGCTTTCCCAGGCGAGTGCGTGCTCCCCGATCACGTTGGGACGTTCGGGAGGGATTCGTCGACATGGTTACACCTGCTCGACGCGGAAGCAGGAATGGATGACCGCGGCCAGAATGGCATGCGCGGGGGTGGAGTAGAGCATGTGTATACCAATTCATAGGGGGCCGGCAATGGACGCCGAACCGGTGCACTTGCTTGTTTCGGCGGCAGCGTGAAATCCGTTACGGCATGTCCGAAAAGACTGAAATCCTGCTTCTCAGAGGTGATCCAACGGGTGTAAGCCTGCTTACGCGACGCGAGCGACGCGGCACCGGCACTTCACCGCACGCCCGTACTCGTCGTCCGGTAACCATCCGTACTCGTCGCAGGCGTCGCACTTCTCCGGGACGCTACGTGGGACGGTCAATTCTTGCCACATTCGCACCCACGCTTGTGCGTACTTCATGGGGTTCTCCGGACGATGGACTGCCCTGGCTGCTGCGACCAGCTTCGCGGTGCCGTGGGTTTCGATCAGATTCTCGATTGCAGCTGCCGCCTCAGGCTTGAGGTACGCGAATGTCGCCATCAATCCCGCTTGCTTGCAGGCTGCTGCCAGACCTGCCACGGCCGGAGTGAGCGGAGCATTGGACGCCGGCCGGGTGCGGTTAGTTTTCGTTCTTGGTTCATCAGTACTGATAAGAGCACCTGGCATACCGTTGTCCGCGCGACCGCGCGTCGGCTTTTCAGGCCCCGGGCCGGTGCGCGGCTCCTCGTAGATCGTCTGGATCGTGATCCACTGCCCACGCTCGTTCTGGATCTTCTCTCGGATCAAGTAGCCGAGCTCTGCCAGCTCTCGGAGGGCGGAGCGGATGGCGTCGCGACCCTCCTTCGGTGACTGGCCGGCGATCGCGTCGGATCGAGTACGCCAGTCGTCCGGCTTCGATAGCAACCAGATGAGCACGCCACGGGCGCGGAAGGACAAGCGTTCGTCGTTGATAACGGCATTGCTGAGGATGGTGAAGTTACTGGCGAGGCGCGGTCCACGACGCACGCCGCCAGCCAGGGTATTCTGGCCCACGTTCGACTCCCTATAAGTCGGACATCCGGCCCGTCGGGAGTTGCCGCTCCTGGCGGGCCTTCTTCACTTGTGACGTCACGCGGATCGGTGACGATCTTGGAATCTTGGCATCGAACGATGATCAGCGCAAGGAGAATCCTTGAGATCGTTGTTGTCCAATGCTTTTGGCGCACGACGACGGCGTCGCAGTTCCGAACGGTCGATGCCGAGTATGCGTGTTGTCGGACGCAGTCACATGCCGGACCGGATCACCGATCCCAGCTGAATCAAGCGCCCGCTCCTGAGACCGAGATTGAGGCACTCCTCCAGGCGCTCACGGGTGGGACCCGTAAGGCGCCGCTGGTTGAAGATGGCCAACGTTTCCCGGATCAATGCTTCGACGTCCAGTTCCCGGCCCTCGCAGGTGGCGTGCATCGCGTTGAGGATTTCCTCGGGCGCGATGTCGCTGACCGGGCGGTTCACCTCGTCGGGTGTAGTACGGAACCCGCGCCAATTGGCCCGGTCGATCTGGCGAGGCCACACGAAAGACCCGAGAGAGGTCGTTGCAATCAGCTCAATAGGCACGCAATCGATTACGAAATCTCTGCGCGCTGCGGACACCCTGTCGAACCCGAATCGTCTCGCGACGTCCCGGGCCAACCGCTCCAGGAGGATCGGTCCTTCGATTTCCACCGTCTCGCGTACGGCGTCGGTGATGATTTGCCGTACCGACGTGGAGTGGACACGGTCGAGGTCGTCGCGTTCCCCGAGCGGAGTAGTCGGCGCACACGCGTAGGCAATGCCGCGACCATGCCAGTCGCGTTCGGCGGAGGTCGGAGCCGGTGCTTCGTCGAAGTGGATCGTGGGGGTGGTAGTCGTCGCGACTCCTGCGACGAATTCGTGCCGGTCCTCCGGGGCCGTGTCGGGCACGCGCACCTGCTCGGACTCATCCTTCGCGAAAGAGAGATCGGCCAACACCTCCAGGTTCTCGACGACGAGCTCCTCCGGGGCGCGTGCTTCTGCCTCCGCGATCGCGATGGCGCGTGCCTCCGCTTCCTTGGCGAGCTGTTCTTCGTACTGACGCCGGCGCTCACGCGCTGTGTCGACAGCCGCATCGATACGGGCGAGCACCGCTTCGGGATTCTCGATCCACTCGGGAAGCCACACGCGAACCGACGAACCCCAGTGCATCAGAGTTTCGAGCAATCGGGGGGTGAGGTCGCGGTCGGACACGGTCGGGCGGCCGGCCCAACGGGGACCGTCCAGCATCACCGCGACCTGCCAATGATCGGAACCGGGCTCTCGCACAACGATGTCTAGAACGAACTCGGACAGGCCGTAATTCGTGGTCACCTCGTACCCGCGGTCGGCGAGGGCCGTGCGGATGCTTCGCTGGACGGCATCGACGTTGTCGTTCGTCGTCACAGACGGGTTGGGAGCCACCCTCTGCGCTGCCATCTCCAGATACCCACGCAGATGCGCGAGTCCCACAGACTTCGTGCGCGACAGATCGATATCGGACGGTTCGAAGGACGTGAAGATCACGACCTTCCGACGTGCACGCGTGATGGCGACATTGAAGCGCTTCTCGCCACCCGCCCGGCTCAAAGGACCGAATTGGAGGGGCAGCTGGGACTCACCCGGCTTCTTCGAGAAGGCCGTTGTGAAGAGGATGACGTCGCGCTCGTCGCCCTGGACGTTCTGGAGGTTCTTGACGAAGATGCCCTCTTCCTTGTCAGGACGAAGCTGCTCGCGGACGAGGGGGTCGTCACATGCCTCCAAGAGGTCCTGAACGAGGACGCGCTGCTGGAGGTTGAAGGTGACGACGCCGATGCTCTGGCCTGCCAGGCGCGGCGTGGCGAGGCGGGTGCGAATCTCCTCGACGATGGCTTCTGCTTCGAGGCGGTTTGTGCGGTACCCGTCCTTGCGGTTCTCACGGTTGAAGTGACCGTCGACGCGTCGCCACTCGACACCTGCCGTGTCGTCCCCTCCAGGCGACGGAAGGCTGGCGAGGCGGCCTTCGTAGTACTTCTGGTTGGAGAAATTGATGAGCGTCTCGTCCTGACTGCGGTAATGCCACGACAACCACAGGCGTGGAACTCCGGACTCGACGCACTCGGTGAGAATGCTCTCGAGATCCTCCGGTGCAATCGTCCCGTCCTCGTCCGCCTCGTCATCGTCGACCGCACTGACCTGGCCGAACGTCGACGGAGGCATCTGCTGCGAGTCGCCGACGATGACGGCTGCGCGGCCCCGGCCGAGAGCGCCGATAGCTTGGGCGACGGTCACCTGAGAAGCCTCGTCGAACACGACCAGGTCGAATGTCGCCGAACCCGGCGGGATGAACTGAGCCAATGACGTCGGGCTGACGAAGACACAGGGTGTCGCCGCCAGGATGTGGTGTGCATACCGTGCCATGAGGTTGCGGAAGGATGCGCCGCCGCGTTTGCGTTCGAGCGCGCGGCGGAGCTCGCCGACTTCGCCCTGGAGAGCACCGGCTTGGAACGGACGACGGGACAGCAACGCGGCCGGTAACGCCTTGACCTGTTCGCCGCGTAGTGTGTCTGCACTACGCGCGAAGTCCGAGATCTCGCCGTCACGCAGGGAAGGGGTGAAGTTGATGACCCCGGTGGCGCGTCGCCGCTCCTCGAGCGAAGCACGTGCTGCGCCACGAATGAAAGCGACCGGTGCATCGGCCGCAGGAATCTGGCCGGTGAGAAGGGCTTCGACGAAGTCGTGCAGCTCGGCGCGACGCAACGGTTCGAGATATGCGGACATGCGTGACCACGCGAAGAATCGCTGAGAACCGCCGTACTGCGCCTCTTCTCGCACGACGAGACTGTCGCGTTGCCATGCAGTGAGCCAGTGGTCGCCATTCGTCCAACGTGCTACGTCGGCATCAGTGGTCCCGAGGCACGAACGCAAGCTCGCCCACGCGCCGCCCGCTTCGTCGAGCACGCGGATTTCGTGATCCGTCAGGAATCCGGCGGATTCGAGCTCTTTCCACAATCCCGGCGTTTCGTCGACGAAACTGATTGTGTCGTCGATGTATTCGAAGATCGGCCGTAACTCGTCGGTGCATGTGGGAGCGAGCGGATTCCAGGCGGGCGGAGCGAACGGCCCGAGGAGATCGCGGACGGTTGTACGGAGGTGCGCGATCTGTTCGCGGGCCATGGGAATCATCCGCAGCAACGGAAGCACGGCCTGGGGTGCGA
>Ga0180222_1002465_pt1 | contig 14788 bp, 10 predicted proteins | sample eDN5th37CKraftOP_FD_151336 | JGI IMG/M metagenome (GOLD analysis project Ga0180222, IMG submission 151336) | Enriched Organic Plus compost microbial communities from Emeryville, California, USA - eDNA 5th pass 37_C Kraft OP (version 2) (version 2) ... | reverse complement strand
CCGAGCCTTGTTCGGCGGCCGGCGCCTCCGTCTCGGTCTGCCGCAGCAGTGCATCGAAATCGGCGCGCGAGGGTTCGCCGTTCGGATTTTGCAGGGCCGCGCGCGTGAAGACCTGCCAGAACAGCCGCCGGCCGTTGAAGGAGAGGCCGGATTGCTTCACCGCGCTGCGCCAGCTTCGCGCGGCGTCCGCCCATCGTGCGAAGCCGGCGGGTAGCATCGCTTCGATCCGCGACCGGATGGCCTGCGCGAAAACCGGCGCCGCACCGTCCGTCGAAATCGCGACGACAAGGGGCGAGCGGTTCACGATCGCCCCGAAGGAAAAGTCGCAATAATCCGGCTGGTCGATGACGTTGCAGGGCACGGACACAGCGCGCGCCGCGGCGTGGAATCGTTGCGCTTCCTCGGCGCTCTCGCATGCGCCGACAACGAGGGCGCAGCCTGCCATCGCACCTTGATCCCATGGCAGGCGATGAAGCGTGACGGTGCCCGCAGGGGGAGCCACCGCGACCTCGCACAATTCCTCGCAAGGATCGGGCGCATAGACCTCGACATCTGCGCCGGCGGCCGCGAGCAATTCGACCTTCCAGGCGGCGCCGACCGTGTTGCCCGCGACGAGGACGCGCTTGCCCGTAAGGCCGAAGAAGACCGGCAGGCGCGCCAGCGCCTGCATGCGCGGACTGGCTCGTTCAACCGGCGAGCGCGGGCTGGCTGTGTCGGTCATGGGCCAGAATCTTTTTCAGTTCAGGCAGGCAGGAGCCGCAATTCGTTCCGGCGCGCAGCACCGCGCCGATGCCGGCGATATCGGTTGCGGCGCGCGATGCGAGCGCTTCGCGAATGGCGTTCAGTCCGACGCCGAAACAGGCGCAGACAACGGGGCCTGCATCGGCGAAGCCTTCGGCCGAGCGGCCGGACAGGAGGAGACGGCGCTGGCTTTCGCCAAGGCATTCGGCGGCGAGCAAGGCTTTCACGGCGGTCCATTGCGGACGCTGCGCGGCCGGGCCGACGAACAGACAAAACGAAAGCCGGCCTTCCGTGAAAGCCGCCGCCCTGTAGGTGTCGCGCTGCGCATCGACATATTCCGAGAGCGCGACCCCGTCGCCGACTTGCGCCCCGACACAGGCGCGCCAGCTTTCCGTGCTGTCGTTGCTCGCGAACAGATAACCGAAGCCGCCTTCGGTGCAGGAGCGCGCCCACCATGTTTCCTTCGGCAGGACGAGCGGGCGCCGGGTCAGCAGGAATCCGGCGAAACGATAATCGACCCGCGCAAGGGCGGCCGGTGTGGCTTTCGATTCCGGCTGCCCGGAGATCGGGTCGGTCGCCGAATTGACCATATCGCCGACGCGGGCCGAGGACGCGTTGGCGGCACTCCAATGGATCGGGGCGAACAGCGAGCCGCGGCGTTGTCCCTCGCTCAACCGCACGCGCAGCACGCACGCGCCGAACGGCGTCGTCACCCGTGCGAAATCGCCATCGTTAAGTCCCGCGCGTTCCGCATCGCGCGGATGGATCTCCACAAAAGGCTCGGGCAGATGCGAGGCGAGCCGTGCGCTGAGGCCGCTCCGCGTCATCGTATGCCACTGGTCGCGGATGCGGCCGGTATTCAGCGTGAAGGGCCAGGTCGCGTCGGTGCGATAGCGCGGGGCGGGCGGCTCCGGCGCAACGAAACGCGCCTTGCGATCCGGTGTGAAGAATCCGCCTTCTGCAAAGAACCGGGTCTCTTTCGCTTTGCCGGCCAGAGCCTGCGGCCACTGAAACGGCGCGAGCTGATCGAACGACTTCTGATCGATCGTCGCGTAAGCACCAATGTCGAAATCGCGCGTGCCGTCATTCTCGAATGCGGAGAGAGCGGCATGCTCGCGGAAAATGTCCGCGGCGCACGAATAGGGGAAGGCCGCGGCAAAGCCGAGCCGGCGCGCGACCTCGGTGACGATCCACCAATCCGGCTTTGCCTCGCCGGGCAGCGGCAGGAATGAGCGCTGCCGCGAGATCCGCCGCTCGGAATTCGTCACCGTGCCGCTTTTCTCGCCCCAGGCGGCGGCCGGCAGGAGGATGTGCGGACCGGCCGCGATGGTGTCGGTCGCCATCACGTTGTCGGACACGACGAAGAGTTCGAGCGTTTCGAGCGCCGCGCGCATGCGGCTCGCATCGGGCAGCGAGACCACCGGGTTGGTGGCCATCACCCATAGCGCCTTGATCTCGCCGCGTGCGATCGCTTCGAACATCTGCACGGCCTTGTGGCCTTCGCGCTGCGCCATATTCGGCGCTTGCCAGAACCGGCCGACCCGATCGATGTCGGCGGGCGAAAAGCTCATATGCGCCGCAAGCTGGTTGGCGAGCCCGCCCACTTCGCGGCCGCCCATCGCGTTCGGCTGACCGGTCAGCGAGAACGGTCCTGTTCCGGGCTTGCCGATCCGACCCGTCGCGAGGTGGCAATTGACGATCGCATTGACCTTGTCGGTGCCCTGCGCCGACTGGTTGACACCCTGCGAATAGCAGGTGACGACACGCTGCGTTGCGCGGAACAGATCGAAGAACTGCGCAATGTCCGAGCGCGCAAGGCCTGTCGCCACGGCGACCGCATCCAGATCCGGCGCGATGGCGCGGCAGCGCGCAAGCGAATCTGCAAAGCCGGACGTGTGCGCATGGATATACGGCTCGTCGAGCGCAGCGCGGTCCGCAAGATGCGCCAGCAATCCGGCGAACAGCACCGTATCGGTTCCCGGCGCGATCGGCAGGAACAGGTCGGCCTCGTCCGCGGTGACGGTGCGGCGTGGATCGATCACCACGATCTTCGCGCCACGCTCGCGCTTGTTCGCCATCATGCGCTGGAACAGCACCGGGTGGCACCAGGCGGCATTCGAGCCGACGAGGACGAGAAGATCGGCCTCATCGAGATCGGCATAGCAGCCCGGCACCGTATCGGCGCCGAAGGCGCGCCTGTGACCGGCGACCGACGACGCCATGCAGAGCCGCGAATTGGTATCGACATTGGCGGTGCCGATGAATCCCTTCATCAGCTTGTTGGCGACGTAGTAATCCTCGTTCAGCAGCTGCCCGGAGAGATAAAAGGCGACCGCATCGGGGCCGTCGCGTTCGATGATACGGCGCAAGCTCTCGGCGACCTGATCGAGTGCGGTCTCCCAGCTGGTGCGTGCGTAGGCGCCGTCAGGCTGGCGCAGCATGGGATGGAGGAGGCGCGTGTCGAGTGCGAGCGTCTCGCCGAGCGCCGAGCCTTTCGAGCAGAGGCGCCCGAAATTCGCCGGATGATCCGGATCGCCCGAGATCATCGCGCCTCCGCGTCCGTCCGGCGAGGCGAGTACGCCGCAGCCGACGCCGCAATAGGGACAGGTGGTGCGGACGACCGGCGGGATGCTGGAAGGCGCGTTCATCCCAGGCGTCCCCGAGAGACGCGCTCTCCTTGTCCTTTCATTCCCCTGCAAGCGGGAATCCAGTCTTCCTGATTCTGGGTCCCCGCTTTCGCGGGGGCAAACGGATGGGGCGCACCACCCAGCATCAATACACGTCCTGCTGATAGCGGCCGCGCTTCTTCAGCTCCGCGACAAAGGCGATGGCTTCGTCGGTCGAGCGTGCGCCATGCTGCGCGACGATCTCGACAAGCGCGCGCTCGACATCCTTCGCCATCCGCTTGGCGTCGCCGCAGACATAGACATGAGCGCCGTCGGCGAGCCACGACCAGAGATCGCGGCCGACTTCGCGCATGCGATCCTGCACGTAGAATTTCTGATCGCCATCGCGCGACCAGGCGAGCGAGAGGCGCGTCAGCACGCCGGCCGCCTTCATGCCGTTCAGTTCGTCCTCGTAGAAGAAATCGCAATCGCGCCGCTGATGGCCGTAGAACAGCCAGTTGCGGCCCGGCGCCCTCGTCACCATCCGCTCATGCAGGAAGGCGCGGAACGGCGCGATGCCGGTGCCGGGACCGACCATGATGATCGGGACTGACGGATCGGCCGGCAAGCCGAAGGCATGAGCCTTCTGCACATAGACCCGAACCGGATCGCCCGGCCGCACCCGTTCCGCAAGCCAGGTCGAAGCAACGCCAAGCCGTGTGCGATCCGCGATCCGGTAGCGCACGGCATCGACGGTGAGCGAGAGCCGGCCCGGCTCCACCTTGGGCGAGGAGGAAATCGAATAAAGCCGGGGCTGCAATGGCTCCAGCGCCTCGATGAAGGCTTCCGGATCGGGCTTCGTGCCATCGAATTTCCGCAGCGTGGCGAGAACGTCGAGGGTCGCGGCATCGCCGTCGGGATCTTCACCGGACGCGAGCGCCTTGGCTTTCAGGCGGCGCTCGCCGCCGGTGATGTAGGAGAACAGCTGGAACAGCGAGTCCGGCGCGGGCGAGAGCGACACCTCGTCGATCAGGATGTCGCGCAGGGTTTGCCCGCCGATGTCATAGTCCGGTGCGACGCCGAGCGCCTTGACGATGGCGTCTGCGAGCGCCGGATCGTTCTTTGGAAACAGCCCGAAGGCATCGCCCACGGTATAGTCGAGCTTCGCCGCGCTGAGATTGAAATCGATGTGCCAGGTTTCCTTTTCGGAGCCGTCCTTGTTGAGCCGGTAGCGACGCACAAATTCCGCTGTCGCCGGATTGTCGCGCGAACGGCCGGCGTCGCTTGCGGGCTGAGGGACGGCGGCGGGTTTTGCCTCCGCCGGTGCTTTCGCGGCGGTGGGCGCCTTGTCCATCTCCTCATAGAGCGCCTTCAGCATCCGCGCGGTTTCCTTGCCGCCCGGCACGCACAGATTCAGCCGCTGTTCGGATCTGTCGAAAATCTTGTCGGCATAGTCGTTGCAGTTGTAGCCGCATTGCCCGCAATCCTGCTGGGCCATCGCCGCCATCATGCGCCGCCGCAGCGGACGGCCTTCGGCAAGCGCCATGCGCTCGGCCATCGGCAGGGTCTGATCGTGCCAAGGCGCTTCGCGATCGTCGCCGTCGCGGCCATCGGCGCCGGGCATCAGCGCGGCATTCTCCTCAGGCGACAGCGCCGTCACACCCGCGCCATCGAGCGACACGAGGCCGGCGAAAAATCCGTTCAGCCAGGCGCGCTGCTCGGCCGAGAATGGCGCGGTGTCGGGGATCAGCGTTGGGATGGGAGGCGGGGAAGCGTTCATTCCACCGCCTCCGCATTGAACATCGCCTTGAGCGTATCGATCTCGTGGCGCCTGGCGAAGGCAACGAATGTCTCCTCCGCCGAGGCGCGATGCGCGAGATAGCCCTTCAGCATCCGCTCGACGACACGGGGTGCGGCCTCCGCCTTCACGTCGCGATAGATCTCGCGGCCGATGGCGGCATCCGGGCCAAAGCCGCCGCCGACATGGATGTGATAGCCGTCGACCGTGTCGCCCTCATCGTTGACCGCAACCCGCGCGCCAATCAGCCCGATATCGCCGATGTAATGCTGGGCGCAGGAATGATGGCAGCCGGTGAGGTGGATGTTGACCGGCGTATCGAGCGACAGACGCTCGTCGCACCAATCCGCGATGGTCTCTGCATCCTCCTTTGTATGCGCGGCGGCGAAGCGGCAGCCGGTGGCGCCGGTGCAGGCGACAAGCCCGGCGCGCACCGATGTTGCCTGCGTCGAGAGACCGAGCGCCGCAATGCGGGCTGCGACCTCCGCGACCTTCTCGCTCGGAATTCCGGAAAGGAGGAGATTTTGCCAGACGGTGAGGCGGATATCGCCGTCGCCGTGTTCGCGCGCGATCTCCGCGATGCCGCGCATCTGCGCCGCCGTCATCCTGCCGACCGGCAGCACGAGGCCGATCCAGTTCAGGCCGTCCTGCTTCTGCGGATGCACGCCGATATGCGAGAGGCGATCATAGACCGGACGCGGCTCCAGCGCTTCGGCTGAAATGCGGGTGAGGGGGCGGCCGAGCTTCTCCTCGACCGCGCCCAGGAATTTGTCGAAGCCAAAGGCATCGAGCACGTATTTCAGCCGCGCCTTGTTGCGGTCGGTGCGATCGCCATGCTCGATGAAAACCCGGATGATGGCGTCGGCAATTGCAGTCGCCTCGGCCGGCCTGAGGATGACGCCGGTATCGCGTGCGAAATCCCTGTGGCCGGTGATACCGCCGAGTGCGAGCTTGAAAAAAATGCCCGGCTCTGTGCCGTAGCCCTCCTTCACCATGACGGCCTGGAAGCCGATGTCGTTGGTGTCCTCCAGCACGGCGATCCGGCCGGCCCCGTCGAACGCGACATTGAACTTGCGCGGCAGACCGAACAGCGAGCGGTCGTTGAGGATGTGGTAATGCCACGCGCGCGCATAGGGGCGCGTGTCGAGCAGCTCCTGCGGATCGATGCCGGCGGTCGGCGTGCCGGTGACGTTGCGGATGTTGTCGGCGCCGGAGCCGCGCGAGCACAGGCCGAGATCCTGGATCGCTTCCACGACATTCGTCGCGTTCTTCGGTTCGATCTCGCGCAGTTGCAGGTTCGCGCGCGTGGTCACGTGCGAATAGGGGGCGGCAAATTTCTCCGCGACATCGGCAAGCCCGGCCATTTGCCAATGCGTCAGGATGCCGTTCGGAATGCGCAGCCGGCACATATAGGACGATTGCGCCGGCGCGACATAGAACAGGCCGAAATAGCGCCAGCGGAAATTGTCCGCGGGCTTCGGGGCTTCGTTCTTCTCGGCCTGCTCGCGCAGCTTCGGATAGGCGTCGAAGGGATGCAGGTCGCGCTTGAATTTCTCCTGCTCGGCAAGCTTGCGCCCGGATGCGAGAACCCGGTCCTGCGCCTTGATGTGGACGGCATCGGGTCCGGTCGGCTCGCTCTTGCCGCCGGCATTGCCGACCCGCGCGACCCGCGCGGCGGACAGGCCCGACACGAAGCCTTCCAGATATCGCTTTTGATCGGGGTTGAAGTCGCCGGACATGTCAGGCCGCCAGATCCAGGCTGTCGGGTTGTGCCGTGACATTGCCAACGGCCAGCGCGCGACCGAAGACGAGGTCGCTGCGGAATTTGTGGGTCGGCAATCCGGTGCGGATCAGATCGAGATACCAGAGTGCGTCGGTCGTATCGCCGAACAGGATCGCGCCGACGAGACGCTCGTTCCTGATGACGAGCTTCCTGTAGATGCCGAGCTCGGGATCGCGCAGCAGCACCGTCTCGGTGTCGTCGCCGCCGATGAAATCGCCGGCCGAGAACACATTGACGCCGCTGACCTTCAGATTGGTCGCGGTGATGCTGCCGCGGTAGCATGCGGCGCCGCCGGTCAGCCGATCGGCGAGCACGGCGGCCTGTTCATAGGCCGGCTCGACCAGGCCGACACAGCGTCCGTCATGCTCGGCGCATTCGCCGATGGCATAGATGTCGGGGATGCCGGTCTGCATGCCGTCATCGACCACAATGCCGCGATTGATCGCGACCCCGGCGGTGCGGGCGAGGGCGATGTTGGGCGTGATGCCGGTCGCCATGACCACGATATCGGCGGGGATCACGCGGCCGTCCACGAGTTCGACGCGCTCGACCTTCGCCGTCCCGGAGAGGCGGGCGGTCTGCGCATTCAGGAGGACCTCGATGCCCTTCATCTCCACCGCATTTTTCAGCATGTCGGCGGCTTGCGCATCGAGCTGGCGCTCCATCAAGCGGTCCATCAGATGCACGATGGTGACGCTCGCGCCGGATCGTGCGAGCCCATAGGCTGCTTCGAGACCGAGCAGGCCGCCGCCGATCACGACGGCGTTGCATCGCCCGGCGGATTTCAGCACCGCAACGTCACGCAAGTCGCGAAAGGTCATCACGCCGTTCAGGCTACGGCCCTCGATCGGCAGCACGATGGGACGCGAACCCGTGGCGAAAACGAGCTTGGTGAAGGGAATGGTGGCTCCGCTCGCAAGCCGGACGCGGCGGATGTCGCAGTCGATCGCCGTCGCCGCCTGGCCGTAGAGCACGGTGACGCCGCGGTCCCGCCACCATCGCTTCGGCCTCAATTCGATGTCGGATTGCGCGACTTCCTCCGCAAGCACCGACGACAGCAACACGCGGTTATAGGCGAGCGCCGGCTCTTCCCCGATCACGGCGATCGCATAACGGCCGAGTGCGCGTGCGGAGAGATGCTCCACGAGTTTGGCGGCCGCCATGCCATTGCCGACGATGACGAGGGATTCGCTCATGGCCGCGCATCCTTCACCTCTCCCAGCCTGCGGAGAGAGGCCGCCATGCGAAGCATGGCGGGTGAGGGGCTTTTCCCCGGCTTGCGATTCCCTCTCACCACGGTCCGTCTCCTCTGGAGTGCCCGGCAGGGTTGCGTTCAGGACTTACGCGGCCTCGACGAAACGATGACGCTCGTAGAGGAATTCGAGGACGCGCTGGCGGCATTTCAGGTAGATCGGGTTGCCCGCCAGCTCGAGGCGCTTGCGCGGCCGCGGCAAAGGCACGTCGAGGATTTCGCCGGTCCGCGCGGCGGGTCCGTTGGTCATCATCACGATGCGGTCGGACAAAAGCACCGCTTCATCGACATCGTGGGTGATCATCATCACCGTGTTGCCGAGCTTCTGGTGAATGGCCATCACCGAGTCCTGCAGATGGGCGCGGGTCAGCGCATCGAGCGCGCCGAACGGCTCGTCGAGCAGGAGCACCTTTGGCTCCATCGCGAGCGCACGCGCGATGCCGACGCGCTGTTTCATGCCGCCGGAGATTTCGCCGGGGCGCTTGTCCTTGGCATGGGTCATCTGCACGAGTTCGAGATTGTGCAGCACCCAGTCGTGACGCTCGGCGCGCGACTTCGCGCCGGAGAACACCTTGTTCACGGCGAGGCTGACATTGTCATAGACCGTCAGCCACGGAAGCAGCGAGTGGTTCTGGAACACGACGGCGCGGTCCGGGCCCGGCTCGTTGACCTCGCGGTCCTCGAGCAGGACGCCGCCGGACGATGCCTCGATCAGGCCGGCGACGATGTTGAGCAGCGTCGACTTTCCACAGCCGGAATGCCCGATGATCGAGACATATTCGCCCTTCTCGATGGAGAGCGTGATGTCGGTGAGAACCTCGGTCGCGTGCTGGCCCTTGTTGAAGATTTTGCCGACGTGATCGATCCTGAGATAGCTTTTCATCTGTGTGCTCCGTCAGTTCGCCGCGGTGCCGCGGGTGACGATCGTGGCGAGAAGGGCGACGATGCGATCGAGGATGAAGCCGATCACGCCGACATAGATCAGCGCGAGGATGATTTCGCTAATGCGCGATGAATTCCAGGCATCCCAGATGAAGAAGCCGATGCCGACACCGCCGATCAGCATTTCCGCGGCGACGATGGCGAGCCAGGACAATCCGATGCCGATACGCAATCCGGTGAAGATGTAGGGCGCCGCCGACGGCACCATGATCTTCCAGAAGAATTCGAGATGATTGAGACGAAGTACCGCCGCGACGTTGCGGAAATCCTGCGGAATGTTGCGGATGCCGACCGCGGTATTGATGATGATCGGCCAGATCGCGGTGATGAAGATCACGAAGATCGCCGCTGGCTGGCCCTGCCGGAATGCGGCGAGCGACAGCGGCAGCCAGGCGAGCGGCGGCACCGTGCGCAGTACCTGGAAGATCGGATCGAGGCCGCGCATCGCCCAGGTGGATTGGCCGACCAGCGTTCCGAGCGCGACGCCGGCGAGGGCGGCGAGCGAATAGCCAACACCGACGCGCTGCAAGCTCGCGGACAGATGCCAGAACAGCCCCTTGTCGATGCCGCCCCGGTCGTAGAATGGATCGACGATCAGCTCCCAGGTTTCCGAGAGCACCTGGCTCGGCGGCGGCAGCGATGAACCAGCGCCGCTGCACAGGATTTCCCAGGTGACGAGCGCCAGAGCGAGCACGATGGCCGGCGGCAGCAGATGCTCCGCTGTCGTCTTCAATCGCGCCCATGCGCGCTGACCGAACGGCGCCCGCTTGATCTGGAGCGGCAGCACGGCAGCGGGCGGCCGGGCCACGGGAATGGCGGATGCGGTATCGGTCTTGGCGAGGGGCATGTTCATATCGGGTCTCACTGCGGGGCGGATCTGAAGGACAGGGGCCGTCGTCGCGGCCCCTGTTGTCCGGGTCAGCTGATTTCCACGCGCTTGATGGTGAGGCTCTTGAGGTACGCCTTCGGATCGGCCGGGTCGAAAACCTTGCCGTCGAAGAAGGTCTCCTTGCCGCGCGATGTCGAGGCCGGGATCTGGTCGGCCGGGATCGACAGGTCCTTCGCCGCCTGACGCCAGAGGTCTTCGCGGTTGACCTTCTTGATCAGGCCCGCCGCATCGACGTCGGGCTCGAACTTGCCCCACCGAATGTCTTCGGTGATGAACCACAGGTCGTGGCTCTGGAAGGGATAGGACGCAAAATCATTCCAGTAGCGCATCATCTGCGGATGCTTCTCGACCACCTTTCCGGGAATGCCGTAATCGAACTTGCCCCTGACGCGATCGGTGATGTCGTTGACCGGGCAATTGATCCAGTTGCGCTTGGAGCAGATCTGCGCGACTTCCTGGGAGTTCTCAGGCTTCTCGCACCATTGCTGCGCCTCCATCACCGCCATCAGAATGGCCTGCGCGGCTTTCGGATTCTTGTCGACATAGGACGCGCGCATCGCGAACGACTTCTCCGGATGCAGATTCCAGAGTTCGCCGGTGGTGATGGCGGTGTAGCCGATCTTCTGGTGCACGAGCTGCAGGTTCCACGGCTCGCAGACGCAGAAGCAGTCCATCGTGCCGACCTTCATGTTCGCCACCATCTGCGCAGGCGGCACGGTGATGGTCTCGATGTCCTTGTCGGGGTCGATGCCGCCGGCGGCGAGCCAGTAGCGGATCCACAGATCGTGGGTGCCACCGGGGAATGTATTCGCAGCCTTGATCGCCTTGCCGGATGCCTTCTTTTTCTCGAGTGCGGTTCTGAACTCTTTTGTATCGACGCCGACCTTGAGGTTCTCGTATTCCTTGGCGACCGAGATGCACTGGCCGTTCAGATTGAGCCGCGCCAGGATGTACATCGGCGTCGGCACGTTATTCTGCGTCACCTTGCCGGCCGAGATCAGATAGGGCATCGGCGTCAGGATATGCGCGCCGTCGATGCCGCTGGCTTCGCCGCCGAGCACGAGATTGTCGCGCGTTGCGCCCCACGAGGCCTGCTTCATCACTTCGACATCGGGCACGCTGTATTTGGCGAAGATGCCCTTTTCCTTGGCGACGAAGAGGGGAGCCGCGTCCGTCAGCGCGATGAAGCCGAGCGTTGCCTTCTTGGTCTCGGGACCGGAGGCTTCGGCGACATGAACGCCGAAGGGGAATTGCGTTTTGACGGCGCCGAGCAGGGCCGCTGCGCCGGCCGTTCCTTTCAGAAGTGTACGCCGGCTCAACCGTGTCTTCGAAGTTTCGTGGTCCTTTGACATCAACAAACCCTGTCTCTCTGGTTGGCCCGGCGGGGGTCGTTAGGTCGCAAAACAAAAAAGCCGCTCATCCGTCAGGGACCTGCCCGATAGGGCACGGCTCCTTGGGATAGCGGCGTTGCTGTTCGACCCGTCGTTGGATCGTTCGGTGCCCGACATGGGCAACCGGTTGCAGACTCTCTTACAAGCTTCGTGCCAAGTCCCGGTCCGGAACGATTTCAGCGTTGGTTCAAGGAATTAACCGCGTGCCTGCGAATCGCGCAGCAATGGCGGAAGCCGAACTTTGTCGCAGCGATCTGCGAAACTGATGCGCGATTGTGCAGCGCACGCGAAGTGAGCGCCGCTACCGCCGCCGGATTTTCCAGCCGTCGAGATGTGCGGCGATGTTGTCCGGATCGAAGGCGGGACCGGTGAATGCGCCGACACGATCGGCCGGCGCGGAGGGCGGCAGGTCCGGCTGCGGACCAAGAATCTCGTCATAAAGATCGGGCCGGAATGTCGTCTTGGCTTCAGCCAATCCTTCGGCTGACAACAGCGCCTGCCCCCATCGCACCATCTGCGCGTAAAGCCAGGCCGCCTGCACCGGATCGGGCCGCGCCGCGCCGTTGCGTCCGACGAGGAGATAGCGGTCGCTCTCACGATAAGTCCCGTCCGGTGACACTTTCAGCCGGCCATCGAGGGTGCGGCGGATCACCTCCGGCGCGACAGCGATCCGGTCCGGCGCGGACAGGATCGCCGCCACTTCCTCGCGGTTGTTGACGTCCTCGACAAATTCGGCCGCGCGCCCATGCGCGCGCACCAGACGCCGAAACACGTCGGGATGATCCTCCGCCCAGCGCGCGCGGACCGCCAACACCTTCTCGGCGGCGCGCTGCAGGATTTCCGATACGAAATGCAGGATGTGGCCAATCCCGAGATCGACCGCGACCGAATTCCAGGGTGCGCCGACACAGAATGCATCGACATGCTTGTTGGCGAGGCTTTCGACCATGTAGGGCGGCGGCAGCACGATCAGCCGCACGTCCTGGTCGGGATCGACGCCGCCCGCGGCCATCCAGAAACGCAATTGGTAATTGTGCGTGGAATACGGAAAGGTCATGCCGAAGGTCAGCGGCTCCTCGCCGCGGGCCCGGCGGTCCATCACCACACGGGCGAGCGCGCGCGCCGAGACCATCGGATCGGTGAGGTCGCCATCGGCCGCGTCCTTCATCGCGGCATGGAGGGCAGGGGATACCGTGATGGCGTTGCCATTCAGCCCGAGACCGAAGGCGGTAATGATCGGAACCTTGACATGGCCAAGCCCAAGGCTCGATGCGATCGCCACCGGCGCCAGCAAGTGAGCCGCGTCGAACAGGCCGATATTGAGCTTGTCGCGGACATTCGACCACGAGACTTCGCGAACCAGCTCGACATCGATGCCTTCCTCGGCGGTGAAGCCCTTGTCCACCGCGACGATCAGAGCTGTTGCGTCGGCGAGCGGAATGAATCCGACGCGGATGCGCTTGCCGGTGCTCATCGCAGCATCTCCGCAGTGGTGATCACCGATTGCGCGATTTCGGCGATCTTCTTGTTTTCCTTCATCGCCGTGGTCCGCAGCAGCGCATAGGCCTCGTCTTCGGTCAGTTTCTTCGCAGACATCAGGATCCCTTTGGCACGATCGATGACCTTGCGCTCTTCGAGCGCATTCTTGGTGCGGTCGAGTTCGTCCTGAAGCTTGGCGAAGGCGTTGAAGCGCGAGATGCAGGTATCGAGGATGTATTTGATGCGCTCTTTCTTCAGGCCGTCGACGATATAGGACGCGACTCCGGCATCGACCGACGCCTGGATCGAGGCGGTGTCGCTCTGGTCGACGAACATCGCGATCGGCCGCTTCACGATGCGGCTGACCTGGAACATCTGCTCGAGGACGTCGCGGCTCGGATTCTCCAGGTCGATCAGGATGACGTCGGGGTCGATCTTGTAGATCCGGGCGAGTAGGTTCTGCGTCTCGGCAATGCGGATGACGTCGGTGAAGCCCGCCTCCCGCAGCCCCTCCTCGAGGATCGCGGACCGCACCGGACTCTCGTCCACGATGACGATCTTCAGCGACAGGTCCATGCCGGCCGAGCTCGCGCTGCCGGTCCGACAGGAGGCCGAGGGACGGGATTTATCAGCGGGGCCGGCGGACATTGCGGTGCCAAGCGAATAAGCACACCCTGCCATGCGAATCGGCGGACCGTCTGGTCTTCCGACCCCCAGTCGATCTACAATTCCTCCGATAAATCCGCTGCATGGCCGGTATTGATGCAGGAATGGGGCCAATCGGTCCCGCCGGCCCGGCAGCGCCGCCAGGGAGAATGCTCATGTCCGCCGCTTTGGCTTCCGTCGCCCCGATCCACGGCCTTCACCATTTTGCGTGGCGTTGCCGGGACGCAGAGGAGACGCGCCATTTCTACGAGGACCTTCTCGGGCTTCCGCTTGCCCATGTGATCAAGGCCGATCACGTGCCCTCGACCGGCGAATATTGTCCATATGTGCATGTGTTCTTCCAGATGCGGGACGGGTCCTACATCGCGTTCTTCGACCTCGGCGATAATGAGGCGGCCGCCCCGTCGCCCAACACGCCGGCCTGGGTCAATCACCTCGCGCTCAAGATGAGCACGATCGAAGAGGTCCATGACGCCAAGAAGCGGCTGGAAGCCGCCGGCATCGACGTGATCGGGGTGACCGATCACGGCTTCGTCCATTCGATCTATTTCTTCGATCCGAACGGCATCCGGCTGGAACTGACGACGGAGACCCTCACCGACAAGGAGGCCGCGGAGTTCAAGGCCAGCGCCCACAAGGAACTCGCAGCCTGGTCGAAGGAAAAGGCGGAGCGCGCCAAGGCGTCGGCGGCGTGAGCCGGACATCGGCATCGGCGCATCGTCCGCCGTCATGTGTGAGCCGCGCTTGACCGTGCCGCCCGGAGCCGCGACAAGCGCCACCGCATGAACGTCCATCAGACCTTCACCGTCCCGCCGCCCAGTGCGCGCGCGGACCTCACCATGAAAGACGGCGCAGTGATCCGGCTGCGCCGTTACGGCAAGCCGGGCGCAACGCGCATTGTGCTCGGGCATGGCAACGGGCTCGCCATCAACGCCTATGCGCCGTTCTGGCTGCCGCTCGCCGAGCGGTTCGATCTCGTCGTGTTCGACATGCGCAATCACGGCGAGAATCCGCTCCATACGCAGGAAGGGCATGTCTGGGAGAATTTCTTCTCGGATATCGAGGAGGTCTTCCAGGGCATCCGCGCGCAGTTCGGCGAAGCGCGCACGGTCGCGGCGATGCATTCGCTGTCGTCGATTGCCACCCTCGAACATGCCTGGCGCAACCGCGGGCGCTGGGATGCGGTCTGCGTGTTCGATCCGCCGATGGCGCCGCCCGCAGGCCATCCGCTATCCGCGTTG
>Ga0180222_1002463_pt1 | contig 14802 bp, 12 predicted proteins | sample eDN5th37CKraftOP_FD_151336 | JGI IMG/M metagenome (GOLD analysis project Ga0180222, IMG submission 151336) | Enriched Organic Plus compost microbial communities from Emeryville, California, USA - eDNA 5th pass 37_C Kraft OP (version 2) (version 2) ... | reverse complement strand
ACTTGGCGGCGATCGACATCGCGCCGGTGCTGCAGCAGGACGGCCCGGTGCTGATGGCGCTGCGGGTGCCGGAATTGGTCGATGCCGTGCGCCGCGCCGCGGCGACGCGGCTGTCGCAGCGCGTCGAGTTCGAGCAGCGCGTGCCGCGCGATCGGGTGTTCGAAGCCTTCGTCAATCCGGTGTCGCTGCCGGCGGAGCAGGGCGACCTGCGCACCGACTACCTGCTGATCACCTTCAACGATCTCACGCCGCTGCGCCGCGTCGAGCAGATGCGCGCCGACTTCGTCGCCAATGCCAGCCACGAGCTGCGCACGCCGCTCGCGGCGCTGCTCGGCTTCATCGAGACGCTGCAGGGATCGGCGCGCGACGATGCGCCGATGCGGGAGAAGTTCCTCGTCATCATGCGCGATCAGGCGGTGCGGATGGCGCGGCTGATCGACGATCTGCTGTCGCTGTCGCGCATCGAGCTCAATGCGCATGTGCCGCCGTCCGGCGAGGTCGACCTCGCCGCGATCCTGCGCCAGGTCGCCGACGGCTTGCAGATGCTGGCGCGCGACCGCGGCGTCGACATCGTCATCAGCGCCGAGGACGGGCCGTTCCGCCTCGCCGGCGACCGCGACGAGCTGCTGCGCGCGTTCGAGAACCTGGTCGAGAACGCGCTCAAATACGGCGCCGACGGCAAGCGCGTCGATCTGATCGTGCGCCGCGCCGAGACCCGCGGCGGGCCGGAGGCGCAGGTGATCGTGCGCGACTACGGCGTCGGCATTCCGGCGGAGCACCTGCCGCGGCTGACGGAACGCTTCTACCGCGTCAACGCCACCACCAGCCGTGCCCAGGGCGGCACCGGCCTCGGGCTCGCGCTGGTCAAGCACATCCTCAACCGCCACGGCGGACGGCTGACGATCGAGAGCAGCGAGGGGCAGGGCGCGACCTTCACCGCGCATTTACCGTGGCGCCGGCCGGCGCCGGTTGTGACAGAAAAACCCAAGTAGCTGCAAGACGTTGCTCTGTCATCTGGCTGTCATCGACCGCTCATAAAACGATGACATGAGCCGAGTAGGACACCCCTGTTTCCGGACCTTTCCAAGCTCCGGACGGGTGATTCCGGGAACATCTTCGGCGTCAACGCAAGCTTCCGGACAAGGCAGCGCATGGGTGCGACATCCATGCGGCATGATCCGGCAACAGGGAGAAGTCACGTGAGATTCAACCGCACGCTCGTCGCTGCCGGTTTCGCCGCCGCGCTGGTGATTCCGGCCGCCGCCGCCGACATATCCGGCGCCGGCGCCACGTTCCCCTATCCGGTCTACGCCAAATGGGCCGACGCCTATAAGAAGGAGACCGGCATCGGCCTGAACTATCAGTCGATCGGCTCCGGCGGCGGCATCAAGCAGATCCGCGCCAAGACCGTGACCTTCGGCGCCACCGACGCGCCGCTGTCGGGCAAGGACCTCGAAGCCGACGGCCTGGTGCAGTTCCCCATGGTGATGGGCGGCATCGTGCCGGTGCTCAACATCGACGGCGTCAAGCCCGGCGAGCTGGTGCTCGACGGCCCGACGCTGGCGAAGATCTTCCTCGGCGATATCAAGACCTGGGACGACGCCGCGATCAAGGCGCTCAATCCCAACGCCAAGCTGCCGAGCCAGGCGATCGCGATCGTGCACCGCTCCGACGGGTCGGGCACCACCTACAACTTCACCTATTATCTCGCCCAGGTCAGCGACACCTGGAAAGCCAAGGTCGGCGCCAACACCGCGGTGCAGTGGCCGGCGGGCATCGGCGCCAAGGGCAACGAAGGCGTCGCCAACAACGTGGCGCAGACCAAGGGCTCGATCGGCTACGTCGAATACGCCTATGCCAAGCAGAACAAGCTGACCTACGCCAACATGATCAACAAGGCCGGCAAGACGGTGTCGCCGACCGCGGCCTCGTTCCAGGCCGCCGCCGCCAATGCCGACTGGAACTCGCAACCCGGCTATGGCGTGATCCTCGCCAACCAGCCCGGCGACACCTCGTGGCCGATGACCGCCGCGACCTGGATCCTGGTCCACAAGAAGCCGCAGGACCCGGCCGCGACCGCCGAGGTGCTGAAGTTCTTTGCCTGGTCCTACGCCAAGGGCGCCAAGATGGCCGACGAGCTCGACTACGTGCCGATGCCGTCGAATGTCGTCGCCGACGTCCAGAAGACCTGGACCCGCGAGATCAAGGACGCGTCCGGCAATCCGCTGTTCACCGCCAGCAACTGACGACGCGAGACACGGCGGGCGGCCGCGAGACGGCGCCCGCCGTGGCCCTCTGACGGCGACGCGGGAGAGATCATCGTGAGTGAGTTCGCATTGCAGGCCGGCGGCGTGTCGCGGTTCCGGCCGATGAGCCGGCAGGAGGCGCTGGGCCGGCTGCGGCTCGGCGACCTGGTGTTCCGCGGCCTGACCCGCGCCGCCGCGCTCGCCGTGCTCGGCGTGCTGGGCGCGGTCATCATCGCGCTGATGGTCGGCGCCTGGCCGGCGCTGCGCGAATTCGGCTTCGGCTTCCTGATCGACGAGACCTGGAACCCGGTCACCGAGCGGTTCGGCGCGATCGCGCCGATCTACGGCACGCTGGTGACCTCGCTGATCGCCATGGTGATCGCGGTCCCGGTCGGCCTGATGATCGCGATGTTCCTCACCGAACTGTGCCCGATGTGGCTGCGCCGGCCGATCGGCATCGCGATCGAGCTGCTCGCCGGCATCCCCAGCATCATCTACGGCATCTGGGGCCTGTTCGTGCTGGCGCCGTTCCTGCAGCAGACCTTGCAGCCGGCGCTGATCGCGCTGTTCGGGCCGGTGCCGCTGCTCAACACGGTGTTCGCCGGCCCGCCCTACGGCATCGGCGTGCTCACCGCCGGGCTGATCCTCGCCATCATGGTGCTGCCGTTCATCACCTCGATCGCGCGCGACGTGTTCGAGGCGGTGCCGCCGGTGCTCAAGGAAGCGGCCTACGGTCTCGGCTGCACCACCTGGGAGGTGGTCCGCTACGTGGTGCTGCCCTATGCGCGGGTCGGCGTGATCGGCGGGGTGATGCTCGGGCTCGGCCGCGCGCTCGGCGAGACCATGGCGGTCACCTTCGTGATCGGCAATGCGCACCGCATCTCGGGCTCGATCCTCGCGCCCGGCACCACGATCTCGGCGACCATCGCCAACGAGTTCACCGAGGCGGTCGGCGATCTCTACACCTCGGCGCTGATCGCGCTCGGCCTGATCCTGTTCGTCATCACCCTCATCGTGCTGTCGATCGCGCGCTATCTGCTGCTGCAGCTCGAGCGGCGGGCGGGAGTCTGACCATGGACAGCCGCTACGCCGCCCGCCGCCGCCGCAACACCATCGCGATGGGGCTGTCGATCGCCGCGACCTTCGTCGGCCTCAGCGTGCTGGTCCTGGTGCTGATGGCATTGCTGTGGCACGGCGTCGGCGGCCTGTCGCTCGCCGTGTTCACCGAGATGACGCCGCCGCCCGGCTCGGCCGGCGGCCTGCTCAACCCGCTGTTCGGCAGCCTGGCGCTCACCGTGCTGGCGATCGCGATCGGCACGCCGCTCGGCGTGCTCGCCGGCACCTATCTCGCCGAATATGGCCGCTACGGCCGCCTCGCCGCGGTGGTGCGCTTCATCAACGACATCCTGCTCAGCGCGCCCTCGATCGTGATCGGCCTGTTCATCTACGAGGTCGTGGTCGCGCCGATGGGGCACTTCTCCGGCTTCGCCGGCGCGCTGGCGCTCGCCGTGATCGTGATCCCGGTGGTGCTGCGCACCACCGAGGACATGCTGCGGATGGTGCCGGACGCGCTGCGCGAGGCGGCGGCCTCGATCGGCCTGCCGCGCGCGCTGATGATCCGCCGCATCGCCTATCGCGCCGCGCGCGCCGGCATGGTCACCGGCGTGCTGCTGGCGATCGCGCGCATCACCGGCGAGACCGCGCCGCTGCTGTTCACGGCGCTCAACAACCAGTTCTGGAGCACCAACCTCAACGCGCCGATCGCCAGCCTGCCGGTGGTGATCTTCCAGTTCGCGCTCAGCCCCTATGCCGACTGGCAGAGGCTTGCGTGGACCGGCGCGCTGCTCATCACCGTCACCGTCCTCGCCCTCAGCATCATCGCCCGCTCGCTCGTCAATCCCGGGAAATCACAATGAACGTCGCAGCCGTTCCGGTTTCTGTCACAGCCCCGCAGCCCGCCGCGACCGGCGTCCTGACCGAGAAGGTCGCGATCCGGAAGTTGGACTTCTTCTATGGCGACAGCCGCGCGCTGAAGAACATCAGCGTGCCGCTCTACGAGAACAGGGTCACCGCCTTCATCGGCCCGTCGGGCTGCGGCAAGTCGACCCTGCTGCGCATCCTCAACCGCATGTACGATCTCTATCCGAACCAGCGCGCCACCGGCGAGGTGGTGTTCGACGGCGCCGACATCCTGTCGCCGGCGCAGGACATCAATCTGCTGCGCGCGCGCATCGGCATGGTGTTCCAGAAGCCGACGCCGTTCCCGATGACGATCTACGAGAACATCGCTTTCGGCGTGCGGCTCTACGAAAGCCTCTCCAAGGCGGAGCTCGACCAGCGGGTCGAGCACGCGCTGCGCCGCGCCGCGCTGTGGGACGAGGTCAAGGACAAGCTCGGCGCCAGCGGCCTGTCGCTGTCCGGCGGCCAGCAGCAGCGGCTGTGCATCGCGCGCACCGTCGCGGTCGAGCCGGAGGTGATCCTGCTCGACGAGCCGTGCTCGGCGCTCGATCCGATCTCGACCGCCAAGATCGAGGAGCTGATCGACGAATTGAAGAACGACTACACCATCGTCATCGTCACCCACAACATGCAGCAGGCGGCGCGCGTCTCCGACTACACCGCCTTCATGTATCTCGGCGAGCTGATCGAATTCGGCGAGACCTCGCGCATGTTCACCACGCCGAATGACCGGCGCACGCAGGATTACATCACCGGCCGGTTCGGCTGAGGAACAGGATCATGACCGATCAGCACACCACCAAGGCTTTCGACAGCGACCTCCAGGACCTGGCGCGCATGGTCGCCGAGATGGGCGGCGTCGCCGAGAAGGAGATCGCGGAATCGGTCGAGGCGCTCGCGCAGCGCGACACCGAGCGCGCCCAGCGCGTGGTCTCGCTCGATGCCACCATCGATGCCTTGCAGCGCGACATCGAGGACAAGGCGGTGCTCACCATCACGCGGCGGCAGCCGATGGCGGTCGACCTGCGCGAGGTCGTCGGCGCGCTGCGGCTTGCCAACGATCTCGAGCGGATCGGCGACCTCGCCAAGAACATCGCCAAGCGGGTGATCGCGCTCAATGCGGACTTTCCGCCGCCCAACCTGATCCGCGGCATCGAGCACATGGCCGACCTGGTGCTGCACCAGATGCAGTCGGCGCTCGACAGCTTCGCGCGCCGCGACGTCGCCAAGGCGATGGCGGTGTGGCGCGACGACGAGGTGGTCGACGCGGTCTGCACCTCCGTGTTCCGCGAGCTGTTGACATATATGATGGAAGACCCGCGTAATATCTCGTTCTGCATCCACCTCTTGTTCTGCGCCAAGAACATCGAGCGGATGGGGGACCACGCCACCAATATCGCGGAGACGGTGCATTACATGATCGAGGGCCACCCGGTTCTGGACCAGCGGCCGAAGGGCGACATCACCGCCGCCTTCGCCGCGCCGCGCGCGGCGGCGCAGGGCTGAACGGATGGCCGCCCGCATTCTCATCGTCGAGGATGAGGAGCCGCTGACGCTGCTCTTGCGCTACAACCTGGAGGCGGAGGGCTACAGCGTCGATGCGGTCGGGCGCGGCGACGAGGCCGAGCTGCGGCTGCGGGAGAGCCCGCCCGATCTCGCCATCCTCGACTGGATGCTGCCCGGCCTGTCCGGCATCGAGCTGTGCCGGCGGCTGCGGGCGCGTCCGGAGACCAGGACGCTGCCGATCATCATGCTGACGGCGCGCGGCGAGGAGAGCGAGAAGGTGCGCGGGCTCGCCACCGGCGCCGACGATTACATCGTCAAGCCGTTCTCGGTGCCGGAGCTCCTGGCGCGGGTGCGGGCGCTGCTGCGCCGCGCCGCGCCGGAGCGCGTCGCCTCGGTGATCGCGCTCGGCGCCATCGTGCTCGACCGCGACAAGAAGCGGGTGTCGCGCGGCGACCGGCCGATCGATCTCGGCCCGACCGAGTACCGGCTGCTGGAGTTCCTGATGGAGCGGCCGGGCCGGGTGTTCTCGCGCGAGCAGTTGCTCGACAGCGTGTGGGGCAACGAGACCTATATCGACGAGCGCACCGTCGACGTCCATGTCGGCCGCCTGCGCAAGGCGCTCAACCGGCCCAAGGAAGCCGACCCGATCCGCACCGTGCGCGGCTCCGGCTATGCGTTCGACGACCGCTTCGGCAAGGAGGAGGGATAGCCGTCCTTGGTCTTCCGGCGCGGCCGCCGCTTGCGGCGCACCTGCCGCGCCTTGTCGCGCTGGTGGGCGCGCATCGCGATCACCGAATTGAGCTCGCCGCCGTAGATGAAGATCGACGCGCAGATATAGAGGAACACCAGCGCGATCATCACCGAGGCCAGGCCGGCATACATGGTGACGTAGCCATAGGCGAATTCGGCGAGATAGCGTCCGAACACCTCGCCGCTGACGAGCCACAGCAGCAGCGTCGCCGCCACGCCCGGCCACACCGCGCGCAGGGTGCGCCGTCCCGACGGCAGCCACAGATGCACGATCAGCAGCGCCGCCACCAGCACGATGCCGGCCACGGTGAAGCGCACGAAGGTCACGAGATCGCCGAACGGCGCCAGCGCCGGCACATATTTGACGAGCTGCGCCCAGATCAGCGGCGCCAGCACCACCAGCAGCGAGAACGCGATCAGCGCCACCGCGCCGATGATGACGTAGCCGATCGATTCCGCGCGCAGCCACCACATCGAGCGGTGTTCGGCGAGGTTGTAGGCGCGGTTGAGGCCGATGCGCAGGCTCTCGACGCCGCTCGAGGCGAAATACAGCGCGAAGATCACGCCGAAGGTCAGCGCGCCGCCGCGCAGGCTGGTCAGCATGCTGTGGATGTCGAGCGCGAGCGGCGCCGCCACCGCCGACGGCCAGACTTCGAGCAGGATCTTCGCCGCCTCGTCGGCGAGATCGCTCGAGCCCAGGAAGAAGCCGGCCAGCGCCGTCACCACGATCAGGAACGGGAACAGCGCCATCAGCGTCGACAGCGCGATATGGCTCGCGATCGCCCAGCCGTCGTCGGCCAGGAACGCATAGAAGGCGTCGGTTATGATCTGCCAGAAGCGGCGGACAATCAGCAAGGCAGCCTCGCGCAGCGGTCAACGCCCGGAGAGCGGAATTGTTGCAGGCTTCGCCGGCCGGCTCAATTTGGCCGGGTCACGCCGCCCGCACGCTGTCGAGGAAGCGGCGGACCTCGGCCTCGAGGTTTTCCGCATCGATGGCGAGCGCGTCGGCCATCGCCTTGACGTCGGCGGCGGTGGCGCGCGCCTCGGCGCTCGTCCCCGACACGCGGCTCATCGCCGCCGCGCCGGTCTGGGCGTCGCCGGAGGCGCGGGTGACGCCTTCGGCGATCGCCGACACCGCGGCGTTCTGCTGCTCCACCGTCGCGGCGACGATGGTGGCGATCGACGACATGTCGCTGATGATCTTGTCGACATGCGCGATGGCGTGGGTCGCGTCGGCGGTGGCGGACTGGATCGCGCCGACCTGGCTCGCGATCTCCTCGGTGGCGTTGGCGGTCTGGCTGGCGAGCGACTTGACCTCGGCCGCCACCACCGCGAAGCCCTTGCCGGCCTCGCCGGCGCGCGCCGCCTCGATGGTGGCGTTGAGCGCCAGCAGATTGGTCTGCGCCGCGATCGCCTGGATCAGGCCGACCACCTCGCCGATGCGGGTCGCGGCGGCGCCGAGCTCGGACATGGTGTTGGCGGTGCGCCGCGATTCCGCGACGGCGCGGCCGGCGACCTCGGTCGAGGAGGCGGCCTGCGTCGCGATCTCGCGAATCGAGGCCGCCAGCTCCTCGATCGAATTGGCGGCGTTCGAGACATTGGCCGAAGCCGCGGCGGCGTGCTGCTCGGCGTGGCCGGCCTCCGCGGACATGGTGTCGGCGGCGCCGTTGAGGTTGGTCGAGGCATCCTCGAGCCGCGCCGCGGCCTCGCGCAGCCGCGCCAGCGCCTGCTCGATCGACTTCTCGAACCGGGTCACCGTGGCGGTGATCGCCTCGGCGCGGCGCTCGCGCTGCTGGCTCGATTGCGCCTGAGTCTGCGCCAGCGTCTCGCGCTCGATCATGGTGTCGCGGAACACGATCACGGTGCGCGCCATGTCGCCGATCTGGTCCTTGAGCGTGGTGCCGGGAATCGTCACGGCGGTGTCGCCGCCGGCGAGCCGCCGCATCGCCGCCGACAGCCCGGCCAGCGGATTGACGATGCTGCGGCCGATCAGCCAGCTCACCAGCAGGCCGAGCGCGACGATCGTCAGGCTGACCACGATGATCTTCATGCGGGTGGCGTGCTGCGAGGCCGCCAGCGTCTCCTCGGCGCGGGCGCCGTTGGCGCGCGCCAGCGCGATCACCGCGTCGGCGCGCGGCAGCATACGCTGGCTTTCCATGTCCATGACCGCGCGCAGCGGAAAGATGCGGCCGAAGCAGTCGGCCCAGCTCTGGAAGATCTCGGCATAGGTCCTCACCCGCCGCTCGAGCTGCTCCTTCATCTCCGGGGTGCCGTCGACCTCGGCGAAGTTCTTGAGGAATTTCCGGTATTCCTCGAAGAACGGCTGCCGCAGATATTCGTGCTGGGCGCTGCGGTAGCTGCTCTCGTAGCGCCGCATGATGAGCAGCGACTTCAGCAATTCGTTGGCGCTGCCGGCATCGAGCCACGACGCCATGTTGGCGTTGATGATGCGCTCCACGGTGTTGGCCGCGAGCTGCAGCGCGCCCTGCAGACCCTCGCCGTCGTTGAAGCCGAGCTTCTTCTGCTCGGCGACGAGCTCGGTGAAGTTCTCGCGCAGCCGGACCACGTCGCTGCGCATGCCGCTGATGACCTGGACCTGCGAGGGCTCGATCAGCTCCTGGATGGTGTCGAGGCTGGTCAGCGTCGCGTCCTCGCCCTGGTCGAAGCGCCGCACCGCCTCCTCGCTCGGCGCCGAGGCGAAGTCCTTGACGCTCATCCGCATCTCGGAGATCGCGGCCTTGAAGTCGCGGCTGGCGTCGGCCAGCGCCGCCGCCCGCTTGGCGGTCTGGAAGGCGGCATCGACGTCGCGCTCGCCGGCGGCGAAGTTCAGGCCGTTGATCAGGAAGCCGATCACCGGGATCAGCGCGATCGAGACGATCCGCGACCGCACCGACAGCGCGGAGATCAGGGGGAGCGATGACAGCCGCATGATGAACGCTGTGCCTGCCGGGCCGCACGGGGCCGCGTTTCTCTTGATTGTCCGAAGGAAGCGCAGTTTGGTTAATTTTGTCGAAACGGCACGCCGCGCCGGCGGTTGTCGGAAGGACCGGCCGTCGCCGGCATTGATTTTGTGCGGCGCACAAGTAGTGTGGCGCCGGTCCGCTGTGAACCCGCATAGGATGCCGATGCCGATCCCCGAACGCCGCACCAATCCCGCGCGCCACCTGGTCGAGCTGGCCCGCGAGGCCGTCGCCGCGCTCGATGCCCTGCTGGCCGACGCGACGCGCAGCGTGCGCGAGCGGGTGGTGGTCGAGGGCCATGCGGTCGGCCGGCTGTTCGACCGCGAGCAGCGCGCCACCCACGGCCTCGCCTGGCTCGCCACCTATGTCGAGGCGGCGCGCCAGCTCACCGCCTATGCCGAGCGGATGACGGCGCAGGGCGCGCTCGGCGAGGTCGAGGAGAACCTGGTGCGGATCGGGCTCGGCGAATATCTCGCCCAGGTCGCCGGCGGCATCCCGATCAGCCAGAACGAGATCGTGCGGCCGTCGGATTTCGGGCTGACGCTGCAGCAGGTCGCCGCCCGCATGGTGCCGGCGGTCGAGGCGCTGATCGCCGACGGCAACACCGCGCCGCGCCGCGCCCGCCTCATCGAACTGCTGCGCGCCGACCAGCACCCGGCCCCCGGCCTCGACGACACGCTGGAATCGATCCGCGACGAGATGCGCAAATTCGCCGACGCCGAGGTGGCGCCGTTCGCGCAGTCCTGGCATCGCAGCAACAGCTATATCCCGATGGACGTGATCGCCCGCATGTCGGCGATGGGCGTGTTCGGCCTCACCATCCCCGAGCAATATGGCGGCATGGGGCTCGGCAAGGAATCGATGTGCGTGGTCTCCGAGGAATTGTCGCGCGGCTATATCGGCGTCGGCTCGCTCGGCACCCGCTCCGAGATCGCCGCCGAGCTGATCCTCGCCGGCGGCACGCTCGACCAGAAGAACAAGTGGCTGCCGCGGATCGCCTCGGGCGAGGTGCTGCCGACCGCGGTGTTCACCGAGCCGAACACCGGGTCTGATTTGGCCTCGATCAAGACCCGCGCAGTGCGCGAGGGCGACGTCTACAAGGTCTACGGCAACAAGACCTGGATCACGCATCCGGTGCGCGCCGACCTGATGACGCTCCTGGTGCGCACCAATCCCAAGGAGAGCGGCCACCGCGGCCTGTCGATGCTGCTGGCCGAGAAGCCGCGCGGCGACGACGCCAATCCGTTCCCGGCACCGGGCATGACCGGCACCGAGATCGAGGTGCTCGGCTATCGCGGCATGAAGGAATACGAGATCGCGTTCGACGGCTTCGCGGTCAAGGCCGAGAACCTGCTCGGCGGCGTCGAGGGCATGGGCTTCAAGCAGCTGATGCAGACCTTCGAGTCCGCGCGCATCCAGACCGCGGCGCGCGCGGTCGGCGTCGCCCAGGCGGCGATGGAGACCGCGCTCGGCTATGCCGCGCAGCGCGCGCAGTTCGGCCAGCCGATCCTGGCGTTCCCGCGCGTCGCCGACAAGATCGCGATGATGGCGGCGGAGATCCTGATCGCGCGCCAGCTCACCTATTACGCCGCGCGGGAGAAGGATTCCGGCCGGCGCTGCGACCTCGAGGCCGGCATGGCCAAGCTGCTCGCCGCCCGCGTCGCCTGGGCCAATGCCGACAACGCCGTGCAGATTCACGGCGGCAACGGCTTCGCGCTCGAATTCCCGGTGTCGCGCATCCTGTGCGACGCCCGCATCCTCAACATCTTCGAGGGCGCGGCCGAAATCCAGGCGCAGGTGATCGCGCGCCGGCTGCTCGACGGCAGCAACTGAATTTCCGACAATCCACGCAGACAACCAGACGAGGAGCAAGCGGCATGGCGGATCTGAAAATTCATCAGGGCGACTGGGTGGTCGTCTGCGACGGCGCCAAGGCGCTGTTCCTGGAGAACGCCGGCGACGCCAAGTTCCCCAACCTCAAGACCGTCGAGGTCCACACCCATGACGTCCCGAAGAGCCGCGAGATCGGCACCGACGCGCCGGGCCGCAACCGGCCGTCGGTCGGCAGCGCCGGCGGCGCGATGGAGGAGGCCGACCCGCACGACCAGGCCGAGCAGGCGTTCCTGCGCGACATCGCCGGGCGGCTCGACCAGGCGGTGAACTCCGGCCGCACCAAGGCGATCGTGATGGTGGCGCCGCCGCGCGCGCTCGGCGTGCTGCGCAATGTCTATTCCGGGCAGCTCCGCGCCGCGATCCGCGCCGAGCTCGACAAGGACTACGTCAAGCTGCCGGTCTACGAGATCGAGAAGCATCTCGCCGGCTGACAGGCTGCTGAAAAACGGCCTGCGCCATTCCGGGGCATTCGCGAAAAGCGCGCGACGGTTTTCCGTCCGGAATTGCGTCAGGACAATAGACAAGACCGGGGTGGTGCTTCGCGGGCGGGATGATATGGTCCCGCCGGTTTCGCGAGGCCGCAATGATCCGCTCTCCTGTTCTGGCGCTCCTGCTGGCCGGTCTGGCGCTCGCCTGCGCCGGGCCGGTCTTCACGCAGGGGGCCTTGGCGCAGGGGGCCTTGGCGCAGGGAGCTTCGGCGCAGGGGGAGGGCGGGACCGCGGGCGCATCCCGCGCCGCCCCGGCGTCGGACGCGGTCACGGTGCCGGGTTTCTGGGACCCGCGGCGGCGGCCGGAGCGGCCGGACCTCACCCGCGTCACCATGATCCGGTTCCTGACCGAGACCGACTATCCGCCGTTCAACTATGCCGGCCCGGACGGCAACCCGGCCGGCTTCAACGTCGATCTCGCCCGCGCGATCTGCGAGGAGATCAAGGTGCAGTGCACGATCCAGCAGCGCCGCTTCGACACCCTGATCGCCGCGCTCAACGCCAACCAGGGCGACGCGGTGCTGGCCTCGATCGCGATCACTCCGGAGATGCGCGGCCGCGTCGATTTCAGCGATCCCTATTACCGCACGCCGGCGCGCTTCGTCAGCCGCAGGGCCGACGCGATCGACGGCACGCGGCCGCAGCAGCTCGAGGGCCGGACCGTCGCGGTGGTCGCCGGCACTGCGCATGAAGCCTATCTCAAGGCGCTGTACACCGAGGCGACGCTGAAGCCCTATCCGACCGCGGAGGCGGCGCGCGGGGCGCTGAAGAAGGGCGAGGTCGATCTGCTGTTCGGCGACGGCATCGCGCTGTCGTTCTGGCTCAACGGCACCGATTCCGCCAATTGCTGCATCTTCCGCGGCGGCCCCTATCTCGAAAGCAGCTTCTTCGGCGAGGGCGTCGGCATCGCGGTGCGCCGCGGCAACGACGTGCTGCGGCTCGCCTTCAACTGGGCGATGTTCCGGCTGTGGGAGAAGGGCCGCTTCACTGATCTGTGGCTGCGCTATTTCCCGATCAGCCCGTTTTGAGATAACCGCGTCTTTCCCTCTTGCCGCCGGAGTCGCGAAACGAGCCAGGTGAGGAAAGGCGGCATCCATGAGACAGCTCATCGCGATCACGCAAGTCACGCTCGACGGCGTCATGCAGGCGCCCGGCGACCCCGAGGAGGATCCGGGGAACGGCTTCACCCACGGCGGCTGGGCCATGCGCTTCGTGGATGACGACCTGAACCGGATCGCCGGCGAGATCATCGCCGGTGAGTTCGACATGCTGCTGGGACGGCGGACTTATGAAATCTTCGCCGCCTACTGGCCGAACCATGGCGACACCGCGATCGGCGCGGCGTTCAACAAGGCGACGAAATACGTCGTCACGCGCCGCCTCGACCATCTTGACTGGGAGACGTCGCAGCGGATCGACGGCGACGTCGTGGAGGACACTCGCCGGCTCAAGGCGTCGGACGGTCCGGCCTTGCATGTCTGGGGCAGCAGCGAATTGCTGCAGACGCTGATCGCCGCCGACCTCGTCGACGAGCATCGCATCTGGGTATTTCCGCTGGTGCTCGGCGAAGGCAAGCGGCTGTTCGGGAACGGCGTGCCGCCGCGTGGCTTCACTCTGGTCGCGACGCGGAGCACGTCCAGAGGCGTCCTCGTCAGCACCTACCGTCCGGCCGGTCCTGTGCCGGGGACGTAAGCCCGGCCGTGCTTGACAACTCACCACGCTTAAGACTAAATTCCTATCACCCTTCCCGTGAGGGGGCGTTCTCGCGAGACGTCCCGGGAGCGGGGGAGGGTGCGGCGCCTGCGCGCGGGGCTCGTAACCTCGCGCCCGGGCGGTCCGGGGCCCCGCCCGGCCGGCACTAGGACCGGTCCGCGAGGAGCTCGCTGACATCGGCCCGCAGGCAGGCTTCGGCGTGCACGCAAGGCCGATGCGATGCGCGGCCCGGACCGATAAATCCCGCCAACGGAGCGCCGGCAGGCGAGCGTGTCGATCGCAAGACGCGCGCCGCCTTCGCCAAGGCGGACACACGGCTGCGCCTGCCGGCGCTCCGTCCCCCTCGGCTTCGGCGAGGGGCGTATGTCTCTCCACAGCTCGGACGCTGCGCGCCGCGGGAAGGAGGAATCATGCCCGGACTCCAGGCTGCCGTTCTACTGCTGCCGCCGTGGCGCGGACCGGCGGCGCGAGCAGCGCGCTCCCGAACGCGGGGCGATTTGACCTTCCGCCTGCGGATTCCTAGAGTCTCATCGGCTCAAGCTGAATCGGCTTTTGCCTCCGTTCGTCCCCGCGCAAGCGGGGACCCACGCTTAAGCGTGGATTCCCGGCATAGCGCGTCGAAGACGCGCGTAAACGCGCTTATGCGCGGGAATGAGCGCGGGAGAGGGCGTGCTTCAATTCGAAGCGATCCCGCTCTAAAGAATGATCCGGTTGAATCGCATCAGCTCTCACCCCGCTCGTCCTCGCGAAAGCCGGGCCGCGCCGGAGACCGATAACAATGTCCGTTGCCGAAACTGCCGCCTCGCTCCGCGAACTCGCCGAGCAGTCCCACGCCTGGCCGTTCGAGGAGGCGCGCAAGATCGTGGCCCGGCTCAAGCGCAGGCCCAAGGACAAGTCCAAGGACAAGCCCAAGGACGAAGTGATCTTCGAGACCGGCTACGGCCCGTCCGGCCTGCCGCATATCGGCACGTTCGGCGAGGTCGCGCGCACCTCGATGGTGCGCCATGCCTTCCGCGTGCTCACCGAGGACAAGGTCAGGACCCGGCTGATCGCCTTCTCCGACGACATGGACGGGCTGCGCAAGGTGCCCGACAACATCCCCAACAAGGAGATGGTGGCGCAGCATCTCGGCAAGCCGCTGACGCGGGTGCCCGACCCGTTCGGCACCCACGCCTCGTTCGGCGAGCACAACAATGCCGAGCTGCGGCGCTTCCTCGATCATTTCGGCTTCGACTACGAGTTCCTGTCGTCGACGCAGTGCTACACCTCGGGCCGCTTCGACGAGAC
>Ga0180222_1002457_pt1 | contig 14829 bp, 14 predicted proteins | sample eDN5th37CKraftOP_FD_151336 | JGI IMG/M metagenome (GOLD analysis project Ga0180222, IMG submission 151336) | Enriched Organic Plus compost microbial communities from Emeryville, California, USA - eDNA 5th pass 37_C Kraft OP (version 2) (version 2) ... | reverse complement strand
CAATATTCTAGCGTCGTTCGGGTGCGAAATTCGCGGGGAGGGGTCACGGCGGGAATGAAGCGAATTTCTGAACCGCGGCCCTGGCGCCCGGCCCGGGTAACCCACGGCTCTTGATCGGATTTGTCGGAGACGGGTGTGGTCCGATTCGAAAATGTCGGCTTGCGCTACGGCCTGGGGCCGGAGGTCCTGCGCGACCTCACCTTCCGCATCGAGCCGCACTCGTTCCAGTTCCTGACCGGCCCCTCGGGCGCCGGCAAGACCACGCTGTTGCGGCTCATGTTCCTGTCGCTCAAGCCGACGCGCGGTCTCATCACCCAATTCGGCCACGACGTGGCGACGCTCTCGCGCGACGCCATGGCGACGCTGCGCCGGCGCATCGGGATCGTGTTCCAGGATTTCCGCCTGCTCGACCACATGACCACCTACGAAAACGTCGCGCTGCCGCTGCGCGTGATGGGACGGCCGGAGGAAAGCTACCGCGACGAGGTGGTCGAGCTGTTGAATTGGGTCGGGCTCGGCGAGCGCATGTCGGCGCTGCCGCCGGTGCTGTCGGGCGGCGAGAAGCAGCGCGCGGCGATCGCGCGCGCCGTGATCGCGCGGCCGCAACTGCTGCTCGCCGACGAGCCGACCGGCAATGTCGACCCGACGCTGGCACAGAGATTGCTGCGGCTGTTCGTCGAGCTCAACAAGTCGGGCACGTCGGTGGTCATCGCCACGCACGACATCGCCCTGATGGACCAGTACGATGCGCGCCGCCTGGTGCTGCACGACGGCCGCCTGCACGTGTACGATTGAGGCGCTTGATCCCGAGAAGCGGGAACCGGATATCGGAAGAGATCATGCGCGAATGAGAAAGACGATGGCTGACGAAGTCCGCAATCCCACCGTCGCGCTGCCGCGCTTCGAGACGCCGCTGGTGCCGCGTCAGTCGATCTCCGGCCGTGCGCTGGTGGCGGTGGTGGCCATCATGACCTTTCTCGCCTCGATCACGGTCGGCGCGGTCATCCTGGTCAGTCAGGCGGCGTCCGAATGGCAGTCGGACGTTTCGCGCGAAGTCACGGTCCAGCTGCTGCCGGCGCCCGGACGCGATCTCGATGCCGCGGTGGAGAAGGCGGCCTCGGTCGTGCGCAACTTTCCCGGCATCGGCGAGGTGCGGCCCTATTCGAAAGAGGAGTCGAGCAAGCTGCTCGAACCGTGGCTCGGCAACGGGCTTTCGCTTGCCGAATTGCCGGTCCCGCGTCTGATCGTCGTCAAGATTGCGGCCGGCGCGGCGCCCGACATTCCGCAGCTTCGCAGTCTGCTGGCCGAGCAGGTGCCGGGCGCGTCCCTCGACGATCATCGCGGCTGGATCGAGCGCATGCGCGCGATGTCGGGCGCGGCGGTCGGTATCGGCATCGGGATCCTGGTGCTGATGATCGCCGCCACCATGCTCTCGGTGACCTTCGCCACCCGCGGCGCCATGGCGACCAACAAGACGGTGATCGAGGTCTTGCATCTGGTCGGCGCCAAGAACGCTTTCATCGCCGGCAATTTTCAGCGCCATTTCCTGCTGCTCGGCCTGCAGGGCGGTGCGATCGGCGGCGGCGCGGCGATCGCGCTGTTCGCGCTGGCCGCGTTCGTCAGCCGCTGGTTCGCCGGAACCGCCGGCGGGGAGCAAACCGCGGCGCTGTTCGGCTCGTTCTCGATCGGCCTGGCGGGCTATGCGGCCGTGCTCCTGCAGGTCGTGCTGATCGCCGGCGTGACCGCCGTGACCTCGCGCCAGACGGTCAACCGCACGCTGGAGACCATCGACTAGCATGTTGGCCGCGTTCGCCCGCTGGATCGGCTTTCTCACCATGACGGCCGGCGTCGTGGGCGGGCTCCTCGTCGCCTTCGGCTTCCTGCTGTTCGCCTGGAAAATCCCGCTCGACGAGCCTTCGCTCGCGCCCAAGGCCGACGGCATCGTGGTGCTCACCGGCGCGGCCGCGCGCATCCCGGACGCCATCGAGCTGCTGGCCGCCGAGCGCGGCCAGCGCCTGCTCATCACCGGCGTGCACCGGGCTACCAGCGCGCGCGAGATCGCCCGGCTGACGCCGCTCTATTCCAAATATTTCACCTGCTGCATCGACCTCGACCGTTCCGCGCTCAACACCTTCGGCAACGCGCTGGAAGCCCGGCGCTGGACGCGCGAGCACAATTTCAACTCGCTGATCGTGGTCACCTCGAACTGGCACATGCCGCGCGCCATGGCCGAGATTTCCCATCAGTTGCCGGACATCAAGCTCATCCCCTATCCGGTGATCTCGGAGAAGGTGAAGACCGAGCCCTGGTGGCAGAACGGCGAGACCGCCCGCTTGCTGTTCGGCGAATATCTGAAGTATTTGTTTGCGCTCACCCGCATGCGCCTCGATCCCGACAGCGCCGCGTAACCGGAGCGCGCCCCTGTGCTTGTTCTGATCCGCTCCATCCTCTTCAACGCGCTGTTCTACCTGAATACGCTCGTCTATCTGATCGTCGCGCTGCCGACCTTCTTCATGCCCTATCGCGCCATCATCGCCGTGGCGCGGTCCTGGGCCCGCACCAATCTCGCGCTGCTGCGCGTGGTCGCCGGCATCGACTACGAGGTGCGGGGGCGTGAGAAGATTCCGCCGGGCCCGATCATCGTCGCCGCCAAGCACCAGTCGGCCTGGGAAACCTTCGCGCTGCTGCCCTTGTTCGACAACCCGACCTTCATCCTCAAGCGCGAGTTGCAGTGGATCCCGATCTTCGGCTGGCTCACGATCAAGGGCCGTATGGTGCCGGTCGACCGTTCCAAGGGCTCGGCGGCGCTGATCGCCATGACCGAGCGTGCCCGCAAGGAACTCGCCGACGGCCGCCAGCTCATCATTTTTCCGGAAGGCACGCGGCGGCCCGCCGGCGCGGAGCCGCGCTACAAATTCGGCGTGGCGCATCTCTATGTCGCGGAGGGTGTGCCCTGCGTTCCGATCGCGCTCAATTCCGGGCTGTTCTGGCCGCGCCGGTCGATCCGCCGCCTGCCCGGAACGGTGCTGGTGGAAGTGCTCGACCCGATCCTGCCGGGCCTTTCCAGGGACGAGTTCATCGCCCGCCTGCAGGACGAGATCGAACCGGCGACCGCGCGGCTGATCGCCGAGGCGAAGGCGAAGATGTAGGTTGCGGCGCCCACGCGGTCGCCCTGGGGCGTCCGCGCGTTCGCGCCGCGGCCTGACGGTCAACCGCCTTGCTCGTGCGTGCCCTTGAGCCGCTCGGCCAGGAGGTGCAGTTCGCGATCGCGGAAGCCGAGGGCCTCGAGCGCGCCCACCGTCTCGATCACGTAGTCGCGGTTGTTGCCGGAGCGTCCGTGGCCCTGGCGCACGTGATGAAGCTGCTCGTCGAGCGTCAGCCGTCCGGCGAACTGTTCGTGGCCGCGGTCGACCATGTAGCAGAGCGCCTGCACCCGGAGCTTCGGGTCGTCGTCGAGCCAGACCGTGCGCCAGGCCTCGCGGTAGACCAGCGTGACCTGCTCGCGCTCGCGCAGGTATTGGATCGTCTCGGCGCGCCTGGCCGCCGCCACGCGGTAGGCGATGCCGCGGCAATTGCCGCCGTGATCGAGGCCGAGCACGAGGCCGGGCCGTTCCGGCGTGCCGCGATGGACGAAGGAATAGACGCAGAGTGCCCGGTGCGCGCCGACCGCGCGCGCCTTCCGCCGCTCGAGAAAGTCGAATCCGGGCCGCCAGATCAGCGATCCGTAGCCGAAGACCCACAGATCTTCGTCGCTTTGTTCGAAATTTGTGGCCATTGCTCGTGGAACGGGGGCCGCGGCGTTGACAGGGGCGGGCCGCTTCGCGCACGCCTAACAGGACCGATCGTGCGGCGCAACCGATCGCCCGCCCGAAATTCGCGTATCCGGCGTAGAAACGCCGCATTCGGCAGGTGTTAGACTCTGCTATGGCAGCAGGCTATTCGGCGCGCCGCCGCAACCGGCGCTATATCGTAATGGTGGCGCTGGTCGTCGCGCTTTTCGGCGGCTGGAGCGCGGTCTGGTATTTTGCCGTCGGGCAGGCGCAAACCACCATCGAGGGCTGGCGCGCGCGCGAGGCCAAGGCCGGGCGCGACTATGCCTGCGGCACGCAGTCGCTCGCCGGCTATCCCTTCCGGATCGAGGTGACCTGCGAGCGGCCGACCGCCGTGTTCCGCGCGCTCACGCCGCCGGTCGAGATCGCCGCGGCCAATCTCCTGCTGGCGGCACAGATCTACCAACCCGACCTCTTGATCGGCGAGGTGAAGGGGCCGCTCACCATTGCCAACCAGGGCGAGGCGCCGAGCCTGCTTGCCGATTGGACGCTGTTCCAATCGAGCGTGCGCGGCACGCCGCTGGCGCCGCAGCGCGTGGCGCTGGTATTCGACGCGCCTCTCGTCGATCGCGTCTCCGGCGGCAGCCGGCAGCCGCTGCTGCGGGCGAAGCACGTGGAACTGCACGGCCGCATCGCCGAGGGCTCGGTGTCCGAAAATCCGGTGGTCGAGGCGGCCTTGCAGTTCGAGGAAGCCTCGTTGCCGGCATTGCCCGCCGCGTCGGCGCCCATGGATGGCGAAATCGTCACGGTGTTGCGCGGCCTGCGCGATTTCTCGCCCAAGCCCTGGCCGGTGCGCTTCCGCGAGATCCAGGCCGCGGGCGGACGCATCGACATCACGCAGGCGCGCGTCCAGCAGGGCGATATTCTCGCGGTCGGCGGCGGCAGCCTGTCGCTGAATGCGAACGGACGGCTGGAAGGTCAGTTGCGCGTGACCATCGCCGGGCTCGACCAGTTCCTCGCCAAGATCGGCGCGCAGCAAATCGTGCAGAATTCGTCGACGATGGATCGCGTCGCCGGCGCGCTCGACCGGCTGATGCCGGGGCTCGGCGGGCTCGCCCGCCAGCAGGCCGGACAGAACATTTCCGCCGGCATCAATCTCCTCGGCGAGCCGACCACGCTGGAAGGCCACCGCGCGGTGACCCTGCCGCTGCGCTTCTCCGACGGCGCGGCGTTCCTGGGGCCGGTGCCGATCGGCAAGACGCCGGCGCTGTTCTAATCCTCCGCCGCGTAAGGCTTCGGCAGCGGCGTGTGCGGCAGGCCGGGATGCGGGCGGCCGAAATCGGGCGTAGGCGAATCCTGGCCGATCTGCACGATGCCTTTGCGGATCGCGCGCGTGCGCGCGAAATGCTCGTACAGCGTATCGCCGTCGCCGCGCCGGATCGCCTTGGTGAGCGCCGAAATGTCCTCGTTGAAACGGCCGAGCATTTCCAGCACCGCGTCCTTGTTGGCGAGAAACACGTCGCGCCACATGGTCGGGTCGGAGGCGGCGATGCGGGTGAAGTCGCGAAAGCCGCCGGCGGAGAATTTCAGCACTTCCGAGCGCGTCACCGTCTGCAATTCGTCGGCCGTGCCGACGATGGTGTAGGCGATCAGATGCGGCAGATGGCTGGTGACCGCGAGCACCAGGTCGTGGTGTTCGGGCGTCATGCTCTCGACATTGGCGCCGATGAGGCGCCAGAAGGCGGCGAGTTTTTCGGTGGCGGCCGGATCGGTTCCCTCGGGCGGCGTCAGGATGCACCAGCGGTTGACGAACAATTCGGCAAAGCCGGCGTCGGGGCCGGAATATTCGGTACCGGCAACCGGATGCGCCGGCACGAAATGCACGCCCTTCGGCAGATGCGGGCTCATGTCGCGCACGACCGAGCCTTTCACCGAGCCGACATCGGAGACGATCGCGCCGGGCGACAGATGCGGGCCGATCTCCTGCGCGACCGGGCCGCAGGCGCCGACCGGAATGCAGACGATCACGAGATCGGCGCCTTCGACGGCGGCGGCATTCGTCTCCACCACCTGATCGGCGAGCCCGAGCTCGGCCACGCGCCGGCGCGTGTCGGCCGAGCGCGCGGTGGCGACGATCGAGCCGACGGCGTTTTGCAGGCGCGCCGCGCGCGCGATCGAGGAACCGATCAGGCCGACACCGATGAGGGCCAGGCGGTTGAAGAGAGTCTTGTTCACGCGACCTCTCCGCTTGTCGCAGTGTGCTCCCTCCCCCCTTGTGGGGGAGGGTTGGGGAGGGGGGTAGCGGTTGACGGCTGCGAACCCAAAGATGGACCCCCACCCCGCTCGCCTTCGGCGAGCGACCCTCCCCACAAGGGGGAGGGTGAAGGAAGCGCAGCGTTTCGATTCAACGTCACTGCCCCATGAATTCCTTCAACGCCTCGACCACCAGCCTGTTCGCCTCCTCGCTGCCCACGGTCATGCGCAGCGCATTGGGCAGCTTGTAGGCATTGACCGCGCGCAGGATCAGGCCGCGCTTGGTGAGGAAGGCATCGGCCTCCTTGGCGGTGCGGCCGGGCGCGTCGGGGAAATGGATGAGCACGAAATTCGCCACGCTCGGCGTCACTTCCAGGCCGAGCTTGGCGAGTTCCTCGGTAAGCCAGCCGAGCCAGAGCGAATTGTGCTCGCGCGCGCGCTCGACATGGGCATGGTCGCGGATCGCAGCGATGCCCGCCGCGATCGCCGGCGCGCTGACATTGAACGGCCCGCGGATACGGTTGATGGCGTCGACCACATGCTGCGGGCCGTACATCCAGCCGAGCCGCAACGCCGCCAGCCCGTAGATCTTCGAGAAGGTCCGGCACATCACGACGTTCTCGGAGGTGGCGACCAGCTCGATGCCGGACTCGTAATCGTTGCGCTGGACATATTCGGCATAGGCGGCGTCGAGCACGAGCAGCACATGCGGCGGCAGGCCCTTGTGCAGCCGCTTGACCTCGTCGAAGGGAATGTAGGTTCCGGTCGGGTTGTTCGGGTTGGCGACGAACACGACCTTGGTCTTGTCGGTCACCGCCGCGAGCATCGCGTCGACATTGAGCGTGTAATTGGTCTCCGGCGCCACGACCGGCTTGGCGCCGGCCGCGAGCGTCGCGATCGGATAGACCAGGAAGCCGTGCGTGGCGTGGATCGCCTCGTCGCCGTCGCGCAAATAGGCGCGCGCGATCAGGTTGAGCAGATCGTCCGAACCGGCGCCGCAGACGATGCGCGCCGGATCGAGCCCGTACACGGCGGCGATCGCTTCGCGCAGCTCGCTGGCGGAACCGTCCGGGTAGTCCTCGAGATGGTTGCCGGCCGTGCGATAGGCGGCGATCGCGTGCGCGCTCGGCCCCAGGGGCGTCTCGTTGGACGAGAGCTTGAACACCTTGGCGACGCCGGGCGCCGTGCTCTTGCCCGGAATATAGGGGGCGATGTCGAGCACGCCGGGGCGCGGGGTGGGACGATTGGCGGTCATTTCAAATCCTCACAGTCTGTCATGCCCGCATCCGCCTGCGCTGGTGCAGGCTCCAACAGGGCATCCAGTCACCACCGGATTCCGGGGAGTGCTGGATCGCCCGCCGGAGCTTGCCCTCGCGCAGGCGTGGGCGGGCGATGACACCTTGGTTGTCTTCAGGAACTCTTCTCGGCGGGAACGGTATAGCGGGTTGCGTGGCTGCCGACGAGAGCCGCCGACCGGACGGTGGCGCCGGCCTTGACCAGCGCCTGGCTGATCGTGTCCAGGCCCACCTCCTTCGGCAGGCTCACCAGCAGGGCGGCGCCGTCGAAGGCACGGTCGGGCACGGCCACGAAATCGGCCAGCACCGACAAGGCCTGCGCGGGCGTGGCGCCCCAGCCGGACACCCGGATGCTCCAGACCGAGGTCTCGGTCGCCATGGCGTCGGCGGCGACGCGCGACAGCACGAACACCGGCAGCGCCGCCGGATGGTCCGCCCGCTCGACGAAGGGCAGGCGGGCTATGATCTTCGGCGCGGTATCGAATTCGAGCGCGCTCCACCAGGCACCGGCGCCGGGCACCGCAATGGCCGGCACCAGGCCGAGATCGCCCTTGGATTCGGAAACCGCGGCCACCACGCCGGAAGCGCCCATGTGCGGGACGAAGGGCACCGTGAAGCCGAAATGGAAACGGGCGGAATCGCGCATCAAGGCGTCGCCCGCCGACAGGTCGGCATGCACCGAGAAGGGCGCCTGCACATAGGTGAACGTGGCGATGATGACGCGCCAGATGCTTTCCACGGTATCGAGCGGGAGCAGGCCTTTATGGCGCTGCACCAGCCGCCGCATCATCTCCGCTTCGCGCGCGGGACGAAATGCCGAGCCGGTCTCCTGCGATTTCTTGACCGCGATCAGGCGGCCGATGATCTCGCTGCGCTCGATCAAGAGGTTATGCATCGTCTCGTCGATGCGGTCGATTTCCTTCCGCAGGTCGGCGAGGGAGGGCATCTCGGGCTGTTTTGACATGGTCCGGCCTCGTATTATGGGCGTTCTAAGAGGGTAGGGGCCGGGAATCAAAGAAAACATTGCCGTGGCGCCCCGGCTGGCCGGGCGAGCCGCGCGCCGCCCGCCGCCCGCGCAGCCAGGGGCCGGAACGCCTCGGCTTGACGGAAGGATCGGCGGGGACTAATTGTGAAGAACATATCGTGGTCATTTGGGCCGGCCGGCTTGCAGCCACGTTAAACAACTCGCTAAACAGGCCGGGGACAGTTTCTGATCCCGGCCGAACACCAGTTCAGGCCGGGTTTTTTGTGGCCCGATTCCGGTGTTGGTTTTTGAGACCCCGAGAGGGACCGGGTTCACAATGGTCAGTGTCCAGCCGTTGCGAAACGAGACGGTACGAGCCGAAGACCGCGCGCAGGAGGCGGATCGCCCGACGTCCGAGGTCGCGTTTTTCGGCGCCGACAAGCCGCTCAAGCTCGACGCCGGCGGAACATTGTCGCCGTTCCAGATCGCCTACAAGACCTATGGCACGCTCAATGGCGAGCGCTCCAATGCCGTGTTGATCTGCCATGCGCTCACCGGCGATCAGCATGTCGCGAATGTGCATCCGGTGACGAAGAAGCCGGGCTGGTGGGAAACGCTGGTCGGCCCCGGCCGGCCGGTGGACACCGAGCGCTACTTCGTGATCTGCGCCAATGTCATCGGCGGCTGCATGGGAACGACCGGCCCGGCCTCCACCAATCCCGCCACCGGGCACCCCTGGGGTCTCGATTTTCCGGTCATTACCATCCGCGACATGGTGCGCGCGCAGGCCATGCTGCTCGACCATCTCGGCATCGATACGCTGTTCGCGGTGGTCGGCGGCTCGATGGGCGGCATGCAGGTGCTGCAATGGGCGGAGAGCTTCCCCGACCGCGTATTCTGCGCGCTGCCGATCGCCTGCGCCACGCGCCATTCGGCGCAGAACATCGCGTTCCACGAGGTCGGCCGCCAGGCGATCATGGCCGACCCGGAATGGCGCGGCGGCCGCTATCATCTGGAAGGCACCAATCCCCGCCGCGGGCTCGCGGTCGCGCGCATGGGCGCGCACATCACCTATCTTTCCGACGCCGCGCTGCACCGGAAGTTCGGCCGCCGGTTCCAGGATCGCGAAAATCCGACCTTCTCGTTCGACGCCGATTTCGAGGTCGAATCCTATCTGCGCCATCAGGGCAGTTCCTTCGTCGAGCGTTTCGACGCCAATTCCTATCTCTATCTGACGCGCGCGATGGATTATTTCGATCTGGCCGCCGACCATAACGGCGTGCTGGCCAATGCCTTCAAGGGAACGCCGACCCGCTTCTGCGTGATTTCCTTCACCAGCGACTGGCTGTTCCCGACCTCCGAGTCGCGCGCCATCGTGCATGCGCTCAACGCGGCGAGCGCGCGGGTGTCGTTCGCCGAGATCGTCACCGACAAGGGGCACGACGCCTTCCTGCTCGACGAGCCGGAAATGTTCGGCATCGTGCGCGGATTTCTCGAGGGTGCCGGCAAGGCCCGCGGGCTAAGCCCCCGCAAGATCTGAGGCGATGAGCATGCTGTCGCGTACCGACCCCAAGCTGACGGTCAGCAATATCGCGCGCACGCCCGGCGGCGCCCGCGTCGATCTGGTGCTGGTGGCCGACATGGTCGCGCACGGCGCCAAGGTGCTCGACGTCGGCTGCGGCGACGGCGAATTGCTGCGGCTTCTGAGCGAAACGCGCGGGGTCGACGGCCGCGGCATCGAACTGTCGCGCGAGGGGGTGAACGAAGGCGTGGCCAAGGGCCTGGCCGTGATCCAGGGCGACGCCGATACCGATCTCGCCGACTACCCGGATGACGCCTTCGATTATGTGATCCTGTCGCAGACGCTGCAGGCGACGCGCAACCCGCGCGTGGTGCTCGAGCACATGCTGCGCATCGGACGCCGCGCGATCGTGTCGTTCCCGAATTTCGGCCATTGGACGGTGCGGCTGCAGCTCCTGTTCTTCGGGCATATGCCGCAGACCGATATGCTGCCCTATCACTGGTACGACACGCCCAACATCCACCACTGCACCATCAAGGATTTCCGTCAGCTCTGCACCGATATCGGGGTGAAGATGGAAAAGGCGGTGGCGCTCAATGCCTGGGGCACGCCCTTGCGCCTCAACGCGCCTTGGTGGTTCTGGAATCTGTTCGGCGAACAGGCCGTCTTCCTGCTTAGCCGCAAGACCTGACGGCGCGCGCGGCGGCGCCTGTTTCGGGGCCGCGCACTTCGGACGCCGCTTTGTTCCCAAAAACTTTGCGTTAATTGTCTGACAACTTGACCATCAAGTATTTCGTGCCGCGAACACTGTATAATTTAGTACAGACAAGAAACTATCTTACGAAATAAAAATACTGATCGTATAATTTCTTGGCCAAACAGTTTAACGCGGTTCCATCAATGAATTTTGCATAAAATGACCATTTCGTAATCACGAAAGCGCCACATCTGACCGGCGAATAGCCCCCCGCGCGCACCCTGATTCTATCGGGTCTGGGTGCATTGCTTAGATGAGAAGGGGGATTAACCTGATGAGACTTCGAAAAAGACGGGCAATGATTCTGCTTTGCTCGGCGGTGGCGGTCGCCTTTTCGACCGCGGCCGTCGCAAGACCCGTCCATAAAGCGGCACATCGGCATCATGTCGCTAAAGCCGCCGTGACGAAGACGGTCGCCGGCGCCAAACATCATCGGCGTCATGCATCCCGTGCGCGCCACAAGGCCCGCCGCCATGCGGTCGCGGCTTCGACGCCGCCCGCCGCGGAGGGCTTCAGTGCCGCAGGCCTGTCGGCCAACGCGCTGGTGACCGAAGCGCGCAAATATCTCGGCACCAACCCGACCGGTTGGAACAAGCTCTGGTGCGGGGCCTTCATGGACATGATCCTCCGCCGCACCGGCCATAAGGGCGGCAGCGCCGTCGCCAAGGACTATGCGCATTACGGCCCGCGCGTGAGCGGCCCGAAGGTCGGCGCGATTGCCGTGTTGACGCGCAAGGGCGGCGGCCATGTCGGCGTCGTCAGCGGCGTCGACGCCAACGGCAACCCGATCATCGTCTCGGGCAACCACAACAAGAAGGTGGCCGAGTCGGTTTATCCGAAGAGCCGCGTCATCGCCTATGTGATGCCGGGCGGCGAGTAACGCGCCGCTCCGGTTCTCAAAAAGCCGCGCTTCGCTTCGGTGGAGCGCGGTTTTTTTGTTCACAGGTCGTCGAGCGCGGGCGGCTCGAACCAGTTCGTCAGGGCGAGCCCGCCGTCGATCACAAACGCGGCGCCGGTGACGTAGGCCGAAACGCGGTTGGACAGCACCGCAAGCGCCATCGGCGCGAGATCATCGGCGCGTCCGAGACGGCCCAAGGGGATATGCCGCGCCAGAGCCGGGTCGGCGACAAATCCGCCGGCCGCTATGGCGCCCGGAACCAGCGCATTCACACGAATGCCGAAGCGCCCGAGCGTCCTGGCGAGTTCTTTCACCAGCATCGCGAGCCCGGCCTTGGCCGTGCTGTAGTGCGGCAAATTGCGCGGCGTCTCGGCGTGCAGCGAGGTGAGTATCAGGAACGAGCCGGGCTTGCGCTCGGCGATGAGACGCCGCGCCAGCTCGCGCGCGAGGTGAAAACCGGCATCGACGTTCACCGCCCGCATGCGTTCCCAGGTCTCCTGGCTGACGGCGAAGATGTGATCCGCCTCGCGCCGCGGCGGCGCGGCGCTGTGCACGAAATGCGTGATCGGACCGACGGCGGCGCGCGCGTCCGCGAGCAGCGCCTCGCGTGCCGTGGCATTGGCGAGGTCGCCCACCCAGGGCACCGCGAGTTCCGGTCGCGGCGATTCCGCCACGGCGGCCTTCACCGTGTCTTCGCGGATGTCCGCAAAGACGGTGCGCACGCCCTCGCCGACCAGCGCTTGCGCAATGGCGCGGCCGATGCCGTTGCCCGCGCCGGTGACCAGCGCCGCTTCGTTGTCGGGATCGAATGGACGATCGAAAAGGCTCATGTTTCCCACCTACAGCAGCCGGTCCGAGGATGCGATCGGGTCGCCCGGCGCGATCTCGCCGCCGGCCGTCACGTCGGCATAGATCCCGCAATCCATGTGGCCGAACGCGCGCATCAGCGTCTGCGGGATGCTCAGATCGCGCAGGCCGGTCTGCGGATCGACATCGGTCGCCGCGCAGCGCACGATCCGCTTGACCCCTTTCAGCCTGGCCGCGCCGCAGGCGATTTCACGGCCCAGCAGGTCGAATTCGGACCAGGCCGGCCAGCCGGCCACATAGATGTTGGCGCGAAAGCGCAAGGGGTCGACCGGCCGGCCGATGACCGTTTCCAGGGCCGCGACCGAGGCCAGGTTGATGATCGACACCACCTTCCGGGCGACATCCGAGAAGCTGTGGCCGTCCCCGTACAGCACCTTGGGCGGTCCGCGCAGCTCGTCCGCGCAATATTCGGCGAAAAACCGCTCGATCGCCGCGCGGCCGTCCGCCGTGCGCAGATCGCCGGATACGGCCTCCTCGCCGCCCCGGCGGACGGTCAGGGTGTGGCGCGCCTCGTCATAGTCGGTGCGCAACCCGGCCAGCCGCTCGTTCTTCATCAGCATCAGGAAGCGCTGCTTGGGGAAATAGGCGGGGGCGGCCGGGTCGAAGCCGGTCGGCCCGTTCTCGATGGCGTAGAGCCGGTCGCCCGGCACGGTCTGGCCGACCGACAGCCGGGTGCGATCGAGCGCCTGCGGCGACAGGCCCTTAACCGGATAGCGGTAAAGCTTCTCGATGACAGCGGGCCGATCCATGGGCCGAAGGCTCCCCGTTTCGGGCCCCGGCGCGCCCGAATAGCTGACCTATATCAAGCGCTCGCACCCTTCAAACGGCAATATCCGCACCCACATAAAGGCCTGACGCGGGCCGCCATTAACCCCGGGACCCGCATTCATCCGGCGCCGTTACGGGCCGAAGGAGTTGAAGACGATGAATTTCGAGAAATACACCGACCGCGCCCGCGGTTTTGTGCAATCCGCCCAGTCGCTGGCCCTGCGTGAGGGCCACCAGCAATTCGCTCCCGAGCACCTCCTGAAAGTCCTGCTCGACGACCCGGAAGGGTTGGCGGCCGGCCTGATCGACCGTTCCGGCGGCAATTCCCGCCAGGCGCTGAAGGGCGTGGAAACGGCACTCGCCAAGCGCCCCAAGGTCAGCGGGGCCGGGGCGGGCCAGGTCTATCTCGACCCGGCCCTGGCGCGCGTGTTCGACGCCGCCGAGAAGGCGGGCGAGAAGGCCGGCGACAGTTTCGTCACCGTCGAGCGGCTGCTCTTGGCGCTCGCGCTCGAGAAGGACAGCGAGGCCGGCAAGATCCTGAAGGATGCCGGCGTCACGCCGCAGAACTTGAATTCCGCCATCGAGGCGCTGCGCAAGGGCCGCACCGCGGATTCGGCCTCGGCCGAGAACGCCTATGACGCGCTCAAGAAATACGCGCGCGATCTCACCCAGGCCGCCCGCGACGGCAAGATCGATCCGGTGATCGGCCGCGACGAGGAAATCCGCCGCACCATCCAGGTGCTCTCGCGCCGCACCAAGAACAATCCCGTGCTGATCGGCGAGCCCGGCGTCGGCAAGACCGCCATCGTCGAGGGCCTGGCGCAGCGCATCGTCAATGGCGACGTGCCGGAAAGCCTGCATGACAAGAAGCTGCTCGCGCTCGACATGGGCGCGCTGATCGCCGGCGCCAAATATCGCGGCGAATTCGAGGAACGGCTGAAGGCGGTGCTGCAGGAGGTGACCGGCTCGGACGGCGCCTACATCCTGTTCATCGACGAGATGCACACGCTGGTCGGCGCCGGCAAGGCGGAAGGGGCGATGGACGCCTCCAACCTCCTGAAGCCGGCCTTGGCGCGCGGTGAATTGCACTGCATCGGCGCCACCACGCTCGACGAATACAAGAAGCACGTCGAAAAGGACGCCGCGCTCGCGCGGCGCTTCCAGCCGGTGTTCGTCTCCGAGCCGACGGTCGAGGACACGATCTCGATCCTGCGCGGCCTGAAGGACAAATACGAGCAGCATCACGGCGTCCGCATCGCCGATTCCGCGATCGTCGCCGCCGCGACCCTGTCCAACCGCTACATCACCGACCGCTTCCTGCCCGACAAGGCCATCGACCTGGTCGACGAGGCGGCGGCGCGGCTGAAGATGCAGGTCGACTCCAAGCCGGAAGAACTCGATTCGATCGACCGCGAGATCGTGCGGCTGAAGATCGAGCAGGAGGCCTTGAAGAAGGAAACCGATCCCGGCTCGAAGGACCGTTTGCAGCGCCTGGAAGCCGAGCTGATGGAACTCGAAAAGCAGTCGGCCGATCTCACCAGCCGCTGGAAATCGGAAAAGGAAAAGCTCTCGGAAGCGCAGAAGCTCAAGACCGAGCTCGATCAACTGCGCGCCGAACTCGCCAATGCCCAGCGCAAGGGCGAGTACCAGCGCGCCGGCGAACTCGCTTATGGCCGCATTCCGGAGCTCGAGAAGAAGCTGCAGGAGGTCGAGGCCACCGAGGCCAAGAGCGCCA